>Ga0181579_10002490_pt1 | contig 14869 bp, 9 predicted proteins | sample 071ome_24_FD_132996 | JGI IMG/M metagenome (GOLD analysis project Ga0181579, IMG submission 132996) | Coastal salt marsh microbial communities from the Groves Creek Marsh, Skidaway Island, Georgia - 071402CT metaG (megahit assembly) | ecosystem: Environmental > Aquatic > Marine > Intertidal zone... | reverse complement strand
TCGAAAGCTTCTTCTCCGCCTTCTTTGCTTTGCGATTTTGCTCTATTTTGTCTCGACCACTTCTAGCGACGATAGCCGCACTCACGCTTCCTCCACACGCCAAAGACTTGATGGTCATTCCGCTCAGTTTTTCAATTTCGATTGGAACCGCGGCTTCTCGAAGGGTACCGTCCCCTATTTTACCAAATTTATTGCCACCAATAGCAAAGAGTTTAGAACTACCCTTCTCACGTTTTTTGCCATCACCTTTCCTCGCGGTGAAAGTTGTCATAACCGAGGTTGACGAAGCCGCGAATAAACAGCTGTCGGTTCCAGCTGAGATTCGCGTAACAACTAAATCGTTACCGATTCGTTCAGGTGCGAGTTCCGGGATAATCTCAAACGTCTTTGAAGAATATTTTCCAAGCTTTCCAGAGATGAAAACGTCTCCGTTGACGGACAACAAAATCGTGTAAGCTGCGCCGCAAGCTACTTTTGTGATTGACGTGCTCACGGTGGTCGCGCGCTTCGACGCGATGAAATCTTCATTCGCATCATTCGTGTATGAATATGTATTGTTTTCGATGTTGATTTTTGTCGGTATTTTAATCGCCTCGTCAACACGACAGCCGAGCTGACCATCGCTTCCATCTCCCCAAACGTACACTTCACCACCGAAAGAGTCAGCGATAGCGGATTTATGACACTTATCCATTCCCGATCTGTACCCAGATATGTCGATGTTCTTTTCTGCCGTTTTACTCGTACTGGTAGCGACGCATGCGACCGTGTGCCAGGCGCCACATGAAATCCCAGTCACTGTCTTCCCGACCAATGCCTCGACGCGTTTCGGTTTCGCCAGCGTTCGAGAATCGTTTCCGTGGCCTAACGCATAAAATACACCTTCACCCCACGTGTAAACGCTCTCTCCGTAATCGCAAATGGCAGCGCAATGCACAGGACCACAAGCAATTTTACACACTTTCCGCGCGCCAAGACATACTAAACTCACGGGGACGCCGATAACTCGTTTGCTCCCAAACGAGTCTCGCCCGATTGATCCTTTCTCGACCCATCCAGTTGTGCCCCAAGCTTTCATCTCACCATCTCTAGTAAGTGCAAGAGAATAATCATCTCCGCATGCGCAATCTACGAATTCTGTGCGATGAATATCATCCGTAGGAAACGATAGTTTCATCGGGTGCGAAACGTTTGGTCTGTCGTGAAAGCCTGTGGTTACGGCATCTCCGCATTGATGTCTTTGCTTATCACCCCAAAAATACAGGAAACCACCTTTTGAGATACCAACGAAGTGTGCTCGACCGGCAGATACTTTAATCGGGTCCAAATGTTCAAAACCTTTGTGAATGGATGGTAGAAAGTTCGTATTTCCTTCATTATCTTCGCCTTGAAAATTACCCCAGACATAAATGTCTTTCGGTCTGGAGAACCTCATAGCGGCCACTCGCTGCATTTCCTCCGCGGAGCTTCCTTGAGCAGTTGAGGCGAACCCTTTCCCCTCGGATGCTGTCATGTGTGAGCTGTTCAAAATTGAAGATGAATTTTCAGTGGAATATATCGTCGATGAGCTGTGGTGGGTATCCTCGTTCTCGTCACTGCTTTTCCCACGTTGTGAGGTGTTGTATGATGATGGCAAGGACTCGGGAACTTTAGGCAAATGCGTTGATTTCGAAGGCCGCGTTTCGAATCTTTCAATACCATCCGATGATGATACTTTCGTCGCATCGACTCCTGGTAGGGTGATGATACTTTTGTCGACCTCCCCTCCCGAACGCGCTGACTTCCACGCTTCTTTTCCTCCGTCTTCTTTTTTCCCTTCATCAGTTGATGAGCCCAACGATGACATCGATACTGGCGGTTGATCTCCCCCTTCCCATCCCGCGCTTAATACATTTGATAATCTACTGTAAGATGAACGCGAGAGTTGTCTTATGTGCCTAATAGTGCTCCCAAAATCCTCCCCTTCTTTGGCGATGAAATCTTGTTTGCCGTCGAACAAATCCTTGCTGTGATCCCTCGTCCTCTCTTCAAACGCAGTCGTAACGTCGCGGCTATGTTTACTCGTGTTTACGTTTACCCGAAAACTCTGCCTTTGTCTAGCTGCGAGCGCACCCGCATGCTTCAAGCGCATCGCGCTGGAAGATGCATCCAAGTAATACAAACCTTTTGCGATTAACAGCGTCGTCTCGATGCCGAGCACCCATTGATCTCTGCTCCGCTCATCTTCTGCAACTACGTTCAAAGTTCTAACTTTGTAATTCTTAGCAGAGCTCTTTACATTTGCTAAATTGTTTCCACCTCCTTCCACGTATTCAATGAAAAACGAACACTTTTCGTCGTGCAGATTCGGAAACCGATTGAATATCTTCGAGTCTCTTCCTTTGGTCACTTTGACGACGTCGCGCAAGTGTAAGATGGATTTATTAGAAGACGTGCGCCTCGACGTAGACGCTCCTTTACCTCCGTTTCGTTCGAATTCCTCAATCTTCTCCTCGTACTCGTCGTCGTTCTCGTCGCGTCCCTTCCTTCCCGTCTTCTTTTCCTTCTTCATCTTCTTCGCGCTCAGCCACTCTAACGCCCTCCCATCAAGAGAAAACTTGAACTCTGCCCCGTGCGGTTTCCCTCGTCTCCCGTATTTGATCAGAACCCCTCCTCTGACGCAAAACGTCACCGCTTCGACTCTTTCCACTTCGTCCACGATTTCCTCCTCCTCTTTATTGTTGTTGTTGTTGTTGTTCAAAGTAATCGCAGTCGAAGAAGAAGAAGAAGAAGTAGGTTTCGTAATCGCACTCTTGGAACGAGAAAAGAGCGACATTTCTTCTTTTTCCCAAACAAAATTAACGACTTTTGACTTTTCAAACAGTCATGATATCTCTATATATTAATAACAGTATACCAACAAAGAGCGAGCGCACGGAAAAGAAAAGAGTAAACGAATGCGCTCACACACACACACACGCGCACTCTTCTTCGCGCGCGCGCGCGTGCACACACGCGCGCGGGGACACGAGAAGAATCCGCGCGCGTAGCTTGGCTTTTTTTGTGCGTTTTGTCTCTTTTTCTTCTTTTTTTGTTCTCTTTTCTAAATAATTTTGAAACCCTAAAGTGGTTCTGTGCAAAAAAATTAGGCACCCGCTTCCTTCTTCGAGAGTTCGAGCTCTTGAGGGGGAGAGAGAAAGAGCGCAAAACTCGTTCTCTCGTTTTTCCGCAAACCGCGAACGGCAACGCTTCTCTTCTTCTTTCTCTCTTTTCGCGCGCGCGCGCGTTCGAATTATTATTAGTATACGCGCACACACGCACGCGCACCATCATGGCGTCGAACGCTACGACGACTGGAGGAGCGCATCATCATCTCCAAGACGTCTCGAACAACGACATCATCAACGGGACGACGACGGCGAGGAAATCGACTCGACGCACCGGCGGTGGTGGTGCGCAACAACATCAAAACAGTAACAACAACAACAACAACGTTTCATCGATGATGATGATGACCACAGATCCTGCTTCGAAGAATCATAATAATAATAACAATAATAGCATTAACGGCGAGAAGCGGTGGCAGGTAAGCGCGCGCGATTAAAAAAAATTGTTCCAACGGAAAACTCGGTCTTCTTTTTGGTCTCTCTCGTCGTCTGTCGTTTGCGAGTTTGAAATTTTGCCACCTCTGCAATAGCGCTCCCTCCTGCTCCTCTTCTTCTTCCTCTTCTCCTTCTTCTTCTCTCCGCCGGAGCGCGATACTAACCGCAGAGTCTTCTCTCTCGACACGTCTTCTTTTCTTCGATCGATGATTTAAAATAATAAAAGTTGGAAGACTTTGATATAGGCAAACCGCTCGGTCGCGGGAAATTCGGCAACGTGTACCTGGCGCGCGAGAAGCAATCGAAATACATAGTCGCTTTGAAAGTGCTGTATAAATCGCAACTGCAACAGTCGCACGTGGAACATCAACTGAGAAGAGAAATCGAGATTCAGTCGCATCTGAGACATCCGAATATATTGAGATTGTATGGGTATTTTTACGATCAGAATAGGGTGTATTTGATTTTAGAGTACGCGGCGAGAGGGGAGTTGTATAAGGAGTTGAAGAAAGCGAGGAGGTTTTCGGAGGAGAGAAGTGCAACGTACGTGGCTTCTTTGGCGAGAGCCTTGGTGTATTGTCACAAGAAGCACGTAATACATCGGGATATCAAACCGGAAAATTTATTGATTGGGATTAAAGGCGAGTTGAAAATTGCCGATTTCGGATGGTCGGTGCACGCCCCGCACTCGAGGAGGCAGACGTTGTGTGGGACTTTGGATTATTTACCGCCAGAAATGGTGGAAGGAAGAGATCACGATCACGCGGTTGACGTTTGGAGTTTAGGCGTGTTAGCGTACGAGTTTCTCGTCGGTGTGCCCCCGTTTGAAGCAGAAGGACACTCGGAGACGTACAAGCGCATCTGTAAGGTGGATTTGCGGTTTCCGGATCACGTTTCGGCAGACGCGAGAGATTTGATCACGCAGTTATTAGTGAAAGATCCGAAAGATAGAATCAGTTTGAGAAAAGTGACCGAACATCCGTGGATCCTGAAAAACGCGCAACCGAACGGGGTTCCGTTGGGTGACAAAGAGATGTAAAATAACAACAAAACAACCAAATAGCAAAGCAAACATTCCTTGATAATATCACACAACTTCTACGGCACTTGGGAGGGCGAGACAAACTCTCCGAAAAAGCTTCAGCGAAAAAAAAAATCACCGCTCGTTCGAAAACGTTGGAAACACATCCGAGGAAGTACTCACATACCCTAACGCGTACCGCAAATAACTCACCGTTTTATTTACGAAACCCTCCTCGTGCATGGCTTCTATGTACTTGTGTCTTTCGGGATTCTCACTCGTAAAGTGCACGTGATGTTCGGTCTCGTTCTTCTCCCACATCTTAGCGTTGTGCAAGTTTGCGACGCGCACCATCTCGTCAATGTGCTCTTCTGGGAACTCTAAGAAACGCAAAATATCGTCCAAGTCGTCAAAAAATGATTCTAAGCGAACGTTCATCGCGCGAACATCGATTTCGCAATCCTGCGCCGCTAAACCGAGCATTCGAAGCTCATCGTCAGCAATTTTCAATTCAGCAGCGATTGCGTCTATGGGATTTTTCAACCGGCGAATGGATTGCACGTAGGACGACGACGAAGTGTTCTCGTAAAGCTCGTCGCCGGCGCGAATTTCTCTCAACCAAGACTCGTCTTCAGGATTTTGCATGTGATACAGAACGCCAGAAACGAGCGCGTCTCGCGGATCTCTGATCAGATGGATGATTCGATACGATGACCCTCCGTAATACGATGCGAGCGATTCACATTCCCTTTGCTGCTTCTTAAATTTGCGCACGCGACGATCGTTCGAATACCAATCTTCCGCGCTTATGAAATACGATGGAATCGGCTTGGAGAAGTGATAGTCTAAAATCACATCCGCGTCACTTATAATGGACGATAAATTCCACGGTTGGAGAAACGGATAGTCTTCATAATACCTCAAGTTGAAAAAATTGAAGTCAAACTGCCTCGAAATCGAATCAAACACGTCGCGCATCAACGCAGTCCCAGTTTTGTGATGAGTTCCAATAATTCTCCGAAGTTTCACTCCCACCTTCTTCTTCGCCTTCTTCTTGTTGTCTTTACTATTTTCAATAGTCTCCGAAGATTCTATCAACCGCCTCCCCAACTTCTTCGACTCCTTCGCGTCGTTGTCCGCCGCAGCAGCAGTAGCGCTCCTCTTGCGAAAGAAAGAACTTCTCCGTTCGCTCAGTATCCCTCGTCTGGCAGTCGCGCTCATCTTTGCTATTTCTTTCACGTTCTTTTCTGTTTCATATTTTGCCATCGCATCTCTGTAGACGTATTTGGGCATGAATGTTTTCAATTGCACTCGATTTCGTTGTTTCCCTCCCAAGAGAATATGAAAATATTTGTTCGAGCTGAAAACTCCTATGTTTTCTTTAGAAGTACGCGCGAAGAATTCGCACGAGGACGGGGTATCATCGTCTCTCGCATAAAATGCTTCGCTCGCGCGTTTTATCCACGCGAAATCCGAAGGATTGATTTCGTTCTTCCTCATCGTCATCGCTTTGAATAATGAAGAAGAAGAAGAAGAAGAAGATTTGGTCGTATTTTCGAGTGAGGGTGAAAATAATGCACCCGGGAAAGATAAACGCGCGCGTTGGTTCATGAAGAGAATCTGATACGCGTTATTCACGTAATACAGTACGGCGATGAATGCAAAGAGACCGATCACGATACCGCCGCCGTCACCGTTTCTCCGCGACGGCGACGACGCATGAAGGAGCGGAGGTAACGAGGAAGACATCTTTGTAAGGTTTTCTTTTATCCAAATTTTTACGAGGTTTCTCAATTTCTCTCCACAACTTTTTCTCTCGTTTAAAACAACTCAAATCTACGTATTAAAATGAAAGTCATCTGCGTTCAAAGCATCTCACTACTAACCGTACACAATCTTATCTCTCTCCGTGTTCTCTTTATCGACGCGTCTATCGTTGCAGCTTTCGCTCTTGGCGCATTTTCTGCTGTATGCGTTGACTTCTTTCACGTACTGTTCGAACCTGCTTTTTTCGCTCGAGTCTCGAGCGCCCTGGGTATCTGTCGGCTCAATCTTGTCGTAGTAATGGTATTTCACTTTCGTGCCTTTCCAATTTTTTTGGAATCCGTATAGGGTTATGTGCTGGCAAATCTCGTTGGCGAGGATGGTGCCATAGAAACCGTTAGAAGGACCGCCTCGAGCAACCGTATTGAGGACAAAGTAGTGGAAGTCTGGATGTAAAGCAACCGTCGGTACGCCGTGTTTGGAATAATACCCTTTCTCGCAGAGTTGACCGTATTTCGTCAGCGCGTCTGGCCGAGTAACGTGCTGCAAGACTGCAATTTCTATGTTGTTGTTTGTGTCTTCGGACTGTTCTTCCTCGTCGCCATCATCGCTACTACTGCTACTGGTGCTACTACTACTACTTTTGCTCGATCCTACGTTCTCTTCGTGGAACGCAAAGTGGTCAAAATTCGCCAACCTGTACGTCGTCCGTTTCCCGACGTACTTTTCGAACCCTTTCGTAATCCCACCGTTAAATCGAATGACTGCATCGTGTGCGTCGATGTCTTCTCCGTACTCTTTTAACAATAACCCGCCTCCGTTCCCGACTACCGCACACGACTTGATCTTCCCAAAATTTTGCCTCACGATATCCTTCTCTGGCAAACACTTCGCCGCATTACTCGGAAATCCGCCTAAATGCGACCACTTCACTTGCTTGTGCATAATCGACGCGTCTGATTTACCTCTCGCCATTCTACTTTTCTGTCCTTCAATGCCTAAGAACTTTGGCACTTTCACGTTATTTCCGCTCTTGGTTGATTGTTTACTCATGATGAAATTTTGCGCATACGCTTTCCCCAACTCAAACGGCGCGTTAATCGCGTCGCATTCTCTCAACCGGCACGCTAAATCCTTCGAACTCCCACTTCCACCAGAGCTCGAGCTTCTTTCTCGCCTACTTAAACTCCCTGTTGGCTTTACGTTCGGTTTCTTCATTGAAGTAGTCGTCGGACCAATCTTCTCTTTCAACAGTTTCACCTCTTGGTGCACCTCGTCCGTGGTTTCGTCCAGTGTTTTTGCTTTTGGAGTGGTAGAGGCAAACTCATCGTCGTCATCGTCATCGTCTCCTTCAATGCCGTGCGTTTCTGAGTATTTCGAGTTTTGGAACAGGTGTTTATACACGTACTGGTCCATGTTGTGTACCATCCCCCGCACGTATCCCAAAGAGGAAGAAGAATCATCCGAATCATCCTCCTCTTCAACCTCCTCGCCTCCTTCCATCGATGATGAAGACGACGAAGAAGAAGAAGACTCAGCCACATATAACCCGTGATTGCTGCTCTTCCTGTGCTGCAAACCAAGATTTCCGTCTCCACCAACGCTTCGACTCGTCGACGACGAAGAAGAAGAATAGAACACATCCTCCACAATCATAATCACCAGAGAGAGGAAAAGTAAAAGCACGGACGCGCCTAGACATCTTCGCAGCGTTTGTTTATTCGTCCGCGTCCCGTATCTCCCCATCTCACTCTCTTTCCTGATGGTAAATAACACCGCTGACTCGTCGTCGTCGTCGTCTTCGCGGACTCGTGTTTTTCTCACGTTTCTTCTTCTTCAGTCTGGAGCTCGAGCGTTAAAAAAAAATATGAAAACCCTAAACTGTAAAAAAAAGGAGGCGGTGAAACCTTTTCGCGCCTCTTTGCGCCAAAAGAATAATAAACAACGACGACAACAACAACGACGACGCACGAACCGGTCGTGTGTGTTCTACCGCGTGTCTTCTTAAAGGTTTGAGCGCGCTCGATCGTTTATTCGCTTTCTCCCTCTCTCTCTCTCTCTCTCTCTCTCGCTAACGCGTGACGCGTGACGCGTTTTGAGTTTTGGGAGAGAGAGAGAGAGAGAGGAAAGAGAAGAATTGATCGAATCGTAGACGTTTAACTTTGTTACGCGAAAGAGAAAGAGAGAGAGAAGAAAGGAGAAAGAAAAGAGCGACGAGAGAGGAGGAGCGCGCTTTTAAAAACACCGTCGAGAGAAGAGACCTCGCTCGCGCGGGGGATCGCCTTTGTCAACATGAGTACCGATTCTTCTTCGAAGAACTTAGTCGTCACGCGCGCAACTTTGAACACGGAAACCCCCATCGCGGGCGTCGAGATCGTCCCGTACATTGTCACGCGTAAAAGCGACGGGACGTCGACAACGGAGGATATCCCGAGGGAAAACCCGATCGATGGACAATATTTGCGATACAAGTGGTATCGCTCCGGGAGAAAATCGAGGACTGCGGTGTGTTCGGTGCACCCGGCAGAAGTGGCTACGTTGCAGAATGTGCACAACAGGCAGTACCACTGCGACGGGGAGTGTTTCAAGAGAGGATGGCGAGAATGGATGCGGAACAGAATCGCAACTGGAGAGGAAGAATTGGAGAGGAGACAACCGACTAGGGCGACGAAGTATAACGTGGCCAACGATCAAAAGAAGGAAGGACCAGGGAGTGAATTTGGCAGTCGCGAGAACTTGAACAAGGAGGATGCGGAAGAGGCAAAAGCAGCCGCGGTACCTCCTTGGATCGAAGTGTCCACGGATAGAACGTATTTAGTCAAGCCAACGGATGTTGGACACGTGTTGAAGCTCGAGATTCAGCCGTGCGATGCGAAAGCGCCGGCGCCGAACGAGAGAGGGGTGGCAGAAACTGTGGTCACATCGAGAGTGATTCCCGCACCTAGTCCCCCGAAGAGGAATTTGGTCCCAATCCAAAAGAACGATGCGGCAGAACCTGGTTCGTTCACGGTTATGTCATATAACGTTTTAGCTGACGTGTATTGCACGACGGAGATGTACGGTTACGCCCCGGCGTGGGCGTTGAGTTGGTACTTTCGACGACAGAATATTTTGAAAGAGTTGGTTCAAATGGATGCGGACATTTTATGTTTGCAAGAGGTACAATCGGACCACTTCGAAGATTTTTTCCAAGGCGAATTGGCCAAGTACGGGTATTCTTCCGTGTATAAGAAGAAAACGGCGCAGATTTTCTCGGAAGGGAAATACGTCATCGATGGATGCGCTATTTTCTTCAAGAAGGATAAATTCGCGTTGATCAAGAAATACGAGGTGGAGTTTAACAAAGCCGCTTTGTCCTTAGCGGAAAGTCTCGTCGGTTCTGGCGGCTCCAAAAAAGAAGCCTTGAACCGATTGATGAAGGATAACATCGCGTTGATCGTTGTCTTGGAAGCTCTTGATTCGCAACAGCGACAACAGACGCAACAAACTGGAAAACGGAAACTTTTGTGCGTGGCCAACACTCACATTCACGCCAACACCGACCACAACGACGTCAAGCTTTGGCAAGTGCACACTTTGTTGAAAGGTTTGGAAAAAATTGCCGCCTCGGCTGAGATTCCTATGGTTGCTTGCGGTGATTTTAACTCTACGCCCGGTTCCGCCGCCCATGGGTTGTTGACTCGAGGTATGGTGGACAACAATCATCCGGAGTTGCAAATAGATCCTCTCGGCATCTTGCGCCCAGCCTCGAAACTCTCCCATCCGTTACCGCTTGTCTCGGCGTACTCCTCTGCGTTACGAAGGGACAATCGATTACTTGAATCCGAAGCGCTCGAACGTTTGCGCAACCGCGTGGACCCGCGAACGGCGGAGCCAATGTTTACGAACTGCACGAAGGATTTTTTTGGCGCTTTAGATTACGTATTCTACACGGAGGATACGTTATGCCCAGTCGCACTTCTGGAGCTTCCCGGAGAGAAAGATGCGCGAGCTAAATACGGCGGTTTACCGAACACGCAGTTGAGTTCCGATCACATCTCGTTGATGGCTGAGTTCCAGTGGGGCCCAGCCGCCATGAACGGCTATTAAAAGAAAAGAACACACATCAAAAAAGAAAAATATTTGCGCGCGTTCTTGAAGTTCATACTTGTCGAAACTACATGAACTCTATCTCTCGATGACATCTTTTTTTCACAAGGAAGAGGCAGAGAGAGAGAGAAAGAGAAAGAGTTACGGAGACAAGGAGGAATGTAAAGTTGTAATAACACTCACTATTGTTTATATCGAAACGACTCACTATTGTTTATATCGAAACGGAAAAGAACAAAAAAATCAAAAACATACCGCGCGCGATAAAAAAGATCAAGAATAGCACGCACGAACGATGTACCACCACGCGGTCGTTCAACGAGCGATAGGAACGACGACAACGACGCCTTCCTTTTCCTCTCGAAGAGGTAGTTGTTGTCGTCGTCGTCGTCGTTGTCGTCGTTGTTCGCAACCAAAGGCAACTCCCGAGGAAGATGATGCCCCGGCCTCGGGAAACGAAGACGACAACGACGACGACGCCACCGCGGAAACTATATCCTTGACCTCAAACCAAGCGCGAATCGCCGCGTTAGCGTTCGATGTTCTCTATAATAAACCGTTCTTGAACGAAGAAAAGATGATGAGAGATCCGGAGCGGCCAAAGTTACGGTTGATGTTGAGAGAAGCCATCGACCGAGCGAATCAGTTGTGCAAAGAAGAGAAAGAAGAAGAATCCGGAGGAGGCAAAGCGGGTAAAAATGAAGAGTGTCGCGCGGCGTGGGAGATCGTGGATGAGTTGGAAGACGCAGCCATGCGAGCTGGAATGAGTCGCTCTAATAGAACGGTGGAGAGTAGCAGCAGCAGTAGCAATAGCGGCGACGAGAGTAGTACGAATAAGACCAAGCGAGCGCAACCGCCGAGAAGGATACCAAAGATGAGCGAAGTCGGTCTCTCGGAGGAGGAACTGAAAGAACGCGCGACCAAGGCAAAAAGAGTGGATCCGTTCGCGGATCCTTTGAAGGATTTAGATCCGTGCGGGCCGTTAGGATGCGAAGCTGAAACCGGGGAGATGAACAGTCGAGGGATATTGGAGAGAGCAATGATGATTCCGAATCAAGACGAGAGGAAAAAGTTCGACGAGGAGAGCGACAAGACGTTGGCGAACGCAATTAGTGAAGCTGTGGAGAAGGCGATGTCTTTGTGCGAGGAAGGTGGAGACGCTTGCGCGACTGCTTGGGAAGTCGTTGAAGAATTGAGCGCGAGTGCGAACAAAAGGAGGAGAGAAAAGAGAGAGGAAAAAGAGGAGTGAGTTGCACGCGCGTCTCTCGCGCGAGCGGGTACATAAATGTAAATTAAATGCAGTTTCGTTTTGAAGAGGCACGAATTGTCGCATCGCGTGCGTGTGTGTGTGTGTGTGTGTGTAAAATATATAAAGAACTTCTATGCACGTGTAATAATTGGTGATGCTGACATTAAAAAAATAACCGGATTCTTCTTTTTGTCTTTACTTTCTCGTATTCTTGACAATCAGTCCGTGGAGCTCTTCCACGGCTTCTTGAGATCCTAACTTGAGAAGCACGATTTGCTTCTCGCTATTATCGCACGCGTTGAAAATAGTCAAAATCACCCCGGTTTTCTTCATGGACCCGTCTTTTTTGTCTTTTTGCTCCGCGAACGTGACGCTCATGTTATCGTATAAGTTTGCGTTGATCACCGCTTTTCCAATGGATGTTCGCATTAATATGCGGCAAGCGCCTTTGGTGCCTTCCTTTTCTCGTCTAAATTGTAATCTGTTCACCCCTCGATCTGCCCACGGCTCCGAGGCTTCCTTTTTCACGTAAAGTTTCACTTTCTGCTTCTCCATGTCTACGAACTCTTTATCGTCTTCACCTGTCGCTTCAGCCGTGGATGGCGATGGCGGTCGCTCCGGTTCCTCGTCGTCTTCCTCTTCTTTCGCCTGTTGCGCGAGCGCACCACCGGCCGGGAATTTTGGAAACGTCGTCGTCGATCCTCCAAACGCAGTAGTTGTTGCTGCCGAAGGGGCAAACGGATTATTTGACGACGTTTTTGCCCCTCCCGCCGGCGGGAACAAGGACGAAGCACCGCCGCCAATCCCAAACGCCGTCCCGGGTTTCGGCAAGTTACCGAATATGGACGTTTTCGGCTGGCCGTCGTCGTCGGAATCGTCGGAATCGTCGGAATCGTCGTTGTCGTTGTTTTTCGCTGCTTCTCCTTGTTCTTCTTCGAAAACGTCTTTAAAATCGCTCTGTCGTAGGTAGGTGCGCGTGATTCGTTTGAGAAAGAGTGAGTGAGTGAGTAAATTTGAGCGAGAGAAAGAAAAAGAGAGAGAGAGAGAGAGAGAAACGCGACGATCCCCCGACGAAACTCAAAACAAAACAGAGAGAACGCGCGCTCACCATCAACTTCCTCACGTGCTTCACGTAATCTTGGCACCCTTCCACCCAACTCCTCCTCAAATTTCTCTCCTTTTGTTCGCAAATGTGCGCGCAGAACTGCGCGTTCAGCGCTTCCAAAACGCCTCGACATTCCGCTTGTCTCGCTTTGATTTCCGATTCGGACATCGAAGATTTTGTTCTCGACGTTGGAAAAAAAGTTTTCTTAGCTCCTTCTCCTTCTTCTCCTCCTCCTCCTCCTCCTCCTCCTCGGCGAGGTCTTTTCGCCATCTCCTCGCGGATTCTTTAGTATTCTCTCTCGCTTTTTTTCGCGCGGCGTCTGTGGGGTGTTTCTTCTGTCTGTCTGTCTGTTGTGTAAAAAAGTCGTTTTTTTGTCTCTTTCGCGTCGCCACAAAAAGTCACGAAACACGAAAAACATCAATCATGTCGTGGGTATTGAATCCGCGAAGAAGAAGCGCTGCTCTGTCGTCGCTCCTCCATCGACGAGGAACGGGAAGAGGCAGAAATATCAGAGACGGGGAGGAGAAGGGGAAACCGTTCGCTGCCGCTGCTGCCGCTACTTCTTCGTGTTGTCGTCGTTGCGTGCGCGGTCAGAGAGGAGCGACGACGACGACGAATTGGACGACGACGACGGCGACGACGACGGGTAGAAGAAGAAGCGATGAAAGCGACGACGACGACATTTTTACTTTGCGTCGCCAGCAGTCGCCGATGTTGGCGTCGTTGTCGTTTTTAAGACGCGGCAGCGATAGCACGGCGGCGAGCGCTCATCGTCATCATCATCATCAGAGAGCGTATTTTTCTTCTTCTTCTTCTTCTTCTTCTTCTTCTTCTTCTTCTTCTTCTTCTTCTTCTTCTTCTTTCGTTAGAACAGAAGAGGAAGGAGGGGAGGGAAAACAGTACCACGAGTTCAAAGCGGAAACCAGTCGTTTGTTAGATATCGTCACGAACAGTTTATACCAAGAGAAGGAAGTGTTCTTGCGCGAGTTGATCTCGAACAGCTCGGACGCGCTGGAGAAACGAAGACACGAAGCGATTAAGGACTCAGAACGGTACGGATTGAAAGGAAAAGAGGAGGATGATGCTGAGTTTCGGATTAAGATATCCACGGTGGAAGAAGATGACGGAAAACGGTTGAAATTAATTATAGAGGATAACGGGATCGGGATGAGCGAGGAGGAGTTGACTAGAAACCTCGGGACGATTGCGAAGAGCGGATCAAAGGAATTTTTGGAGAATTTGAGCAACGGAGGAGGTTCAAACGCCACTACTAAAGAAGAGGCGGCGAGCAATATCATCGGTAAGTTCGGTGTTGGTTTTTATTCCGCGTTTATGGTTGGGAAGAAAGTTGAAGTGCACACGTCCAACGGTAAGGAGAGTTTCGTGTGGGCATCGGAAGGTACCGGGAAGTTTACCGTCAGTAAATCGAACGAGGCGCCAAAGCCAAGAGGGACGAAAATTGTCATTCACATGAAGGACGATTGTAAGACAATCGCATCGCAATGGGCTATCGAGGAGACGTTGAAGAAATACAGCGCATTCGTTTCTTTTCCTATTTACATCAACGAGAACAAATATAACGAGATTGGCGCACTTTGGATGAAGAAAAATTCCGAGGTTTCGGACGAACAGGCGACGGCATTTTATAGGTACGTTTCCGGAGCGACGGATTCGCCGTCGTTTCGAATGCACTTCGAAGCGGACGCGCCATTAACGATTCGTTCTTTAATCTTCTTTCCGGAAACCAATCCAGAACGAGGTATAGGTATGCATGCAAAAGTGGATTCTGGCATCGCGTTGTATTCGCGAAGAGTGTTGATTCAAAAAAATGCGCACGGATTGTTACCTCCGTTTTTACGATTCTTGCGAGGTGTGGTAGATTGCGAAGACATTCCTTTGAATATTTCTCGAGAGACGCTGCAAGACTCTCAGGTGTTGCGCAAACTCGGCGAAGTGGTCACAAAAAGAGCTTTGAAACACCTAAAAGACGTCGCAAAGAAAGATCCCAAGGCGTACGACAAATGGTTCAAAGAATGCGGATTCTTCTTGAAAGAAGGCGC
>Ga0181579_10002487_pt1 | contig 14886 bp, 7 predicted proteins | sample 071ome_24_FD_132996 | JGI IMG/M metagenome (GOLD analysis project Ga0181579, IMG submission 132996) | Coastal salt marsh microbial communities from the Groves Creek Marsh, Skidaway Island, Georgia - 071402CT metaG (megahit assembly) | ecosystem: Environmental > Aquatic > Marine > Intertidal zone... | reverse complement strand
TTATGGCATGGTACGCTACCAAGGTGCGCCTGCGGATCTAAGGGACATCCCGCTGGGCACGGTTCTGCATGTCCGTGGATTCCTGCCTCCCGATCCGAAGACCTCTTCGGTGCCTGTGCTGAGGATAGATAGCAAGAACAGGACGCATGGCTACAGCGGCAAGGGAATCACGCCCGCCGAGAACCACGTCTTGCTCCTCGAAGACGAGCCCAGCCACTGCCTTCGTGAAGGATTGGTCTGGAAACTCAATGAATTGAACATCCAAAACAAGCAGGGGGCTATCGTTGCTCGTCGTGTATCTAAAGCTGGAGGAGAAAGCCAGGCCGCTGAAGAAGAAATGACTTTTGATGCGGCCACCCGCATCTGGCGTGGCCGGGAGTGCCTCTCTATTCAGGATCTAGTCGACGAAGGAGTCTGGCCTGCCAGCGGAAAGAAAGCCCTCGAAGGCCACACTGTACAACTCGGGGTGACCTGGAAACCGACACCCGGCAGTATATTTACCCGCTTCCACATTTCCGACATATGGTTGGATGAGATTTCGTTGCAACGTGCAGCAGCCAACCAGAACGAGACGCACAAAGCCTTCATCCGTAGCCGCTGGATGCCCGCGTTTGTGGATGCTGTCGAGTATGGCAAGTTCGGCACTGCCACCGTGACTGCGACCTTGTTTGGTGGGATGGACGAGTCTCTCTACTCTGATTTTAAGAAGGGCACTTCCACTGTGATGAATGCTGTCGAAAGCAACTTGAAGCACACCCACGGAGCTTATGGCCCCGCCCACATGGCCTGCAAAGGCCCCATCCTCGATGTAATAAAGAAGGAGGGGGAAGCCCCGCTGGGCAGCAGTGGCATCCAGATCCAATTCAAGACGGATCTCGTCATCGAAGGCATCCGCCCAGGGCGGGTAGTCCGTGTCCGGGCCAGTAACTGGCCGGCAGTCAACGTCCCCCGTGAGGAATACTTAAACGGTGCCGGTGTTGAAGAGCGTTTCCCAACCCCAGCCATTTTCCCGAAGTACTGAATCTTGGAATTTGAACGATAACATGACACAACTCAAATCTCTATACTGGGGCTCGGCACTGAAATGTGTTGTTTACCTGGTTGCAGTCGGCCGACTCAGGGATCTCGAAGGACATATTGTCAGGGAGGTGCTGGTGTGAAGAGGACTGCCGCCGCAATGATCCTCGTGCTCAGTGCTCCCATCGCGGTGGGCAAAGCCTTCGAACCGATCCCAACAGAGATCCAGCAACTGCTGGGGCGATACTGCCTCGATTGCCACGATGCCGGGACGAAAAAGGGGGATCTAGATCTGGAGCGCTTTACCTTGCTTGCTGAGATCGCTGAGGCGAGACGTCTCGGGGTCAGCCGCGTGCCGGTTCGGGAGGCCTTCGCCACGCTGGAGCGGGAGGGATTGCTGGAGTTTACGCCTACGGGGAGGGCCGTGGTCAAACAGCTGACGGTTCGGAATTTTGAGGAGCTTTTCGCGATGCGGCTCATTCTGGAACCCGCGGCGGTGCGGGCGGCCCATCCTTTGGCCAGCCAGAGGGTCGATGAACTGCGCAAGATCATCGACGCGACTCGCAAATCCAGATCTCTCGGGGAGATTACCCGGCTGGATCTCGATTTTCACGAATCGCTGGTCGCCGCCTGCGGAAATAGCCGCCTGCTCGGGGCGTGGCGTTCCTTGCGTGGCGAGCTGGAACTCTGGCTGGGCGATCTTCACCGTCGTCATCGGGTGCAGGATTTGAACACCCTCAAGGACACCACCGATTCCCACGAGCAGATTCTGAATACCTTCCGGAATCAGTCCGCCGTCGCCTGCGAGAGAATCCTGCGCAAACACATCCAGGGCTGGCGGGAGTGGCTGCCGATGGACGAAGTTGCCGAGGAGGAGTCGGTATGAAAACGCTGATCTCCACCATTGTCCTTTGTTGCAGCCTGACGGGTATCGTATTGGCGTCGGGGGATGGCATTGCGTTTTTCGAAAAACAGGTCCGGCCGATCCTGGTCGAGCACTGTTACGAGTGTCACGCCGAGGTGAATTCCAAGGGCGGGCTCCTCCTCGACACCCGTCAGGGTTGGGAAACCGGCGGGGACAGCGGGCCGGCGATCCTTCCCGGGAATCCTGATGATTCGCTCCTCATCCGGGCGATCCAGTATCGGGATCCAGACCTGGCCATGCCGCCGAAGAAAAAGGGCGGCAGACTAACCGATGCCCAGATCGCGTCATTGGAGGAGTGGGTTCGGATGGGTGCGCCGGACCCGCGTGTTGGCGAAACGAAGCTTGGCGGGATGAGCGAGAAGGAGGCAAAATCCTGGTGGGCGTTCCATCAGTTCCCGGCACCTGACCCGGAGCCGGCTCCCGGGAAAATCGACACCTTCATCGAGGCGAAGCTCGCGGAGAAATCGCTGGAGCCGGTTCCCGCCGCGGACAAGCGAACCCTGATTCGCCGTGCGACCTACGATCTCACCGGACTGCCGCCGACGCCGGAGGAAGTCGAGGCATTTCTGGCGGATGACTCGCCGGATGCGTTCGCGAAAGTCGTCGACCGGCTCCTGACATCGCCACAATACGGCGTCCGCTGGGGGCGGCATTGGCTGGACGTGGTTCGTTATGCCGATACCGCGGGCGAGAACACCGACCGGCCGCTGCCTCACGCGTGGCGTTATCGCAATTGGGTGTTCGATTCGTTCAACGAGGACAAGCCGTTTGATGAGTTTGTCAGGCTGCAGCTGGCGGGCGATCTGATCCGCACTGACGAGTCGCGCGACCGGCTCAACGAAGGCATCGTCGCCACCGGATATCTCGCGATTGCGCGGCGTTTCGGTCACGACATCGACAAGCGAACTTACCTGATGCACGAGGATGTGATCGACAACCTCGGCAAGAATTTTCTCGGCCTGACGACCGGCTGCGCCCGTTGTCACGACCACAAGTATGACCCGGTCACTGCGGAGGATTACTACGCACTCTACGGAATTTTCGAGTCGACGCGATTCGCTTTCCCGGGCTGCGAACCGAAAGGTCAGCCACGCGATCTGATTCCGCTGATCCCACAATCTGAGGTAGACGCGTTGCTCCAACCGTGGCAGGCGAAGGTGGCCGAAGCTAACGCTGCAAAGAAGCAAAGCGAGGAGATGGCCAGGGAACTTAGGGCGCTGTCCGAAGGCAGCGTTCATACGCTAACCGAAGGGAAGGTGGAGGAAGGCACCAAGGTCGATTTTGCGCAGCCGAAATTGGAGGTTCGGCAGGGTGAGGTCTTGCAGCTGACGGTTCTTCCGAATCGGAACCATGGTGCGGACAGCACGCAGGTTCGGTTCCGGATCGCCGAACGCGGAGGTGATCGGAGTTGGTCCCTGGAAGATTTGATTGACGGATTCACCTCAGGGAATCCTCGCAAGGCTGATCACGGAGCGACTTGGTGCTTCTACGAATCGACGGACGGTCCGGCTTTTCTCACTACGTCGCACGAATCGCTTCAAAGCAACGCATCGCTGAAGGCGTGGAAGCGCAAGAACGACGCGCTTTCGGTGTTTGTGAACACGGACGACCAAGTGGTTCGGGTCTGGACCACGCTTCCGGCCCGTTCGATTTTCATGCACCCGGAACGAAACCGGCCGGTTTCCGTGGCATGGGTGAGTCCGCTGAATGGCACGATCGACATCTCGGGCATGGTCGAAGATGTCCACCCGAGCGGTGGCGACGGGGTTTCTTTTCAGCTCACCCATCTCGGCACGCCGGAACTGGGCGACATGTTAATCAAAAACGGAAAAGACCTAAACCTTAAGCCCGTCGATCCCGGCCCGAAACCCGTCATCCCGGTCGCGTACGCGGTGACCGAGGGCAAACCGGCCAACGCACGTTTCCAGGAGCGGGGAGATCACGAAAACCCCGGTGACACAGTGACGCGGCGCTGGCTCTCGGTTTTCGGTGGCGAGGAGATTGCCGATCCCGGGCAAAGTGGCCGGCGTGAGCTGGGCGACTGGATTGCGGAGCATCCGCTGACGGCGCGGGTCATGGTCAATCGCATCTGGCAGTGGCATTTTGGCCTAGGACTGGTGGGCACGCCGAACAACTTCGGTTCGCGTGGTGAATCGCCATCCCACCCCGAATTGCTCGACTGGCTTGCGGCCGAGTTCGTCGCCAATGGATATCGCGTGAAGCCGATGCACCGGCTGATCATGAACACCGCGGCCTATCAACGGAGCAGCGACCGTCAGCAGCTGCTGGCGGAGGTCGATCCGGATAATCGACTGCTGGGCCGGTTCAGTCGGCGGCGGCTCAGTGCGGAGGAAATCCGCGATAGTCTTCTGTTTGTTTCAAGGCAGCTCAATCCGGAGCCAGCTGAGGCGCATCCGTTTCCAAAAGAGGAAACGTGGAAATTCACCCAGCACAATCCGTTCAACGCGGTCTACGAGACGAAAAAGCGCAGCGCCTACCTCATGGTGCAGCGTCAGCGGCGGCACCCGTTCCTCGCACTCTTCGACGGGGCCGATCCGAACGCGAGCACGCCGGGACGGCAGACGAGTACCGTGCCGACGCAGGCCTTGTATTTCCTCAACGATCCGTTTTTCCACAAGCAGGCCGCCGCGTTCGCCGATCGCTTCGCGGCTCTCGAAGACGATGAACGGCTTCGGCGGACCTACCGGGTCCTGTTTCAGCGGGAACCCGCCCCGGGCGAACGGGAGGCCGCGAAAGCTTTCCTGAAACAATACCCCGCGGACCAACCGGAAAAATGGCACGCCTACGTTCGTGTGTTCCTGGCCGGAAATGAATTCCTCCACCTCGACTGATCGAAATGAACACTTCGCGACACTATCACAAATTCGGGCTGGCGGTTGCCCTTGTATTCACGATCCTAGCCATTTGCGGCACCGCCCGGGCTGAACATCCTGAGCCCGTGCTGGACGGACTCTACGCCGACCCGCACATCGCCTGCTTTTACGGAACGTATTATATTTACCCGACAACTGATGGAATTTCCGGCTGGCGGGGAGGGAACCCCTCCACCGAGCTATCCATGCCGATTTCAAAAATGCGCCACGGGACGGTGTTCCGGGCACCGTTCGAGTAGATTAACCGGAAGCAACCATGAAACCGATCGTCCTCCTCATTGCCCTGAGCTACGCGGTAACGCCCCTGTTCCTCGCCGGATTCGACGGGGATGCCCTGCTCGCCGAATACTGTTTCGACTGTCACGACGACGCGGCGGAGAAGGGTGGATTTTCGCTGGAATCCCTCGAACCGGACTTCGCGCAGGCCGCTTGGGTCCGGGTGCATGACAAAATCGCGCGTGGGCAGATGCCGCCCGAAGGCAAACCCCGGCCCAAGGCTGAGGAAATCAGGCAGCTCACCGATTGGCTGGCACGGGAGTTAACCAGCGCGACGCTCGCGGGCCGGGCGGAAGACGGCCGCACCGCGTTGCGGCGGATGAACCGGCGCGAATACGAAACGACGCTGCACGATCTGTTGGGCATCGCCGTGCCGTTGCAGGGAATGCTGCCGGAAGACAACCTGATCCACGGCTTCGACACGCTGGCTCGCGGGTTGGATACTTCGGCGACTCACTTCCTGAGTTACCAGCGAGCCGCCGATCGCGCGTTGACCGAGGCGTTGCCGACGTTCCCCGTCGCGTCCGAGGTGAAGCGCCACACAGGCAAGGCCTATCTGGAGAGCCGCCTGCCGGTGCATCGGCCCGGGATCGACCCTTTTGTCCGGGTGGACGGCGACACGCTGATTTACCACGCACGCGTCTACGGCGACATGGGAATGCAGGCTCCCAAACCCTTCATGCCGGGACGTTACCGCGTTCGCACGGCGGTTCGCCCGGTCAACAACGGAGGCAAGCCGATGACGGTTTTCGTCGGCAAACGGGTCGATCGGTTCCAGACCGAAAAGCACCTGCACATCGTCGACTACTTCGACATCCCCGCCGGCAAAACCACCATCATCGAAGTCGAAACCGATCTGAAATACTCGAACCGCAACCAGTTCATCTATTTCGAGGCGCTGGGTCTGCCCTGGTTTGGCGACTTTGCCAAACAGCGCGGCGCCGATGGCAAAAAGCCGTTGCCCGCGGACTTCGACGGTCCCGGATTGGCGACCGAGTGGGCGGAACTGGAAGGCCCGCTGGATGTGGAACTGGGAGTCCAACGGATGTTCGGCGAGGTTCCGAGGTTGCCGCGGATGCCGGAAGGCAGGTCGCCCCCGCCGAACTGGCAGTCCTGGGCGATTCCCGGCGAGTTCGGAAAGTATCCGCTGACGGCCCGGTCGGAGGCTCCGAAGGAAGACGCCGAACGCCTGATCCGCCCGTTCCTGCGGCTGGCGTTCCGCCGTCCGCCAACCGCGGAGCAGATCGCCCATCACGTCGCGATCGTCATGAACCTGATGGAAGAGGGCGAGGACTTCGACGAAGCGATGCGGGCCGGCTACAAGGAAATTCTGTGTTCGTCCAATTTTCTCTACTACGTCGAAACGCCGGGTAAGCTGGATGACTACGCGATCGCGGCGCGGCTGGCGCGCTTGCTGTGGAGTTCGATGCCGGACGAGGAATTGTTCACCGCGGCGGAGCGGGGCGAGTTGTCTACCGCGAACGGTCTGCGGGCTCAGACCGAACGGATGCTCGGCGATCGCAAATCCGAACGATTCATCCGCGCGTTCACGGATCAGTGGCTGAACCTGGGCGGGTTTCTGGACATGGCGCCGGACGGGATCTACTTCGAATACGACACGATGCTGGCCTGGTCGTTGCCGCAGGAAACGCGCGCCTTTTTCCGGCAGTTGCTGGTGGATGACCTGCCGGCTTCCTCCGTGGTGCAGACGGACTGGGCCTTCCTCAACCAGCGCCTCGCTAAGCACTACGGCTTACCTCAGGTGCAAGGCGCGCAGTTGCGACGGACGGCGTTGGCGCCCGGTTCGCGGCGGGGCGGACTGATCACTCAGGGTAGCATTTTGAAGGTGACGACCAACGCCAGCTACACTTCGCCTGTGATGCGCGGCGCCTGGATCATGGACCACATCGTCGGCCTGACGCCCGATCCTCCTCCGCCGGATGTGGCCGCGGTCGAGCCCGATATCCGCGGGGCAGTCACGATTCGCGAGCAACTGGACAAACACAAGAATGTCGCCGCCTGCGCCCAATGCCATCGCCACATTGATCCGCCCGGCTTTGCCCTGGAGAACTACGACGTCATTGGTGGCTGGCGTGAGCGTTACCGCGTTCAGAAAGGCGGTCCCGGCATTGACCTCGTCGAGCCGGCCAACTATCCTGGCGACCGGAAAATCTACCTCGCCAGGCCGGTTGAAGCCGGGGGCGAAACCGCTGACGGCAGCGCTTTTGCCGATATTGACGAATACAAGACGCTGCTCCTGCGTGACCCGGACCAGCTCGCTCGAAATCTTGCGGAGAAGCTCGCTTTGTACGCGACCGGTTCCGAGATCGACTTCGCCGACCGCGCGTTGATCGAGCAAATCGTCCGCGATACGAAAGCCAACAACCAAGGCGTCCGGTCGCTGCTGCATGCCGTGATCCAGAGTCCACTTTTCCTGAACAAGTAAGCCCAAGCTCAAGCCCATGAATATTCTCAACGGCCACACTCTCGACCGCCGAACCGTGCTTCGCTCCGGCGTCGCTTCGCTCTCCCTACCGTTGCTGGACGCCATGATTCCGGCGGTTTACGGCCAGGAAACGCGCGACCGCGCGGCTTCGCTTCGTCCACGGCGCATGGTTCTCGTCCATCGTCCGCTGGGCACCTACCATCCGCACCTGGTTCCGGCCTCCACCGGTCCGAAATTCGAGACGACCCGCTTCCTCAAACCGTTCGAACCCTATCGCGGGAAGTTCACGCTGTTTTCCGGCATGGGGCATCCGGGTTACCCGAGCGACCACGGAACCGAGCCGGCCATTTTCACCGGCGTCCCCGGATTGAATGTGCGCGACGTACACAACAGCATCTCGCTCGATCAGGTCGCCGCCCGCCACGTCGCCGGAGAAACGCGGATGCCGTACCTCCTGCTGGGCGCCACCTGGAGCCAGTCGCTCTCGTGGACGGAAAAGGGCGTGCCGATCCCACACGAAGGCAATCCCGCCCTGCTCTATCGCCGCATGTTCGTGAAAGGAACGCCGGGGGAGGTCCGCCGCGAAATGCGCAGGCTGGGGCAGGGCAAGAGCATCCTCGACAACCTGCGTGGCGAGTTGAAATCGCTGCAAGGCAGACTCGGCTCCGGCGATCGGGAACGGATCGACGTGCTGGCGACTTCGATTCGCGACGCCGAGCAGCTGCTCGCCCAGGAGGAAGCCTGGTCGACCAAACCCAAGCCCAGCCCCGCCATGACCGAAGCGGAGGCAAGGGCGAATACCGCGACCTGGATCGCGAGTCAGGACAAGTGGTTGGCCCTGATGCACGCTGCGTTGCAGACCGACTCGACCCGCGTCATTGTGCTTAGTTGCCGGGAGCACAACAAAAACAACGTGCCCGGGCTCAATCTCCAGCACCACGATGCCTCGCATCACGGCAAGGATCCGAACAAAGTGGAGCAGCTTTGCCAGTACGAAGACCGTGAGTTCGGGACTTACGCGAGGTTCATGCAAAAACTCGCCACGACGACGGAGCACGACGCCAGCCTGCTGGACGCCACGCAGGTTCTGTTCACGAGCAATCTCGGCGATGCCTCAGCCCACAGTTCCAGCAATCTGCCGGTCCTGTTGGCCGGCGGCGGATTCAAGCACCAAGGTCACATGACCTTCGGCACGGGCATCGGCAGGCCGCTTTGCGATCTTTACGTCCGGATGCTGCAACACTTTGGCGTGGAGACGGAAAAATTCGGTTCCAGCACGGGTGTGCTGAGCGAACTCGGATAAGTGAGTAAAGTCTACAGTAATTCGCGATGCAAAAACCACGAAACCACTTTTCCCGTCGGCATTTCCTCCAATCCGGCGTCACAGGTTCGGCTCTTTTCCCCGGTATTCTTCAGCAGCTGCTTGCGGACTCGGGTGATCCGCTGGCGACGCGAGAGCCGCATCACCCCGCCACGGCCAAAAACGTCATCTTCCTGTTCATGACCGGCGGCGTCTCGCACGTCGACACCTTCGATCCCAAGCCGGCCCTGACCCGCGACCACGGCAAGGAGATCAAGGCCGATCACCCCGAGATCCAGAACCGCCCCGGCTACGAGCGGATCTATCTCAAGCGCCCGCAGTGGGAGTTCGCGCCGCACGGGCAATGCGGCACGGAGGTCAGCACGCTCTTCCCGCACGTCGGCGGTTGCGTCGACGACATCGCCCTGATCCGCTCGATGCACACCTCGCACTCGAACCACTACAACGCCACGCTGGGGATGCACACCGGCTCCTTCGCCTTCGCCCGGCCCAGCATCGGGTCGTGGGTCAGCTACGGGATCGGCACGATGAACCGCAACCTGCCGGGCTTCGTCGTCATCGCGGCGAAACAGACCTACGCGGGCACCCAGGTTTACGCGAACGACTTCCTTCCCGGCGCCCACCAGGGCATCCTCGTGGTTCCGGGGGCACAGCCAGTCGCCAACGTCACTCCAAGGATTCCGGTTGATCGCCAATCGTTAGAACTGGCCGCGCTGCGCGGGATCAACGAGGCTCATCTCGCCTCGCGCGGTGGCAACGACCCCCTGCTCGAAGCGCGGCTGAGGACGTTCGAAACCGCGTTCGGCATGCAGATGGCCGTGCCCGAGGCCTTCGATTTCCAGCAGGAAACCGACGCCACTCTTGCAAGTTACGCCCTGGAACGCGGCCAGACCAGCGGCTTTGGCTGGCAGTGTCTCGCGGCCCGGCGGCTGGTCGAACGCGGTGTCCGGTTCGTCGAATTGATCGACACCGGGTCTTCCGGAAACTGGGACGCTCACGGCGACATGATGACCCATGTTGGCCTGGCCAAGAATGTCGACCAACCCATCGCCGCCCTTCTCAAGGACCTGAAGCGGCGCGGTATGCTCGACGACACCCTCGTCGTCTGGACCACCGAATTCGGTCGCACCCCGTTCAACAACAAGGCCGACGCCAAGGGCCGCGAACACCACAACTGGGCCTTCAGTTCCTGGCTCGCTGGCGGCGGGGTGAAAGGCGGGATCGTCCATGGAGCGACGGACGAACACGGTATGCGGGCGGTCGAAAAACCAGTCCACGTTCACGATTTTCACGCTACGATTCTGCATCTCATGGGCTTCGATCACGAAAAGCTGACCTACCGCCACGCGGGGCGGGATTACCGACTAACGGATGTGGAAGGACACGTTGTCCGGGAGGTGCTGGCATGAAAAGGACCATTGCCACAATGATCCTCGTGCTCGTTGCGCCCATCGCTGTGGGCAAACCCGCCGAAACGATCCCGACAGAGATCCAGCAGCTGCTGGGGCGATACTGCCTCGATTGCCACGATGCCGGGACGGAGAAGGGCGATCTGGATCTGGAGCGCTTTACCTCGATTGCTGAGATCGCCGCGGACTCGGGCGTCTGGCAAGACGTGCTGCATCAGATCGAGGACGGCGAGATGCCGCCGAAGAAGAAGCCGCAGTTCACGGCTGAGGAACGCGGGCAGTTCACGGGGTGGGTTCAGGAGACGCTCGATGGAATCGCGCTGGCCAATGCGGGCGATCCTGGGCCAGTTGTTTTGCGGCGGCTTTCGAACCACGAATACACCTACACGATTCGCGACCTGACCGGCGTCGAATCGCTCGATCCGGCGCGGGAGTTTCCGGTCGACGGCGCGGCGGGCGAGGGATTCACGAACGTCGGTTCGGCGCTGGTGATGTCGCCCGGGCTGCTGACGAAATATCTCGACGCGGCGAAGGAGGTTGCAAGCCACGCGGTGGTTTTGCCGGACCGGATTGAGTTCTCGCCGAGCACTTCGAGGGCTGACTGGACACAGGAAAAACTGGACGCGATTCGCGCGATCTACGCGCGCCACACGATCCCCGGCGCGGAGGCTGCGCAGAATCTGCAAGGGGTTCGCTTTGCGACGACGGATGGCGGGGTGATTCCCCTCGGACGCTACCTCCGGGCGATCCTGGTTAACGAACCCAATGGGCTCAGCCCGAAGTATCTCGCGACACTCAAAACAGTGATGGAAAGCGACGAGCCGTCGGCATTGCTCGACCCGATTCGTGCTCTTTGGCGAGGCGCCAAGCCAGACGACGCGACGGCGATTGCTGAGGCGATTGCGGCATGGCAGAACGGGCTCTGGCATTTTGCGAAAGTCGGCCACATCGGCAAACGCGACGGCCCGCCGAGTTGGCAGATTCCTGTCAACCCTGTGACGACGTCGCAATCGTTTCAGTTGGATTTGCCGGAATCGACGAAGGACGTGAGGGTTTATCTCGCGGCTGGAAACGCGGGCGACGGCGGAACTGGCGAGGCGGTGGTCTGGAAGGACGCGCAACTGACTCGGCCGGGGAAGGAGCCGATACCGTTGGGCCATTTGAGCGAGTTGAAGGATGATGTTGTCGCGCTCCAAAATCGCGAGATCGCACGGACGGCCGCCTATCTCGAAAGCTGTGCAAAAGGCGAAATTGCCGATGGGCTGGATCCGGGGATCGCGGCGAGTTGGATGCAGCTACTGAAACTAGGTGCAACTTCGCTGGCGCCGACTGGACACCTCGCCGGTGCCAAGGGAAATGTCGGTGGTTATGCCTTTGTCAGAGGGCTGGGTCAGGACTTGCCAATCGTGCTCGTGAATCAATCAGACGGCCCGGTGGACATCGGTACGTTGACCTTGCCGCCTCGCGGATTGACCGTTCATCCAACGCCGACTGTGGCGAGTATCGTGGCTTGGAAGAGCCCGGTTTCCGGCGAGGTCAGCATCAAGGCGAACGTGGCCGACGGAGACAATAAATGCGGAAACGGAGCAGCGTGGACGCTGGAGTTGGTGAACACGTCAGGGTCGCGCAAGCTGGCCGGCGGAGCATTCGCGAATGGCGCGAGAGCCGAGTTTCAACCGGAGGATAACTTCACAATCGCGGCCGGCGATCTAGTCAGGATCACGGTTGGGGCGCATCAGAATAATCACATTTGCGATACGACCGCGGTCAATTTGACGATCACCGAAACCGGTGGCGAAAAACGGAGTTGGGATCTCGCCGCCGACGCAGTCGACCGGCTCGGAGAAGCTGGAAATCCGATGGCTGACCGGCTTGGCAACGAAGCGGTCTGGCACTTTTGCCAAACCGAAGCTGCGGGCGCTGCCGACGGATTCGAGATCCCCCCCGGCTCGGCGCTTGGCCGTTGGAGGGCGGCTGTGCTGGGCAAAAACGGTCAGCCGGACGCTGAGGCGGTGAGTCAGCAGCTGCTGGCTCCGCAGACTGACACCGACAAAGCGGTCGCGGCTGAGATCCGACGTTTGCGCGGGCCGTTCCGGTGGATCGAGCGCTTGCCGGAGGCGGCGGCCGCCGGGTCGGACATCGAACAGGCCGCGCCGTCGATTCTGGAGTTCAGGATTCCCGCCGATTTGATCACGAAGGGCTCGAAGATTTCCGCACGGGTCGAGTTGCATCCAGAAAGCGGCGACGAAGCCAGCGTCCAGGCATTCGCTACCCTGACCAAGCCACAAGATCAATTGCCGCTTTCACCCGGAGCCGTCGTCTCGGCCGGCCCGGGAGCTGGTCGAAGCTGGACCGCGGGAACCCCGCCGGTCGTCTCGACGCGGCCTATCCTGACGCGCGAAGGAAGCGAAACGCAACGCCGTTTCGAGAGCGATGCGGCCAAGTTCCAGTCGGTTTTCCCCGCCGCGCTTTGTTACAACCGGATCGTGCCGGTGGACGAAGTTGTGACCCTGACATTGCGCTATCGGGAAGATGACCAACTCGTTCGACTGATGTTGAACGAGCAAGAAGCCGCTGAGCTGGAACGGCTCTGGGACGAAATGCGATTCGTCAGCCGGCAGCCGCTTCAACAGCTCGATGCGTTCAACCAGCTTTGGCAGTACGCGACGCAGGACGCCGATCCGAGCGCGTTCGAGCCGATGCGGGAGCCGATCATAACGCGTGCCTCGGCATTTGAGAAACGTCTGGTCGAAGTCGAGCCGAAACAGTTGGCGGTGATCGTCGAATTCGCAGAGCGGGCTTGGCGGCGTCCCCTGGCCGAAGGCGAACGCGCTGAGTTGCAGGCGTTGTATGGCGCCCTTCGTAAGCAGGATCTCGCACACGAAGACGCGCTTCGGCAGTTGCTGGCTCGGGTCTTCGTTTCTCCGGCGTTTCTCTATCGCGGTGAAAACTCGACCCCAGGTAAGGATCCCGCGCCGGTATCGGGGTGGGAATTGGCAACACGCCTCAGCTACTTTTTGTGGTCATCGACGCCGGACGCCGAACTTCTCGCCTCAGCAGCCGCTGGAGAATTGCGGGATCCCAAGGTTCTCGTGGCGCAATCCAGCCGGATGCTCGCCGATTCCAAAGTCCGGAGGCTTGCCTCCGAGTTCGGTGCGCAATGGCTGCATGTCAGGGATTTGGCGACGCTGGATGAAAAGAGCGAGCGGCATTTTCCGACCTTCATGGATTTACGTGACGACATGCAGGAAGAAACCGTGCTCTTCTTCCTCGATCTTTTTCAGAATGACCGCTCGGTCTTGTCGCTGCTCGACGCAGATCACAGCTTCGTGAACAAGCCCCTCGCCGGACATTACGGTATCGAGGTCGAAGGCGAGGGCTGGAGACGGGTTGATGGCCTACGAGGGCAGGGAAGGGGAGGGATCCTTGGCTTTGCATCCACATTAGCCAAACACAGTGGAGCCTCAAGGACCAGCCCGATCTTGCGCGGCAATTGGGTTTACGAAGTCCTCCTTGGCGAAAAACTCCCCAAGCCGCCGAAGAATGTCCCCGTTCTCCCGGACGAAGCTCCCGAGGGCCTGACCGAACGACAATTGATCGAAAAACACAGCTCGGATCCGGCCTGCGCCCGCTGTCATGCGAAGGTCGACCCTCTCGGCTTCGCGCTGGAGGGCTTCGACGCGATAGGGCGCGCACGTGGCGACATGGACACGCAAGCAATTCTTGAAGACGGTACCCAATTCGCCGGCATCGATGGGCTGCGCGCATATCTGCTGGAAACACGTCGCGATGATTTTATCCGCCAGTTCTCCCGCAAGCTTCTGGGGTATTCGTTAGGCCGAAGCGTGCAGCTTTCAGATCAGCAGCTGCTGAATGAAATGCAGGCCGCGCTCGAAGCGAACGGCTACCGGATTCAAGCCGCGGTCGAACTGATCGTGCAGAGCCCGCAATTTCTAAACGTCCGTGGACGTGATTCTATAATCCAAGACTAAGGCAACCGAAATGAACTCCCACCTATTCACCCGCCGTAATTTCCTCCGTGGAGCCGGAGTTACCATAGCACTGCCGTGGCTCGAATCTCACAACGTCTGGGGCGACGAACCGCGCTCGAATGAGCCTTCCAGCGAAGCACCGGTTCGGCTCGCCGTCGTGTTTTCCGGGAACGGTTTCCACTCTAAAGAATGGTGGGCGAAGGGCGAGGGCAACGCCATGGAGCTGGGCAAAGTGCTGGCGCCGCTCTCCGATTACCGTGAGAAGATGGTCTTCATCAGCGGGCTGTTTCACGAACAAGCGCGCAAGGGCAATATCCACAGTTCGCAGACCGGCAACCTGCTTTCCGGCTCACCTATCGCAGCCGGCGGTGAGATTCGCTCAGGCACGAGTTTCGATCAACTGCTGGCACAGAACTATGGACGCTCGACGAAGGTTCCAAGTCTCGTGTTAGGCTGCGAGCGTTCGAATCCGTCGGTCCACAAGAACTACTCCATGCTTTACAGCTCGCACATTTCGTGGAGTTCGCCGACCACGCCGACGCCGCTCGAAATCTACCCGGCGCTCGCTTTCGATCGCCTGTTCAAGGATGCCACGACCCCGGCGGA
>Ga0181579_10002485_pt1 | contig 14887 bp, 10 predicted proteins | sample 071ome_24_FD_132996 | JGI IMG/M metagenome (GOLD analysis project Ga0181579, IMG submission 132996) | Coastal salt marsh microbial communities from the Groves Creek Marsh, Skidaway Island, Georgia - 071402CT metaG (megahit assembly) | ecosystem: Environmental > Aquatic > Marine > Intertidal... | reverse complement strand
TCGCGGCTGCGAGAGCGGCGCTATTACCGACGGGAACCATCTCGCCCCAGCGCCCGCCGTCCACGATGTCGCGGCATCCGGGGCCGTCGGTGGTGATGACCGGTAGGCCGGCGGCCATCGCCTCGATGAGCGCGATGCCGAAGGTCTCGATGTGCGACGGGAATACGAACGTATCGGCGGCGCGGTAGAGCGCGACCAGTTCGTCGCCCGGGAACCTGAGTCCGTCCGCGAGGGAGGGCTTGCCGACCGGCCCCAGAAGCCGGACATGGGCCGACACGCCGCGCGCTTCCGCTTCCCCGGCGAGTTCCCCGGTCGCGGCGCCGGCGATGACGACGGTGAAGTCCCGGGTTCCGTCTGCGGCGAGCAGGCGGGCTGCCTCCAGCAGGTCAGCGTAGCCCTTCTTCGGATGGTTGCGCCCGACCGCGAGAAACATGCACGCATCTTCGGGAATGCCGTGTTGCCGCCGGACGGCTGTGCGATCGACCGGGGCACCGAAGCGCTCGAGATCGACCCCGTTGGGGATGCGCCGAACCCGGTCCGGTGGAACGCCGAGGGCGGCATATTCCTGTGCGACGGACTCTGTGATCGCGACGAGGATGTCCGCGCGCGGCAGCCATTCGCGGACGAGCGCGTCGATCCGCGGATCGAGACGCATCCCGTAGCCGATCTCGGGTGCGGTCTGTATGTCGTCGCCGGCGCAGCGCACGAGATGCGGGCGGTGACCTGCGGCGTGCCGGATGAGCCCGACGCCCGTCGGGAACCCGACTGTGCCGTGCCAGGCATCGATGCCGCGCCAGCGGTCGAACCCTGCGAGCCAGGCAGAGATGGCGCGGCTGCCGAGCGAGGGCCAGTGATGCACGAGGGTCATCATCTTCGGCGGGAACGCTGACACGGCGTAGGGCAGTTGGCGGCGGTGTTCCCGCAGCGCGTGGATGTTGTGTGCCGGGGCGAGGACGATGGGCCTGTGCCCGCGCGCAGCGAGGCGGGACGCAATGTTGTGCAGTCCCACCTCGACGCCGCCCAACGCGGGCAGGAAGGTCGATGTCGGCATCCCGACGGTGAGGGGCCGGTCGGTCATGGTGCCGGCGGCCCGGCCAGGGCGTCGTCAACGAGCGCCCGCACGCGTTGGGCGAACCCTGCCGCGGCATCCGGCCCCGACAGCGCTTCGCGGTAGGTGGCCTGGGCCCGTTCGGCGATGGCCTGCAGTTCGGTGATGCGGTCGGAAATCTCTTCGATGCGATCGCGGAAATCGGATAGGTCCCACTTGTGAGTCACGATGGTCTCGCCGCCGCGAAACAGGTTGGGCCAGGTTTCCATGTGCGACATGTCGGGCTTGAGCAGCGCCGCGCCGCAGAGGGTCGCCTCGAAGTCCTTGAGAGTGATCTCGCCGAATCCGAACGGCGAGACGACGACCCGGGTATCGCGCATCTCGTTCATGAAGGCGAGCCGCCCGAGCTTCGACGTCGGCATTCGATTCGCCAGCTGTTCAGCGATCCGGCGACGCTGATGGGCGACGGTGGCCCGTGGGTAGTTCGTGCCCATGCGGCAGACGAAGTCGATGGAGCGGGGGCGGTCCGGCGGCGTGAACTGGCGCGGCGAGCGGAGTAACGCGTTGAGGGGTATGCGCTCGCGCAGCGCCATGCGCGTCGGGCCGTGAAGCGAATAATCCGCAAGGCCGGAGTTCCACGACACGCGCAGGCGATCGAGCAGACGCGGGTCCTCGACGATTCGGGGTTCGGCGGGCGAGTCATCGCGAACGCCTTCCGCGCGGTGGTAGTGATCGGTCCAGATGCGGTTTCCGTAGTGCGGCTGCCGGTAGCCGTCGCGGTCGCGCAGGAGCTGTGCCTTGGCGTAGATGCGCACATGCGGCAGGACCTGCGGCTGCAGCCAGCCGGTGCTGTCGGAGATATCGAACCAGGCAATCGGCACCTGGCTGGCCAGCGCCGCCAAATCCTCGAGGACGCGCGCATCACCTTCGGCCGCCCAGCGGGGACTGAAGACACGGCTCTCGATGAACAGCAGGTCGCAGTCGGCGAGGGCGTCGGGCGCCGGGAGCCCGACACAGCGGATGTCGAAACCCGCATCGCGCAGGGCGCGTTGGTGAACCACCAGCGGAAACAGGAAGGCCCGCCCGTTGGGGGTCACGAACCCGCGGGTCAGGATGTTGATGCGTAGCATGGGTCGGGCCGCCGGGTGCCGGGGATCAGCTGTCCGGGCGCGAGCAGTAGAAGGTCATGAAGTTGCCGTAGAAGGGCGGCGAGACGCCCTCCGGCTCGAGCATGCGCAGCAAGTCGTCGCGGTTGAACCACTGGGTCTCGAAGTAGGGATAGTCCACCCGGTCGATCCGGAAGCCGGCGTCGCGCAGGCAGCGGTGCATCGAATCGTTCGAGAACAAGCTGATATGCGTGGGATCGTGCAGCATCCGATACTGATTGCCGAAGCGCCGGGCGCAGCCCGAGTCGAAGTCGGGTGTTCCCAGCAGAAGTTGACCGCCCGGACGCAGCAGTTCGAGCGCCAGGGCGAGGGCTTCGACCGGATCGGGCAGATGCTCGATCACGTGGTACATAACGATAAGGTCGAACGACCGCGGCTCGAACGCCGCGTCCTCGAACGGGCCTATGAATATCTCGCCATGCCGGGCGGCGTGTTCGGCGGCGGCGGCGGAAATTTCGACGCCATGCTTCTTCCAGCCCGGATCGAGCGCCGAGAGCAGCCAGCCAGGCCCGCAGCCGATATCGAGAACACGTCCCGGCTCAAGCTGATCGATGTAATCCAGTTCCGGGCGAAGGTTGGCCACATACTGGTCGCGCTCGGCGAAGCGGTCCCGGACTACCCCGTCCGGATCGATCGTCTCTGTCCAGTAGGTGTCGTCCTCACTTCGCGTGTCGCCGGCAGGCACGCTGACGTAGTAGCCGCTGGTCCGGTACAGCGACTGCATCGCCTCGGTCAGATTGAAGTTGGGGATGTCACGAGCCATTGCCTACCTAGCGCGTCAGGGTCTTCAGAAGTTTCGGGTAGCGCCGGCGCGCATAGTCCACGATCACTCGCTTACGATTTTCCGCGATGAACAGGTCGACCGCCTGGTAGCGTGTACAGCTCTTGCACACCTCGGGCAGGTTGCCGTCGGTCCAGTTCGACCGGTATGCACGCAGGCTTTCCCCATTCCAGATCTCGTTCAGGGTCTGTTCCGTGACGTTGCCGACCTTGATCTCGCTTTCGAGATCGACGCACACGCAGGCCCCCACATTACCGTCGGCGAGAATGTGGAGGCGCCGGTACATCTCGAAGCAGGGAGACTTGACCTTCTCGGCAAGCGGAATCGGCTCGTCGAGCGAGGTGCCCTCAGGCACATCCTCCTTCTTGATGCGCCCGCCCCAGGCGTCATAGACCTCTAGGTAGTCGATGTTGGCCTCTCCGACCAGTTCAGCGATGGTCTGGTAGGTCTCCGTGGCCTCCCACGATGCGCGGTCGCCTTCCACACGCAGATGCAGGGAAATGCGCACCGGCCGGCCCAGCTCAAGGTTCAGCCGTGCCGCGGCGATGATGTTCTCGACGACCTTTCCGTACTTGTCGTTTCCGTAGTAACGCTCGTAGCCTTCGCGGCTGCCGATGAAGGTCGAGATGGCGAGCCGAGTCAGGCCCGACGTCAGAAGCGCTTCATAGCCGAAACGGTCGAGCAGTATCGCGTTTGTGTAGAGGAAGATGTCCTGAATTTCGGCGCGCGCTCGGGCCATCTTGATCCGAGTGATGATCTCCCTGTCCACCAGCGGGTCACCGACGGTGGGCGTGAAATTGATGTTGCCGCCGCCGCTTGCGGCATACTCGTGTAGCGCCTTCTCGTATATCGCCAGTGGCATATCCACTTTGGGGCGTTGCATGAACCGGTAGCCGCAGAACGAGCAGTTCGCGTTGCACAGGTTTGTCGTTTCGACACCGAAGTTGATGAAGGTCTTCTCCATCAGCCGTCGCAGCATCGAGTGCGGCACCGCCTGCGCGATGGCCTCGACCAGGCGTCCGCGCAGGCGCTGCTCGCGGTCGCCGCCGGCGGGTCTCTTACTGCGCATCCTGGATACTTGCTCGGTCAGGCATCATGCACCGAAATATCGGTCGTGGAAGCCGGGGGGACAAGGGTCTGCGTCGATGGCACGGGCGAGCGATTCGCCAAACCGGTCCCGGTCGATCCTGAACCTGCCGCGGGCATCCAGTGTCGCCGGCGCGATGGGGCACCGGGTCGTGAGGTCCGCACGAATTGTCTCATCGAAGGGCCTGATGCCGAGGTCCGCGAACAGCATCGGTGCATCCGTGGCGAGCGTGTCGAAGAATGCAGTGCCGGCAAAGTCGAAGACGAACACGTCGGCAGTTGTCGCCAGCGGATCGAATCGGCCCTGAAGGACGGTGTCGGCATAGTGGGCGAGGTGGTTTGCCGCCTGGGCAATCCCGGCCGGGTGGGGCTTGACGGCGACCCGGTATCCCAGTTCCCGGAGTGCTCGCACGAGATCGATTTGCCAGTCGAGATAGAGAATGTCGGGAGGCTTGCGGTTCGGGTAATCGCCGAACTGTTCGCCGAGATACCCGCCCGCGACATAGACGACGGTCCCGGTGGCCTGTTGTCTGTCGCGATTGCGCGCCCGCGCCATCAACTTCTGGTGGTGCGGGCTGCCCAGGGTTCGGAACGCGATGGCGTGTCCGGGCTCGATCAATGCGGTTCCGCCTGCCGCGAGCCGAGCCGCCAGTGCATCGCGCTCCCCGGCGCTGTGTGCGTAATAGGTGTCGCAGTCGGGAAACTCGGCGAGGCCCCACTCGTAGTCGGCGAAGAACACCCGTTCGCCCCCGTGGGCGCACCGGATGACGGGCTTCCCCTCCCGGCGATAGAGCCAGCCGGCGAGCCGCCCGAGATGTTTCGGCGTGCCGCTCACCAACATTTTTCCCATGGGGCGCGTCCGCATGTGCCTTTCGAGGGTTTCGAAATCCACCCATGACTTGGCGATATGCCGGCGGATCAGGTCGGCGCCCAGCGTGCCCAGCGTGGTGCACAGGCCGTCATCGTCAATGTACTTTACGACCACGCCGGCAAAGGCACGCGCAACTTCGGCCGCGCAATCTGCCAGAAAGGGAGGAACGTCGCCCCCATGACGCCAATCCAGATTCGTGGCCGGCCAGTCGACTGCCGGACGGTCTTCCGCGCCGAGTAGTGTGTTCACCAGGTTGTTTCGATTGTGCACATCGATGCGGTTTTTCCCCGCAAGGTACGCGCGCTGATGCGAGCGTGCGAGACGCAGTCTCTTGCGCAAGCGGGTGCGCAGGCGCCGGTCAACGGGGTGGTGCCAGATTCGTAAGACTGGCGATCTCGACGGGTCGCCGCCCGCATTGAGAAACGCAAGCATCGGCGATGCTTGGGCATTGAAACGCATGGCGCGTCCCGACTGGCGGATATTCGCGAGGTCGAATGCAAGCCTTGCGATGAACGCGAGGTCCGTGATGATGTCGTAGGACTTGGCGCGGATGACGGCAGCGCCATCGGCGCCTGGGTCTTGTGTCCTGATCGTTTCCGCTAGGGAATCGATCAGCTCGCGTGAGAGCGCGTGGTAGGCGGCATACTTTGTCGGCCAGACCAGGTCCTCCAGCGCATGGTGCGGCGCGCCGTCGCCGAGCACGGCGAGATCCATCGCCACGGGGGCGGTCGTGATCGTCGGTTTGTCGTCGTTCATGTCACGACTGGAGGCGATGGATCGCACACCTGCGGTTCATCAAGCGCGTTTTCGTCCCGCCAACCGGACAAGGCCGACCGCAAAGACCAGCCCGAGGAAGCCACCGATGACGAACGCGCCGATCATATGGCGGTAGCGCAGCTCCGGGAAGGTCCCGGCGATTGCGAACCGGAGCCTGTCGAATGGCCCATAGGAGAGGGCCTCGGTCGGGGCGGGGTTGGTGATCTTAAGGAGATAATCCGCGAGGGCCTCGGCGTGCGTGGGCGTTACCCCGGGGCTCGGCATCTTGTTTTCTGGATTGTCGAACACTGGATTCTGCAAATAGGTCGTGAGCCAGAGCTTGAGGCGATCTTCGCCCTCGGCTGCGAGAATCTTGGCGCGCGCCTCACGATATTTGGAGAACGGCAGTTCGTCGATCGCGTCAATGGTTGCGACATGAGCCGGATAAGCCAAATCGTTGATCCGGCCGCGGATGCTGTCGATCTGTTTCGTAGACAGGCGCGGTCCGAACTTGCCACCGCTGGCACCGATCCGGTGACACTGCCGGCAGCCGTAGTCGTTGATAAGGACCTCGGGCTGCGCATCGCGCCCGAGCACGTGGGGGTGTCCCTTCTCTGGATCGTAGGTGATCTTGAGGACCGGCGTGGTGCCATCGCTGAGCGGCAAAAGCGAGACGACATAGAGGCCGTCGGGTCCGAAGTTAACGGACACTGGGAGCTGCTGGCCGCTGCCGCGATACGCAAAGAGCTGGTTCGGCGGTTCGGCGACCCTGTCGGTATCGAAATCGAACCGGAGCATCGTGACGCTGCGTTCGCCTTCCTGTCCCGGGCCTTCCGCTCCGGGTCCGCCCGCAAGGGCGATGAAAAACTGCCCGCGAAACGCTTCGGGAAACAGGTCGTTGTCCTCGGGCAGATAGTCGAGCTGGACCAGGCCGACCGAGGGGCCGAAGACGAAATTAGCGCGCGCCGCGATCGACCAGTCATCACCGCGCCAGAGATAGTTTTCTCCGCCTTCGACTTCGAGAAAACGGTCAATCGAACCGCCGTTCTCGGTGATAAACATCCGGTCGCCAACGAAGTCCATACCGAACACGTTCCGGTGGCCGTAGCTCCAGATGTAGTCGATGGCTGTCACTTCGCCGTCGTCGATCACGAACGGGTTGTCATCCAGCGGGTTCATGTCGAGATCCATCCGCAGGATGGAGCCGAGCGTCGTCTGCAGGTTCTGGCTCTGGGGCCGGTCCTTGCCGTAACCGACTGGGACGAACAGCAGATCGTTAGACACCGCGCAGGGTCCGATCTGGTGGCTCGTGTCAGAACGTTCGTTGGCAAACAGATCGAGCAGGAACTTACGCTCGGTGGCTCGCAGCCCGAATGTTTCGGGATCGGCTGAGAACCGCACCATGCCATTGCGGAAGACCTGGGTTTTGTCGAGGTAACCGAAGGTCACATAGACATAGCCGCGGTCCGGGTCGAGGCACATGCCGGCGGCGCCGATCTCCTGGAAGCTTTCCTTCAGGGGAATTGGAATAAAATCTTCCGCGAAGGTGTGGACGGTCCGGTCATTCGTGACGACCTTCAGTTTTCCCTTCAGCTCCAGGACGAAGTAGAGGGGGGCGTCCGGCGCAGTTCCCGGGTTCGGAATGAACTCGATGTCTGAGGGGAAGTTGTAGCCCGCGCTGTCCTTTTCGACCGCAAAGCCGGGTACAAGCGACCAGTCGTCCTTCCAGGCGTCGGATGCCGCCGCCCGATCCTGCGCGCTTACCGGCATTGTTTGCCAGGCAAGCGCGGCAACGATGGCGAGGGCCATACAGATCGGAAGGGCGCGATTCGAAAATTTCGATTCAATCATGTTCGTTGCATTCCGCCCGTCACGGTTCACGGGCTGCTAGGGGGATGTTCTGCGCGCGCGAAGCTGTTCGTGTGCGTGGCAATGTTATCTACGCGCGCACCCTATGTGCTGATTTCCGCACTCGCAAGCCGCCACGATACGTTGCCGCGGCGACCGAAGCAGGCGTCTCAGGCGGATGGAATTTCCGTGACGCCGGTGCCTGCGACGCCGACACCCTGTCGGTCGCACATCCGGCGGAACGTCGAGCCCTGATCTTCGTAAAGGCCCTGGAAGGTGCCCTGCTCGATCACGCGGCCCTCGGAGAGTACATAGATGTGATCGCAGTTCCGGACTGTTGACAGGCGATGGGCGATGACGAGAACCGTGCGCGCGCCCCGCAGCTGGTCGATCGAGATCTGAATCGTTCCTTCCGCCTCGGAGTCGAGTGCGCTGGTGGCCTCGTCGAAGATCAGGAGGTCGGGGTTCTTGTAGAGCTCGCGGGCGATCGCGAGGCGCTGCCTCTGCCCGCCGGAGAGGCGGAGGCCGCGTTCCCCGACGACGGTGTCATACCCGTTGGGCATGCGCGATATGAAGGTGTCGCAGTTCGCCGCTGCCGCGGCTTCGATGATGCGCCGTTCCACGTCAGGATCGTCCGCGTCCCCCGACCAGAGCGTCAGATTGTTGGCCACCGTATCGTTGAAGATGACCGGCTCCTGGGGTACGTAGCCGATGCGCTGGCGCAGGGATTGGCGGCTGATGGCCTCGAACGCGTGCTCTCCGATCATGATCGAACCGTTTTCGGGTGCGATCAATCCGGTCAGGAGATGGTAGAGCGTTGTTTTGCCCGCACCGGACTCGCCGACGATCCCGATGGTTTTCCGGCGCGGAATGGTGATGTCGATTCCGTGCAGGACCTGTGTATCGCCGTGGCTGAACTCCACGTCGACGAACCGGATGTCTTCGTCGATCGATTCAATTTGCGTGGTGCCGTCCGCCTCTTCCTCCGCGACGAACCGGTCGACGAAGTCGGTCACCATGTGGACACCACCGATCAACTGGTGAAGGCGCTGGAGTGACACGGGCAGCTCCAGGAGCTGACCGAGCAGGCGATATAGGAGAATGGCGACGACCACAACGCCGGCCAGCGTCGCACCCTGAACCTCTACCTTGTAGAAGAGGTAGCCAAGCAGGACCGCGACGGCAAGCGGCTCCTTGAATCCGGCAAGGATGGCGGTACGGGCGCCCATGCGCAGCTGGAGGTTGGCCACCTGGTTGATCCGGTCGACCACGTGGCGGCGAACGCGCGGCTGGCTCGCCGTTGCCTTGAGGTAGGGAAATGACTGGACAAATTGGACCATCTCGGAGGACACGGCCGCCGTCTGTTCCGAGACACCGATGGAGAGCTTCTTCGTGTGCGCGATCATGGGCCGGGCGACGAGGACCGCCAGAAGTGTGGCGGCGATCAGGACAACCGCCATGTCGAGCTGGAGCCGGATGATCGCCGGGAGATAGACGAGCGTGTAGATGAGGGCCACAAGGACCTGTCCGAAACTTCTCAGGGAGGCGCCGAAGCGCGCTGTCTCGGTGATCAGCAGGTTCGTCAGGTGTCCCGTCTTGTGCTCGGTGTAGAAGGGGTAGGCCGCGCGCTCGAGGCCGCGCACAAGGTTCGCCTGCAGCTCCTGCCGTACGAGGGTCACGGTGCGGGTCATCCAATATTTCTGCGCAAAGGTCAGCACGCCCTTGCACATGAAGATCACGATCAGCATGCCGGTCAGGCTCGCGAATGTTGGCCGGAAGCCGATGGCGGAAAGGGTTTCTGCCACTGTCGCGGAAATCGGATTGTCGAGCGCTTCTCCGAGCGACACCTGCAGGAGCGGCAACAGCGCCATGATGCCGATCAGCTCAAGTAGGCTGGCGCCGAAGGTGAGCCCGACGAGGAGCGGAAAGCGCCACCGCGCGAACCGGAAGAAAATACGCCCATACCGCAGCAGTTCGAGGATTCCCAAGGTCTAGGCCTCCCGAACGCCCGCGCATGCCTTGAGCTGCGCGTCGATGATATCGGCGATCTCGGCCGACACCTGTTCCGCGTCGCGGTCGCGGAGATCGATGTTGAGATGGGGGAGCTGTAGCTGGCTGAGAAAACGCAGCATCAACTCCTGATAACCGCGAATCTGGGATGCGCTCATCTCGGGCTTGCGCGCGTGAACCTGGTCCGGATCGTCGTCGAGGAAGAAAGTCATGGCCGGACGCGGCATCCGCCGGCATAGGCGCGCGATCGGCCAGACCTGGTACCATGGGCGGGACCAGAGTCGCGTGTCGACCAGCTGGTCGTAGATGTAACGATCCAGAATCACGATTTCGCCCCGGTCCTGAACGGCCCGGATTTCGGTGCCGAGTATGTTTTCGTAGTGCCGTGCGTCCCGCAGTCCGGTTCGCAGGCCGCGCAGTGACTTCGGGGTCAGTCGCCGCAGCGCGCGTTTCCATATGGGGGCCGTCGTCGCGGCCCCGATGTTGTTGGACCGAGACTTTATCTTCGAACCCTTGACGCGGTGGTGGAAGCCGCTTACCGGATGGCCTCGCGCGGCGAGATTCCTCGTGATCAACTCCACGGTGGTCGTTTTGCCGACGCCGTGACTGCCGCTGACGACGAAGAACGGCCGCGCCCCGTCGGGTGTGCGTGCCGCGAGGTTTGCGGCGTCAACGCCGGCGCGTGTGTCCTTGAGAATCTGGCGCACGGCGTTTGCCTGCCGGAGCAGGATGTGTGACGGGTAGAGGTAAAAGTCGGCGAGCGCGCGTGCTTGGTTGGGTGCGTGGCGGCCCAGCCGGACGAGGGGTCCCAGAATCGGGTGACGCATGGGACCGCGCTCGGCCTCGGCGATCTCCGCGATTTCTGCGTCCGACAGGAGTGCCGTCCACTGGCCGTCCGGTCCGAGGGTGCCCCGCGCCGTGTCGAATGCGAAGTGGGGCTCGAACGCGAACGCGTCGCGGATCGCGTCTATGCCCGCGTCGAAGAATTCGCTGACCCGGCGCAGTTCCTCGGAATCCCCCTTCACGAGTGCGTCGAACGAGAAGCGGACGACCGACCCGGGATACTTACGCGCGAGCCGCTCGGTAACCGCGTCGGAAAGATTGAGGAGGAACAGTGCGTTCAGGAATCGCTTTCTCCGGTCCGGCGGCGCGTCGGGGTAGCTTCTCCAGAACAGGTTGGCCGCGATGGTCGCGCGCGGGTCACGGCGCATCACCGCGAGACGCAGGCCGCAGATGTGTCGGCGATAGGCCACGTAGCGGAACTCCGGATGCAGATCGAAGGCGGCCCAGCTTTGCCGCCCCCCGGCCTCCGCGAACCGATCCAGAATCCAGCCGATCAGCTTGATCTGGTGCCCGATCTTCTGGGGCAATGACGCGATGGCCGTGTACGTCTGCGGCCCCAGATACTTCGACGGGCGTTCAACATGGGTGCGCGCCGCGTCCATGTATCTCGGACGGTTGATGTATTCCCAGGCTAGGCGTGGGCGCTGGCCCATGAAGAAGGGAAACCGCCGCTTGAGATACGTGTGGAACACGCCCTCAAGCGGGAAGCCGGCGATCTGGCCAGGACCGTCCTTCAGGGCGATGGTGAGCAGGGTTTTCCCGGTGCGCCCGGTGCCGCCGATCAGGATCGGTGTCTGGCCGGCCGGGCGGCAGCTCGCACCTTCGGCCGGGACCGTGGAACGCTCCTGAGGCGAGAGCCTGTTCACCGCGCGAAGTCACCGTTGAGGTGCGCGCGCATCAGCACCTCGCAGAAACGGAGGTCCTCCGGCTCATCGATCTGGAAACTCTTCCAGAACGCCATCTGCCAGATTCCAATGTTGCCGCCCATGCGGTTTCCGTGATCCCGCAGAATCTCGGGTTTGAAAATCCAGAACGACCCGTTCTCGAGAAACTGCTCGCCTTTCTGCTGCCTGCGCTCGCGCCGCCTGTAATCATAGGTATAGCTCTCGAGCACACCGGTGTCGGTCGGCCGCCAGATGTTGAAGTCCGGAATGGACGTTGCCGAGAAAAGGGAATCGAGCTTCTCGGCATCGAAAAGATCCAGCGCGCCGTCGAAGTCATCTGGCGTGCGTATCGGTGACGTGCATTGCGGTGCCACGAACCGGTTGATCCCGATGCCCTGTTCCTCGAGCGCATCAAGCGCATGCAGCCAACCCGATTCAGAAGAGGCTTCACTGTTGGCGATCTGTGCGGGTCGGTGTATCGACCGAGCGCCGGAGGCCTCGCCGACGGCGAGAATCTCGGGATCGTCGGAGCTGACCCACACCGAATCGATACGGTGCGCGGCGCAGGCCTGCTCGACCGTCCACGCCAGCAACGGTTTGCCGCAGAAGTCCGAAAGGTTCTTTCGGGGAATCCCCTGCGATCCGCCCCGTGCGAGGATGACGGCGACATTGCTCATAGTCTGGTATCCGTTTGTCGCGCGTGCCTAGCCCGGCACATCGAGGCGCAGCTTGTCGCGCGCTTCCTGTTCGGACGGGGCCAGCACTTTCTCGCCCGTACCGAGCGCCTTGGGAACAGTGCGCACGGCCGTCGTCAGCGAACGCAGTGCCTTGGTCTCGATCGAGGCCGCCTGGTCCGAGCCATACATGGTTCGATCGATGGTGACGTGCCGCTCGAGCGATGTCGCGCCCAGCGCGACTGCCGCCACGCATATGGTCACGAGGCTGGTCTCGTGTCCCGAGTAGCCCACGTCGACCCCGTAGCGCTCCCGCAGCATCGGAATGCACAGCAGGTTGGCGTCCTCCGCGCGCATCGGATAGGTCGAGTTGCAGTGCATCAGCTCGAACGGACAGTCCGCGTCCCGGAAAATTTCAACCACGGCGTCGATCTCGTCGAGAGTGGACATGCCGGTCGAGATGAACGTCTTCTTCCCGTCTTTGGCCGTCTCGCGGAGTAGGGGGATGTGGCCCAGCATCGGGGATGCTATCTTGTGGAACGGCGGATCGTAGTCCCGGAGGAAATCGAGGCTGCCGGGGTCCCAGCAGGATGCGGTCCACAGGATACCCTTCTCGCGACAGTAGGCGTCGATCTCGTCATATTCGACCTTGCCGAATTCGAGACCCTCTTTCTGCTCGAGCTGGGTCGTGCCCCATGGGCTTTCTCGGGGTCCGTCTAGATACTCCTGAGTGTAAACGGCATCGACGGTCCGCTTCTGGAATTTTACCGCGTCGAACTCCGCATCGACCGCTGCATCGATGATCTGTTTCGCGATCGCCATGTCGCCGTTGTGGTTGATTCCGATCTCGGCGATCAGGAATGGTTTCGGGTTGGCAGTCATTTGAATACTCCGTGGCAAAGTCAGGCTTGCGATGTCGTGGGGTTGGTTTCGGGAAGAAGCAGGCTGGCGTCTTCCAGCTTCTCGGAAAGCTCGGCCGGGAGCTCCCGGGTGTAGGTCGGCCGGTCCAGAAAAAAGGCTCGGTGATTGTGCGAGTGGCGGTTCTCGGCGCCGTAGGAAAGATAGATCGCGTATTTCGGTTCTCGGCCGTGGAGGACTCCGCCGGCGTGCATTACCCGTTGATCGAAAATCACGCAGTCACCAGGCTTCGTCTTCAGGCGGATGGCCGGCCGGCTGAAGAACCAGTGCGGGACTCGGTCGTTCTGGCCGCGCTGGCGGAACGCGGACCGCAGCTTGTTCCAGAGCGTGTACTCGTGCCGTTGCAGCCACGATTCCGTGCGGTGGCTTCCGGGCATCACCATCAGTGACGATCCGCTGTCCGCATAGTCGGATAGGTAGATCGCGATGCGTACGACCTTGTACGGCGCCTCCGCCTCGTCCCAGTCGGGTCCGACGTCGAACTCGCGGCATGCATTGTCGCGATGCCAGCGCCCGCCGCGAAGATTGATGTGCAGGTCGGAATGCTGGGTGTAGCGAATGTGGGGCCCTAGCACGGACCGCACACCGGCTAGCAGCTGGGGGTGAAAGATCAGTGGCCAGAAGCGCGGCGTGATGGTAACCCCGTCTGCGAGGGTCATCGTGGCGCCGTCGATGGCCGCCGTCACGTCGTCCTGGGGCAAGTCGAACACGTCCGCGATCGCCCGCCGGTACCCAGCTGCCTCCTCCGGACTTAAAAGGCCGGGCACGACGATGTAGCCGTCGCGTTCGAACTGTTCCTGAATGCCGGGGTCGGTCATGTTGCCTGCCGCCTCCCTGCGTAGCTTGCGGTGGACGGGTTTTCACTGCGGTGTGTACGATCCCAGGACGCAACGAGGGTCGGGATATCCGTGTCCAGCGCATCGAGCATGAGGCCCAGCGCCTCTCCGGCCAGGTCCGCCGGCGAGCGCCCGGAGACTGGCAATTCGACCATCGGGGTGTGTGTGTCTGCGATCAGGGCGCGGATCCGCTGTTGGTACGCGTCGATTATCTGGATGCTGAGCTGGTCCTTGCGGGCATTGATGCGTTGTGGGTCGTCCGACAGGAGAATGGTCAACCTCGGCCGACGCATGAATCGGCAGACTAGGCGTCCCGCCCATTGCTGGAGCCGGTGGCGCCGGTCGATCTCGAGCCGGGTCAGGCGGTCCAACACATAACGGTCCATCAGCGTCGCACGTCCCGCGAAGAAGGCCGTGCCGATCAACCTGTTCAGGCGCGCTGCGTAGCGAAACTCGCCGGCTATCCCGACGATGGCCGCTTTCACCGTCTCCGGCAGGAGATTGCGCCAGACTAGACGTGTGGCCCGCCGGGCGATGCCGGTGCGTTGTGTGCCAGGATCCCTTGGCCTGTCGGCCGTCCTCTGCGACCAGCCGGTCGCCTTGGTCGCCTCCAGATGATGGAGACTTTCGAATTCCATTGGATACTGGTCTAGCAACTTCTGCACCTGCGAGATCAGGCTCGTCTTGCCGACCCCGTCGGACCCGGTGACGACAATGAAGGGAGGCCGGTGCCGTTCCCAGAAGGGTAGGCGGAAGAAAATCAGCTGCGAGAGCCGTGCGCGTGCCGGCATCTTTCTGCCCGACTGCTGTGGCGCCGGTTTCCTGAAACCCTGTTCGCGGCACCATGTGAGGACCGCATCCTCGCGTTCGCCGGACGTCGGTTGGTCCAGTGCCGCGGCGAATGCCGCGGAGTTCGCGCTCCCCACCACGTCCGCGAGTTTGGGCAGGTCCTCCGCACGTGACGGGAGGCCGGGTCGTCCATCGTTGCCGGCAAGTTTGCGCAGTCCGTGGAATGTGGCCCGCCAGTCGGCGCGCGGCACATCGAGTTCGAAATCGCCATGCGTCCAGGTTTCGGTTTCAAACTTGTCAAGCGTGACCCGGTGAGTTCCGAAGGCAAGCCGGCTGCCGATATCGATCAGTAGCCATTGCCGGTGCGCATGGTCGAC
>Ga0181579_10002481_pt1 | contig 14900 bp, 11 predicted proteins | sample 071ome_24_FD_132996 | JGI IMG/M metagenome (GOLD analysis project Ga0181579, IMG submission 132996) | Coastal salt marsh microbial communities from the Groves Creek Marsh, Skidaway Island, Georgia - 071402CT metaG (megahit assembly) | ecosystem: Environmental > Aquatic > Marine > Intertidal... | reverse complement strand
CCCGCACCCCGACTTCGGTTTTCACCGCGACTTTCAGCTTCTTCATCAATGAGGAAAAATGGGCTGAAATCGGGCCTCAGGATCAAAAACTCATCCGGTCTGTATCGGACGAGTCTTTTGCCCGCATGGTGGGCCAGAAATTTGATGCAAAAAATGCAGCAAGCATCAAAAAAGAAGAAAGCATGGTAAAAGTCCATCAGGCCTCTGACAGCTTTTATGCAGAGCTTCAGGCTGCTGCAAAGCCGTTTGCCGGCAAGTGGGTTGGCAAAATAAATGGCATGGGTATTGACGGTGCAGCCATGCTGGAATTCTATGTTAATGAGGTGAAGCAGCTGCAGGCGAATTAACGCGCCTGAAAGCTGTTGGTCACATGGTTGAAAACCAAGAAATGGGGGCAATAGCCGATAGGGATTTTGCCCCCTTTTTAGCAGTCTGGATAGAGTTATGCCGTCACAATCAAAAAATATTCTTTTTATTATGTATGATCAGCTGCGCTTTGACTATCTCAGCTGCGCCGGACATAAGAGCCTGGAGACCCCGAATTTCGATCGGGTTGCGGCAAAGGGCGTGCGCTTTACCAATGCCTATGTGCAATCGCCTGTCTGCGGGGCCAGCCGGATGAGCACCTATACAGGCCGCTATGTAGCCAGTCACGGGGCCAGCTGGAACAAATATCCGATTCGCGTGGGTGAGATGACGATGGGGGATCATCTGCGCGCCCTCGGCATGAATTGCTGGCTGATTGGCAAGACCCATATGCAAGCAGATGCTGAGGGGATGGCCCGCCTCGGTATCGATAAGGACAGTATCATCGGGGTGCGCCAGTCTGAATGCGGCTTTGATCCCTTCATTCGCGATGACGGGCTGCATGGCAATGCCTATGCAGGCAATTACGGGGAAAATGATGGCCCCTATAACAACTATCTGAAATCAAAGGGCTATGATACGGATAATCCGTGGGCGATATATGCCAACGGGTCAGTCGCTGACGGCCAGCTGGCCTCAGGCTGGTTCATCGAAAATGCGGATAAGCCTGCCAATATCCGGGAAGAAGATAGCGAGACCCCCTGGCTGACCAGAGAGGCGATCAAATTTGTGGATATGCATGACGGGCCCTGGTGCGCGCATCTGTCCTATATCAAGCCGCACTGGCCCTATATTGTGCCAGCGCCCTATCATAATATGTATGGGCCAGAGGATGTGCAGGCCCTGATCAGGGATGCGGCGGAGCGCGAAAATGCGAACCCGGTCTATGAAGCTTTTTTCAATAACAAGATTGCCGAGACCTTTCAAAATGACGAGGCCCGCACCAAGGCAATCATTGCCTATATGGGCCTGATCAAGCAATGCGATGACCAGCTGGGTGTTTTGCTGGATCATCTCGAAGCCACTGGCAAGGACAAGGAAACGGTCATTGTGCTGACTTCTGATCATGGTGATTATCTGGGTGATCACTGGCTGGGCGAAAAAGACCTGCTCCATGAACCTTCTGTGAAGGTGCCGATGATTATCCATGATCCAGACAGCGCCTGTGACAGCACCCGCGGCACGCAATCTGAGACGTTGGTCGAACAGATTGATCTCGCCGCAACCTTTGTTGAAATGGCGGGCGGGACGGTGCCCATCCATCAGCTTGAGGGCCGTTCCCTTCTGCCCTTCCTGCAAGGCCGGCCAGTTGCAAACTGGCGTGAATTTGTGATCAGTGAATATGATTATTCGATCTTTCCGATGGCCGAAAATTTGGGGATGGAGAGCTGGCAGGCGCGCCTGTTCATGGTTTTTGACGGGCGCTGGAAGATGGTGCATTCAGCAGGCGGTCATGCCCCGATATTGTTTGATCTGAAAACAGATCCGCAAGAATATCACGATTTGGGCACGGATCCGGCCTATCAGGCTGAACGGGATCGGCTTTATGATTGCCTGCATGAATGGGGATTGCGGATGTCCCAGCGAGTCACCATGTCTGAGGCCGCGGTGCAGCATAAAAAAGGCCAGCCGCAGCGCGAGGGGATTCTGGTCGGGGTGCATCACGAAGAAGATTTGCCCGAAGAATTCACCGCCCTCTATGTTGGCCCGGCCCGCCAGATTCATTTTGAACAGCAGGCAGACCGGGTGCGTTATGGCGGCGAGAAGGATGAGGCGGAAAATGACTGAGCAAACTGGCAGAATGCCGCAGACAACCCTGTCGCGTTATTTGAAAACCGGCGTGACCGGCCATGATCGGGCACGCGCTGAACAGGGCTATGTGCTGTTCACGCCAATGGGGGATATGCGCAAGATTGGCAAGGTGAATAAAAGCTATTTGATCAATATGGAGGGCAAGCTTGTCCATGAATGGGCGCATGATACTGATATTGGCCTATATGGATCATTGACCCCTGAAGGCACGCTTTTCATGGGTGCAAAAATACAGGATGAGACCTGGAACCGGTTTGGTATCTGGCCTGCTTTCAAAGGGGGCGAGCTGCGCGAGGTGACGGCCTCAGGTGAGGTTATCTGGCGGTATCAGGATAGCTGGCATCATCATGATCAGCGCAAAATGCCGCATGGCGGGGCGCTTTATCTGTCGCTGGAAAAAGTGCCGCCGGAACTGGCGGATCAGGTGGTGGGCGGCCATCCGGCCCCGGGCGGCCCGGATATGTATGCTGATGTGTTGGTTGAGGTGGATCGGCAAGGCAACCGGATTTGGGAATGGCGGGCTATTGAGCATCTTGATCCCATCGCCGATTTTCAGGAGGTGAGCGAAATACGCTGGGAATGGAGCCATGGCAATACCATTGCCCCGATAGGCGATGACCGGGTGCTGGATTCCTTTCGGGCGATTCACACATTCGGCATTATCGACAAGGCAACCGGCAAATGGTTGTGGAAATATCGCGATCCGATGATGGGCGGCCAGCATGATCCGCAAATGCTGGAGAACGGGAATATTCTGGTCTTCAATAATGGAACGCAGCGCCGCCAATTTGGAATGCTGCCCAATTCAACGGTGATTGAGATCAATCCAAAGACCAATGAGATTGTTTGGAAATATGAGGATGCCCCGCCTTTTGCGTTCTACAGCCAGCAGATTTCCGGGGCCCAGCGCCTGTCTGGCGGCAATACGCTGGTCTGTGAGGGGGTGCGCGGGCGGATTTTTCAGGTAACCCCGCAAGGTGAGACTGTCTGGGAATATCTGAACCCGCATTTTGCCCCCAATGTATTTGATTTTGACATCAATATGGTGTTCCGCGCTTATTTTTACACAGCGGATCAGCTGCCGTTTCTATAGGAATTGTTTATGGGTAATCAGTTTTTCTCCAACCGTTCCAGAGCCTTTCACCTCGGCCCGTTCCCGCTAGAGAAGCTGGCCCGCAGGCCGGATATGCCGGATTTGTCGGCTGTGCCAGCGATGCAGCCAATCGCTTTTGACCGCCAGGACCGGCCCGCTTCTCTGGTCAATGCGATGGGTGACTATCAGGCGATGCTGGATGCTATCCGGGATGGGCTGGTTAACAAGCAGCAGGCGGAATGCCCGCAAGATTTGTCTGAACGTGCCCATCATCTGAAAAGTTTTGCCTATTTTCAGGATGCGCCTATGGCAGCAATTTGCCGGATTGGGGATGGTATACTGTTGGATCAGCCCTTGCGGAATCCGGAAATTGACCGACTTTCAGAGGATTTGAAAACCAAACAGACCAAGACGCTGGCAGCTGGCATTGATGTCATTATGGCAGATTTGAAAGAAAGTATGGTCGCCCCGCCGCGCACGATTGAAGGCCACAGCCACGCGCTGGTTCTGCTCTATAATTATAACCGTGATCCGGATCCGGCTGAGCCGGGTGCAGACTGGATAGAGGATGCCCAGGCCCAGCGAGCCTGCCTGCTTGGTTCAGAAACAGCGATTATTCTGGCAGGCTATTTGCGGGTTCTGGGTTTTGATGCCAAGGCCCATACCGGGTCCTCTACAGATGTCGATTTGAACAGGCTGGCAGTCGCGGCCGGGTTGGCCACGATGGAAGAAGGGCGGCTGGTCAACCCTTTTGTCGGAGACAGGTTTGCCATTGCGGCGATTACCACCAATTTTGAAATGGCTGTCGATCAGCCGCTGGTCAGCCTCAGCGAACAGCCTGGCTCGGTCACTGGTCTCGCTTGGAAAATGGGATATGGCTCGCAAAAAAACCAGCGCACGCTGGATCCCTATGCCAAGCGGCGCTATTGCGATGGAGCGCATCCGTTTGAAAAGCTGAAACGGGTTGACAAACCCACCACCTATATTGATGAGGCACGGGTGGCGCGCGTGCCAAAGCGGTCAGATATGTTTGCCAGAGCCCAATTTGGCGATATGGGCAAGGATAATCAGAAAAATGCCACGCATGGCTATTTTGCGCAAAAAGCACCGATCAGCCGGGCTATTCGCCGCCCGTTGGGGGCTTTTGTCTTGTTGCAGGACGGGCCGTCGGCAAAAGAGATTCCAGATGCCGCCAAAGAGGCCGCTCGCAATGCTGAAGCGATCAAGGCGGCCTGTTATTTTATGGGGGCGGATGCGGTCGGTATCTCGCGTTGTCCGGATTGGGTCTGGTATAGCCATGATGCAGCAGGCCAGCCAATCAATCCCACCCATCCAAACGCTATCAGTTTGATCATTGATCAGGGTTTTGAAACCACAGAAGGTTCGTCAGGTGATGATTGGATAGCGGTGACCCAATCGATGCGCGCCTATCTGCGTTTTTCCCTGCTGGGCGGGGTGATTGGCAAGCAGATTCGCAATCTGGGCTATTCGGCACGGGTGCATACCAACCTGGATGGTGAGGTATTGCAACCGCCCTTGTTGCTGCTCTCCGGGCTGGGAGAGGTCAGCCGTATTGGCGAGGTTATTGTCAATCCGTTTCTGGGCCCGCGTCTGAAATCCGGCTGTATCACGACGGATATGCCGCTAGACCATGACAAGCCAGTCGATTTCGGCATGCAGAATTTCTGCGAGAGCTGCAATAAATGCGCGCGCGAATGCCCGTCCGGGGCGATCACCGCCGGGCCAAAGCTGATGTTTAATGGCTATGAGATATGGAAATCAGACAGCCAGAAATGCACCAGCTATCGTCTCACCCAGAAGGGTGGGGCAATGTGCGGGCGCTGCATGAAAACCTGTCCGTGGAATATGGAAGGGCTGGAACATGAAAAGCCGCTGCGCTGGATAGCGATGAATGTGCCTTCCATGGCTGGCGTGCTGGCCAAAGCAGATGATCTGCTGGGGCATGGCAAGATCAATCCACAAAAACGCTGGTGGTGGGATTTAAAGGTAGATGAAAAGGGCGGCTTCCGTATGGTCAATACCGAAAAGGAGCCGCCAAATTACCGCGAATTGCAAACGGATCTGGATTTGAAATATGAGGATCAGACGCTGGCAGTTTATCCGGCCAATCTGGCCCCGCATCCCTGGCCTTTCCCGTTCCCGATGGATCGCGAGGCAGGCATTGAAGCCTATCAGGCGATGATCACGGCAGAGGAATATCAGGCCCGGCTTGATCGCGGTGATATAGAGGGCCTGGCCCATCACTATGCCAATGACGGAGATGCCCCGGTTATCCGGGTTCAAATTACCAAGGTTGAAAAAATGACCGACCGGGTGACCAAATATGAAATGGTGTCCCTGGATGGCGCGCCATTGCCCGAATGGACAGCCGGGGCGCATCTGGATGTGGTTGTGGCTCCGGAATTTTTCCGCCAATATTCCATGTCAGGCGATCCGGCAGACAGGAGCAAATATCAAATCGGCGTGCTGCGTGAGGATGAAGGGCGCGGCGGCTCTCGGCTTTTGCAGCGTATTTTTACCGAAGGGCGCAAGATTTTCATCTCCAAGCCGATTAATCATTTCCCGCTGGCCGAAGGCGGCAGCCGCCATTTTCTGATGGGTGGCGGTATCGGCATTACCCCTATGATCGCCTTTGCCCATGAATGCCATGCAAAAGGGCTGGATTTTGAGCTGCATTATTCAGCTTCCAGCCGTCAAGAGGCTGGATTTCTGGATGATTTGGCTGAAATGCCCTGGAAAGACCGGGTGCATTTGCATTTTTCCGACGAAGGAAGCCGGGCCGATTTGGACCAGCTTCTGAAAGGCTGGCAGCCGGGCTGGAATGTCTATAGCTGTGGGCCGGATCGCTATATGGGAGCAGTGATGGACGCTGCCGAGCGTCAGGGTTTCCCGGATGAAGCGCGGCATCTGGAATATTTCTCGGTGCCAGAATTGCCAGAATATGAAAACCATGACTTCATCTTGAAACTGGCCTCATCCGGCAAGGAGCTTGCGGTTCCGGCTGACATGACAGCCACAGATGTGCTGGCTGAAAATGGGATTCATGTTGATGTAAAATGTTCCGACGGGATTTGTGGTGTGTGCAAATGCGGTCTTGTTGCCGGTGCGGTGGAACATCGTGATTTTGTATTGTCGGCAAAACAGCGCGAGAGCTCGGTCATCCTCTGCCAAAGCCGGGCGAAAGATCCCGGCGGCATTATCGAAATTGATTTGTGATCAGCCCAGCTGCCAGCTGGTTCGCCATGCGGTATGCCCGGTTTGACTTTTTTCCGGCAAACCGACAGGCTGAATCTGGCAAGCCCATCAGGCCGGTTGCATCATTTCCTGTTCCCATAAAAGCGAGAGAGAGACCATGCTGACATTTTTTCATTCCCCCGGCAGCTGTTCAAACGGTATTTTTATGCTGCTTGAGGAGCTGGGCGTTCCCTATCAGATTGAACTTATTGATGTCAAAGCTGGCCAGCAATTTGACCCGGCCTTTCTGGCAAAGAATCCCAAAGGCAAGGTGCCGGCGGTCCTGCGTGAGGATGGCCAGGTTATGACCGAATTTCCAGCGATAGCCTTTTGGCTGGCCTGCCAATATGGCGGGCCGGAATTCTGGCCTTCTGATCTGGATCAGCAGCGCCGCACGCTGGAAGCGCTGGATTATATCGTTGCCAGCATCCATATGCGCGCTTTTACCCTGATCAAGGCCACCAAGAAATTCCAGCTGAATGAGCAGGGCACGCTGGATTTGCGGGCCTATGGGCGCGCTGAGGCGGAAAAGACGCTGGCCACCATGGCAGAGAGGTTGGGTGACAGCCCCTATCTGGCAGGAGATTTCGGCATTGCGGATGCGGCGCTTTTCTATGTGTTGCGCTGGGCGGAACAAGAAGACATCCCGATTGCAGAGAATCTGAAAGATTTTCTTGCCAGAATGTATCAGCGTGAGTCGGTGCAAAAAGTCATCGGCCTGGAAGCCTAGCCGCTTGCACCGATGCGCGCCTGCCTGCTTTTGGCTGCGGTTTGCCTTGTTAAAGCTGGCTTTAAGTGACACACTGATGTTGCGTTAATTTGGGGTCGGGCTGATGAAACCAGCATCTTTTGCCTATGTCAGGCCAAATAGTCTTGATGAGGCATTACAGCTTTTGTCGGACACAGCGCTGGACAGCCAGCTGCTGGCTGGCGGGCAAAGCATGATGCCGATGCTTAATCTGCGGATGGCGCGCCCGGATCGGCTGATCGATTTATCGCATATATCGGATTTGCGCGGCGTTGCCCGTCTGGAGCAGGGGCTGGAAATCGGGGCGATGACACGCTATGCCGATTTGGCAGCAGATGCCGAGCTGGCGGGCCACTTCCCGCTGTTTCGGGCTGTATTGCCGCATATTGCCCATATTGCTATCCGCAATCGCGGCACGCTGGGTGGTTCGCTGGCACTGGCCGACCCGGCTGCTGAAATGCCGGCTGTGATGCAGGCGCTTGATGCGGTTATTATTTGCCAGAGCCAGTCTGGAAGGCGCCGGATAGCGGCTGCCGAGTTTTTCCTTGATCTCTATGAGACAGCCTTGCAGGACGGGGAGATGATCCGATCTGTGTTCCTGCCCTGGCAAGCAGCCCCGCAGCTGTTCAGCTTTGCTGAGATTGCCCGGCGGCACGGCGATTATGCCGAAGCCGGGCTGGTGCTGCGCGCAGATAACCGGCAGCTGGATAATCTGCGTCTTGTCTGGTTTGGGCTGGAGAGCAGCCAGCGCCGTGATACGGTTCTGGAGACAGGCTTGGCCGGGCAACCGGCAGAAACAGCGGCTGAGATTGCCGCCAGCCAGGATATGCAGCATCTGGAGATAGCTGCCGAAGGGGACCGGGCTGTCGGCTATAAAACCCAGCTGGCCCGCAGCCTGTTGAAGCGCGGTCTGGCAGAGCTTGCAGAAAAAAGCCGGGAGAAAGCAAAAAAATGAAACTGTCCCATCTGGTCAAAGACCGTAAAATTCACCATCGGCTCTATTCTGATCCAGAGATTTTTGAGTTGGAGATGGAGCATATTTTCGGGCGCATCTGGCTGTTCATTGCCCATGAAAGCCAGCTGCCGGAAAAAGGAGATTTTTGTCTGGCACGCATGGGCCGGACTGAAGTTTTGGTAGTGCGCCAGAAAGATGGCGGGATCAAGGTGCTGAAAAATAGCTGCTCGCATCGTGGCACGCGGCTCTGCGCCGCCCCGCATGGGCATACCGGAGCTTTCGTCTGCCCCTATCATAATTGGGCGTTTAATCTGGATGGCTCGCTCAAGGCCCTGCCGCACGCCCAGAGCTATGATGACAAGGTTTGTCCGGGGGCCGCGGATATGGGGCTGGCCGAAATTCCAAGGGTGGCGGTCTATCGCGGCTTTATCTTTGCCTCAATGGCGGCTGCGGGGCCATCTTTGGAGGCGCATCTGGGCCCGCTGGCGGCTGCGATAGATAATCTGGTAGAGCGCGCACCCAATTCTGAGCTGACCATTTGCCGCCAGAAAACCAGCCTTGTCTATCAGGGCAATTGGAAATTCCACCATGAAAATGCCAATGATACGATTCACCCTTCCATCGTGCATGAATCCTCGGTGAATTCCGCCCGCACAACGCCGGTAGATATGGCCGATTTCCGGGCAGATAACGGCCAGACCAAGGGGATGATGCTGGCCAATGGCCTGCCGCCGCAGGATTGGGCAAAAATAAGCCTCAGCGGCTCTGAATTGGGGCATAGTTTTATGGGCGGCTTCTATCGATCCGGCTTGTTATCCTCTGCCCATGAAGATGATGTTGCAAAAGCGTATCGCACGGCACTGGAAAAGGCCAAGGGCAAGCAAAAGGCAAGTGATATTCTGGCGATGGACCGGTTCAATAACCTCATCTGGCCAAATTTCAATGTAAATGCCCAATTTCATCAAATAAGGGTGGTGCATCCGCTGCGCCATAACCGCACGCTGGTTGAGGGTTATTGCTTCCGGCTGGGCGGGGCCCCGGATGAGATTTTTCGTCGTGCCAGCCGCTTTCTGACGGCTCTTGTCTCGCCCACCTCAATGATTTTTGGCGATGATATGGAGATTTTTGAGCGCGTTCAAAAAGGCCTCGGTTCAGACGGGATTGAATGGCTTGATATGTCGCGGGGCCTCTCGATGGAGGCCCCGGATGACAGCACAGACGGGCAGATGATTGCCTCTGAAACAGCCAGTGAATTGCCAATTCGCAGCCAGATGCAGGCCTGGACACAGTATATGGGAGATCTGGAGATATGAGCCCCGATACCAGTTTTGATCTGGAATTGCAGGAGGCGGTGCGCCAATTCCTCTATCTTGAGGCAAGGCTGCTGGATAGCCGGGATTGGACAGGCTGGCTGGATTTGTTCGATGAGTCAGCGACCTATTTCATTCCGCTGGGCGGGGAAGATTATGACCCGGAGACAGGCCCGGCCCTGCTTTATGAGGATAAGGCCTTGCTGCGCTTGCGGGTTACCCGCCTTGGCCATCCGCGCGCCTATGCGCTGGACCCGCAGCCGGTGACCACCCATGCCATCACCAATGTCAGCCTTGCCCGCAAAAAGCCGAATCTGGAAGTAAGCAGCCTGCTCAGCTTTCATCAATTCCGTGATGGGGAGGAGCTGTTTTTGACGGCCCGGCTGCGGCATTTGCTGGCCGGGGGCCCGGGGGCGTTCAAAATACTTCGCAAGACAGTCTTTTTGACAAATGCCGGTGGCTGGCATTCGGTGATGTCGGTTCCGCTCTAGAGCGCGAACAGGCTGGCCAGCCGTGACCAGATTGGCTGATGTTGCTCAAAGCCGACCCCGGGCAGGTCAGGCAGGCGCATATGGCCCGCTTCGATCTCGCCCCAGCCTTTTGGCAGACCAAACAGGCTGCTATCATCAATTGCCAGTTCGGCCCCGCCCAGCCCCAGCCCGGCTGCTGCCTGCAAATGGAACAGATGACCCGCATGGGGCAGAAAGCGATCCGGCCCAAAGCCAAAGGCCTGGGCTGCCTCCAGCATGGCCAGATATTCGGTGATGCCATAGCTTAGCAGGCTGTCCATCTGCAGCCAGTCCTGCTGCGGGCGCAAGCCGCCATAACGCAGCAAATTGACCATATCTGCACAGGAAAACAGATTCTCTCCGGTCGCTACTGCAATGCTGTTCTTGGCACAGAAACCGGCCAGCTGATGATAATCAAGGGCTGCTGCTGGCTCTTCAATAAAGGCGAGGCCGTCCGGCAGCGCGCCATTTGCCGCCTCCAGCTGGCCATTGGCATCAACTGCCAGCTGGCCCAGCCCCAGCCCGCTGGCCAAGACCGCCTCAATGCGCCGATGATTGACCGCCGCATCCCGCCCAATTTTGATTTTATAGAGGGCAAAGCCGCGATCGGCAGCCTTCTGGGCCTCACGGGTGAGATGGTCAGTCCGGTCACCGACAAAATGGCCGCCGCTGGCATAGACAAAACATCGCGGCTGGGGCTGTTTATTCCCGCCTTGCTCAGCCAGCAGCTGCCAGAGCGGCACGCCCTGCCATTTTGCCAGCGCGTCATAGAGGGCCGCCTGCAACAGGCCGACAGCCGCAGGCCGCTCGCCATGACCGCCCTGTTTTTCATTGGCCATCATGATATGCCAGGCGCGATCCATATCCGCCAGCCCCTCTTGCGGATTGGTAAAAAGCTGGTCTTTCTGGGTGGCGAGGCGCGGCAGAAACCGCTCCTTCATCAAGCTAGAGCTGGCATAGCGGCCTATTGAGCCAAGCCCGTAGCCCACCGCGCTGCGCCCCTGCATTTGCAAGGTCAGCTGCACCGCATCAATCGTCATCTGATCAAAGCTGATTTCCGCATTGGCCATTTTCTGGCCATTGGCAAAGCTGCGGGCCTCTATCGACAGGATGGGCATCAGACCGGGGTTTTACAGCCGCCAATTATGGTCGGAAATATCAAAGACCACACCGTGCGGATCGCGGAATTTGGTTTCTGCATCCACCCCGGGATAGCTGGGCAACTCCATGAAAAATGTGCCGCCTGAGGCTTCGATTTTGCTGCGCATTTCCTCTTTATCTTCAACAACAAAGCCGAAATGATGCAATCCGGCCCAATCCGGCCCATTCAGCTGGCCACCCTTGCCATCAGGAAAATGCAGCAAGGTCAGATTCATCACCCCGTCAGAAAGGCTGATAGCATTACCAATGGGGCTTTGTGTGTCACCAACCTGTTCCATGCCAAATACCTCGCGATAGAAGGCAGCTGCTTTTTCAAGGTCTGGAACCTGCATAGCGATATGGCGCAGTTTTGCCATTTCCCTCTCCTCTTGATTGCCTTGATTATTACTGCTTAAACAATAGGGGACAGGACAGGTAAAGGACAAGGAAATTGCAGAAAAACGCTCAAAAAACAGACTTTCCAGAATGGCAGCATTACAGCCAGGCGGAACTGGACAGCCAGTATAATCAAGCCAGTCTGGTTGGCAATATCGCTGAAATCATCCAGCAGCAAAATGCGGCCAGCACCGCCTTTCGCCAGCAATTCAGTGCCGGGGGCGGGCAGGTTCAGACACTGGAAATGCCAGATCCCGCCTTGCAGATTGACCTGTTTTCGGCTTCTGAAAAGCCTTATGCGCTGGTATTTTTTGTGCCTGGCGGGGCCTGGCTGAAAGATGATAGCTGGCAATCCATCCCGGCCATGGCAGAACCGCTGCTGGCAGCCGGGGCCGGGCTGGCGGTTTTGCGGGTCAATACGGTGCACACCCATGCGCTGGAGGCCTTGTGCGAGGAGGTCGGGGCAGCAGCCAGCTGGCTGGCCGGACAGGCGGGCCCGCTGGGGCTGGCAGCTGATAAAGTCATTCTGTCTGGCCATTCTTCCGGGGCGCATCTGGCAGCGGTGGCAGGCACCCGGCTGGCCCGCTCCAGACCGGGCCTTTTGCGGCATCTGTTCTTTATTTCCGGGATGTATGATCTGACCCCGGTGCGGGCTTCTGCACGCAATGACTATTTGCATTTGAGTGAAGGGGAGGTTGCCCCGCTCAGCCCCATCATGGGCATTGATGCAAATCTGCCGCCTGTTAGCCTGCGGGTCGCCAGCGCCGAGCTGACCGAGTTCCGCCGCCAATCAGCCGCCTTTGCCGAGGCATTGGCAGGGCAGGGCAGAGAGGTTGACTATCAGGAAATAGGGGGCTGCAACCATTTTACCATTTTGGAACCGGCTGCTAAAGAGCTGGCCCGTCTGGTTGCCAGCCTCTGAGACAGCCGCCGCTGCTCAGGGGATTTTTCCCAAGGCCGCCAGCACGGCTTGCGGGGTGAAGGGTTGCTGATTGATTCGGCAACCCCGCAAAGCCAGCGCATCATTCACCGCTGACCAGACAGCGGCCGGGGCCCCGATTGTTCCGGCCTCGCCCACCCCTTTGATACCCAGCTGGCTATGGGTGTGGCGCGTTTCAATATGGCTGATTTTGATATCCGGCATCTCACCAGCCATCGGAACCAGATAATCGGCAAAGCTGGCATTCAGCAGCTGGTCGCCCTCATAGCGGCATTCCTCAAACAGCACCGCGCCCAGCCCCTGCACAACACCGCCGCGGATTTGCTCATCCACCCGCTTTGCATCAATGGTCGGGCCGCAATCCTCTACCACCCAATGCTGCAAAAGCCGGATAAACCCGGTTTCCTCATCAATGGAGACCAGAGACCCTTGCGCACCATTGGCAATGAAATGCGGGGCTGCTGCGATATAGCCAGCCTCAGCGCAGACCACCGCCTGACCCCCGACAGGAGGCGGGTAAAGGTCCTGGCGATAGAGGGCCAGCCGGCAAATTTCCGCCAAAGAGGCGATCAGCGCGCCCTGCTTGTTTTCTATCCGGCCCTCTTTCAGCTGCAGCGTCTCTGGCGGGCATTGGTGAATATGGCCTGCAAAGCCCAGAATCTGGGATTTCAGCTTTTGCGCAGCCAGCAGGGCGGCTTCCCCGGCAATCGCCAGCCCGCGTGAGGCCCAGGCACCGCCGCCAACAGGCAAATCCGAATCGCCAGAGCGGATATGCACCAGACTTTCCTCGCAGCCCAGCTCAGCAGCAACAATTTTCACAATTCCGCCGAGCGTGCCCTGACCCTGATCCGTTGCTCCGGTCAGAACCAGAAAAGAGCCATCCTCACCAGCGCGGATTTCACATCGGTCTTCAGCCGTAACAGGCAATTCAGCCGGGCCGTAAAGGCCAGGGCCAGGGCTGGTCTGCTCAATAAAGCTGATCAGCCCGATGCCCAGCAGCTCCCCCTTCGCCAGCGCCTGTTTCTGCCTCTCCCGCAAGTCGTGATAGCCCATCTCCTCTGCCAGCTTTTCCAGACAGGCCGCCAGCGACAGCTGGCCTAGCGGCACTCCGGCCGGCGTTTTTTGATTGCTCTGGCTGTCCGCTGCCAGATGATCCAGCCGAAAAGCCAGCGGGTCGCGGCCGGTGGCCCGTGCGGCTGCATCCATCAGCTGTTCTGTAACGCTGCAGGGGATAGGCTGACCGACACCGCGAATTGCCCCGGTGGGCGGGCGGTGCTGCCAGCGGCTTTGCACGGTGATGTCACAGGCCGGTATCTGATAGGCAGCCCCGCTGAACAGGCCACATTGAATCGCATCCCCGACGCTGGATCGCGGATACAGCCCATAGGCCCCGATATGGTTGGTATAGTCCGCCTGCAGACCGCAAATACGGCCATCCTTATCAAGATCAAGCCGGGCGTGAGCGTCAAAATGGCGGGCATGGGCATCACTGACAAAGCTTTCCAGCCTGTCCAGCTGGAAAGAGACAGGTCGCCCAGAAAGACGCGCCAGCAAAACCGCCAGCAGATCATCACCATAGGCGTGCAGCTTGACCCCAAACGCGCCGCCAACATCGCCAGCAATCACCCGCACCGAAACTTCAGGCAGGCCCAGCAAGCGGGCATAGAGGGCCTTCATCATGTGCGGGGATTGGTGATTTTGCCAGACGGTCAACTGGCCGGAAAATTCATCATATTCAGCGACCAGCCCGCGCGGCTCCAGCGCCACTCCAGCTTGCCTGGCGAACTGGAAGTCAAGCGACAGGCTGGTATGGGCGGATTGTGGCATCGCCCCGCCAGTGAAAACCCGCTCAAAGGCCAGACTGCCAGCTGGCGGGGCAATATCCGCCGGGCTGAGCGATAGCTCAATCGCCTCCAGCGCATCCTCAGCCAGCGCCCGGCTCTCGGCCAGAACAGCTGCCACCGCTTCGCCCTGAAAGCGCGTCTGCCCGTCTGCCAGCAGCGGCTGCTGCTGCTCTCCGCTCAGGGAAATATGCGCCAGCCTGGTTGCGATATATTGCTGATCATCTGGCAAGTCAGCAAAGCTATAAACGCTGTGGACTCCTGCACAGGCCCGCGCCGCCGTCAAATCCAGATGCTCTATCCGGCAGCCCCCCTGCGGGCTCCTCAGCACCGCCATATACACCATGTTCGGGCGGCTCATTCGGGCAATGAAACGGCCTCCCCCGGCCAGCATACGCTGACTATGCCTGTCTGGGGCAGTCATGCTGGCCCGGCGGGTTTTGGCTGGCTGTCCATCGGGTCAGCCCGCAGCCGGGTGGCCACCTCAACCAGCGCATTTATTATCGCCTCATAGCCGGTGCAGCGACACAGATTG
>Ga0181579_10002479_pt1 | contig 14909 bp, 13 predicted proteins | sample 071ome_24_FD_132996 | JGI IMG/M metagenome (GOLD analysis project Ga0181579, IMG submission 132996) | Coastal salt marsh microbial communities from the Groves Creek Marsh, Skidaway Island, Georgia - 071402CT metaG (megahit assembly) | ecosystem: Environmental > Aquatic > Marine > Intertidal... | reverse complement strand
TATGCGCGGCGTGACCAAAGGCGTTCTGCACAAAAATACAGCCTCGCGCAAAATGTCCAGACTGGCCCAGCGAATCAAGCTGCTGAGTGTCAGCTAACAACAGAGGTCGGGCCCTCTGTGCCAGTATCTCACCAACCAGACCAGGCCCTGCTTTCCGGCAGGGCTTTTTGTTTGGCCTTTCAGACATAGCGGGCTGGCGCATGGCTTTGTCTCGGCAAAGGGTGATTCGGCCTGCGGAATCCCCTTGAAAAGAATATGGTTTAGCGGCTTTGGCGTGTCCTTTGGGCCTGATATGCCGGGGCGGGCTGTCAAGAAAAAAATCTGTGTTTTGGGCAAATATATTTTCCCCGCAAGGCGATTCAGCCCTTGCTATCCGACCTGCTTTTTCGTTAATTTTTGATGTTGTCTGGCCCGGCTTTCTGTGGGGCATGAAGGTCGCTTCTGGCGGTCTGGGACTCAAACCGGCTGATAGCATCTAGCTGATAGCATCTATTGGCCTCTGACTATAACCAGCAGACTTTGAGAGGAGGGCTGTTCGTGACCGACAGAGATGAACCGAACTTGCAAAAAAGCTCTCCACAACAGGGCACAGCTGCCACAGAGAGCCAGCCGGAACTGGCCGCTTTCTGGAAACAGGTTTCCGAACGGATGCGCGCCGATATTGGCGAGGCGGCCTGGCGCAGCTGGATCAGGCCCTTGCATATTCGGGCCATAGAGGCAGGCGAGCTGCAGCTGAGTACGGATAACCGCCTGACCCGGGAACGGGTCAATGCCGGCTATATTGACCGGTTGCGGATTCACGCCCATTCCCTGCGCGCTGATATAGAGCGGATAGATGTGGTGCTGGCGAATAACCCGCAACGAGAGCCGCCGCCGCGCTTTACTGAAAATGCACCAGCAGTTACGGGCACGCGGCCCGCACATGGTTTGGATCCGCGCCTGACCTTTGCCAATTTTGTCGTGGGCAAGCCCAATGAGCTGGCCTTTGCGGCAGCCCGGCGGGTGGCTGAATCAGACTCCACAGTGTATAATCCGCTGTTCCTCTATGGCGGGGTGGGTCTGGGCAAGACGCATTTGATGCACGCCATCGCCTGGGAAATGCGCGCGCGCTACCCACAGCGCAAAATCGCTTATCTGTCTGCTGAAACTTTCATGTATCGCTTTGTCAATGCGTTGCGCCATCAGGATATGATGTCTTTCAAAGAGCAGTTCCGGTCAGTGGATATGCTGATGATTGATGATGTGCAATTCATCGCCGACAAGGAATCAACCCAGGAAGAATTTTTCCACACTTTCAATGCGCTGGTAGAGGATGGCCGGCAGGTGGTTTTGTCCGCCGACAAATCGCCGACCGACCTGCTGGGGATGGAAGAGCGGCTGCGCTCGCGCCTTGGCTGGGGGCTGGTGGCAGATATTCACCCGGCTAATTATGAGGTGCGGCTGGGTATCCTGCAATCGCGGGCCGATAATTGCGGGGTCGCTGTGCCGGACAAGGTGCTGGAATTCCTGGCCCATCAAATCACCACCAATATCCGGGAGCTGGAAGGCGCTTTCACCCGCATCGTTGCCGGGGCCAATCTGTTCGGGCGTGAGATAACCGTCGAATCAGCCAGAGAAACCCTGTCTGATCTGTTGCGCGCGGCTAACCGGAGCGTCAGCATTGAGGATATTCAGAAACGGGTCGCCAGCCATTTTTCCATCCGCACCGCCGATATGTTCTCTGCCCGGCGGGCCCGCCAGATCTCTCGTCCGCGCCAGATCGCCATGTATCTGGCCAAGAATTTGACCGCGTCCTCCTACCCGGAAATTGGCCGCCAATTCGGTGGCCGGGACCATACAACCATCATGCACGCGGTCCGCACGATAGAAGATTTGATGACCAGGGATTCGCATCTGGCAGATGATGTGCAGCTGTTGCGCTCCCTGCTTGCTGACGGGCCTGCCTGAAGCCTGCCAATCTCCCTGAAATCAGCGGTATAAATAACGATATATTGAGGCCATTTTCGTTTGGCTTCCCATATTTTGTATGCCAAAATAAGAAAAACAACCGCAAACAAGCCGCGGAGAACGCTGAGATGAGATTTGCCATCGACAGAACCAGCCTGTTGCGCCCACTTGGCCATGCCAGCTCGGTTGTGGAGCGCCGTAACACCATTCCTATTCTGGCCAATCTGATATTGCAGGCAAAATCCGGCCAGCTCTCGCTGACCGCGACCGATATGGATATGGATGTGGTAACCTCCATCGCCTGTTCAGTCTCTGAGGAGGGGGCGGCAACGGTTTCTGCCCATATGCTCAATGATATTGTGCGCAAGCTGCCCGACGGGGCTGAGGTGGAAATAGCGATCAGCGATGGTCAGGCCAGCATCAGCGCGGGCCGCTCCAGCTTTCGCCTGCCAACCCTGCCGGTTGAGGATTTTCCGGCGATCAGCAATGCTGAATTGCCTGTTCATTTTGCGCTGAGCGCGGCCGATCTCTGCGCGCTGGTGGATACCACCCGTTTTGCTATCTCCACCGAAGAGACGCGCTATTATCTGAATGGTATCTATCTGCATAAATCCGAGACAGGCCAGCTCTGTGCGGTGGCAACAGATGGGCATCGTCTGGCGCTCAGCCGGATGGATTTGCCCGCCGGTGCCGGAGAAATGCCGGCGGTTATCCTGCCCCGCAAGGCGGTTAGCGAGCTGCGTAAATTGCTGGATGATGAAGAGGGCGAGGTGCAAATCGGACTGTCTGACAGCCGGGCGGAATTTGCCTTTGGCGGGGTGCGGCTGACCAGCAAGCTGATCGATGGCTCCTTCCCCGACTATACGCGGGTTATCCCGTCTGGCAATGAGAAGATAGTGGCCTTGGATTGTGGTCTGTTTGCCGCGGCGGTAGATCGCGTTTCAACCATTTCCTCAGAGAAATCACGGGCAGTCAAGATGGCCCTGTCTGCCGGCCTGGTAACCTTGTCAGCCCAGAATCCGGACGCCTCCAGCGCGACTGAGGAGCTGGAGATTGACTATGCCGGGCCGGAATTGGAAATCGGCTTTAATGCCCGCTACCTGCTGGAAATCGCCTCTCAGATTGATGGGGAGATGATGCAGATGGATTTGGCGGATCCCAGCGCACCCAGCCTGATCCGGTCCCCGGGTGATGATAACAGCCTGTTTGTGCTGATGCCGATGCGCGTTTGAGAGGGCCCATGCAGACAGTCCCTGCCTCTGCAAGCCAGAAGTCAGACAAACCCCTGCCGGATGCGGCCCGCCGGGATGGCCGGGCCGATTTTGCCCCCGGCTGGTGGCTGCGCCATTTGCGGCTGACAGATTTTCGCAATTACCAGACAGCCGAATTGCAGCTGGATGGTCGGCCTGTGGTGTTAACCGGGCCAAACGGGGCGGGCAAGACCAATTTGCTGGAAGCTGTCTCGCTGCTGGCCCCGGGGCGCGGTTTGCGGCGGGCCGGGCGCGAGGAATTGCCGCGCAGCCAGCCAGCGCATTCGCCGACTTCTGAAACCGCGACAAGGACAGCAGACGCTGCCAGCCAGCTCTCTGGCCCGCAGCTGCTTTGGTCAGTCTCAGCCGGTCTGGTCACTCCGCAGGGTGAGCATCAGCTGGGCACCGGGCTTTTGGCAGAGGATAGCCGCCGCACGGTGCGTATTGATCAGGCCCCGGCAACCCAGACTGATCTGGGGAGCTGTCTGGCCATTTCCTGGCTGACACCGCAAATGGATGGGCTTTTTGCGGGCAGCCCCTCCGGGCGGCGGCGCTTCATTGACCGGCTGGCGATTGCTTTTGATCCAGCCCATGCTGGCAGGCTGGCCCGCTATGACCGGGCGCTGCGTGAGCGGGGCCGGTTGTTGGCTGAGGGGCGGGTGGATGCGGTCTGGCTGGCCTCGCTGGAATCGCTGTTGGCGGAAACCGGGGTGGCGATTATGGCCACGCGGGCGGCGCTGATCGCAGATATGAATGCTGAGGCTGAAACATCCGGCGGACCGTTCCCCAGCGCTTGGCTGGAAATGACAGGCGGCATGGCTGATCAGGTGGGCCAGATGCCGGCCCTGGAATTGGAAGACAGGTTGCTCCAGGCTGCTGCTTCGGCAAGACAGGCTGGTGACCCGGCGATGCCCGGCCCGCAGGCCAGTGATATGCTGGCCTGGGAGAAACGGGCAAACCAGCCGGCCAACCGCGCCTCTACCGGTGAACAAAAGGCACTTTTGATCTCGCTGGTGCTGGCTCATGCCCGCTTGCAGGGGCGTCGCCTTGGTCGGCCGCCCATCCTGTTGCTGGATGATGTGGCGGCGCATCTGGATGATACGCGGCGCCAGGCTTTGTTTGATATTTGCGGCTGTCTGAACGGTCAAATCTGGTTCACCGGCACAGACCGGACAGATTTTGCCCCGCTGGAGGGAGCTGCCAGGTTTTTGGAAATTGCGGCAGGCCGGATTGTCTGGCCAGCCGGATGCTGACAAGGGGACGCAGGCATGAATGACGAGCCGGAAGTAACAGAACAGGACGCTGATTACGGCGCTGATTCGATCAAGGTGCTGCGCGGGCTGGATGCGGTGCGCAAACGGCCGGGTATGTATATTGGCGATACGGATGATGGCTCTGGTCTGCATCACATGGTCTATGAGGTGGTGGACAATGCCATTGATGAGGCGCTGGCCGGCCATTGTGATCTGGTGTTGGTCCAGCTGAACGGAGATGGATCGGTCACGGTCAATGATAATGGCCGCGGCATCCCGGTCGATATTCATGCTGAAGAAGGTGTGTCAGCTGCTGAGGTGATCATGACCCAGCTGCATGCGGGCGGCAAGTTTGACAATAATTCCTATAAGGTCTCCGGCGGGCTGCACGGGGTGTGGGTATCGGTGGTGAATGCGCTCTCACAATGGCTAGAGCTGACCATCTGGCGCAATGACCGCACCCATCAGATGCGCTTCAAAATGGGTGAGGCCGAAGACAAGCTGGCAGACAAGGGCGCGGCAGATGGCAAGACCGGAACGGAAATCAGCTTTTTGCCCTCACCGGAAATTTTCTCCAAGACAGATTTTGATTTTGCCACGCTGGAACATCGCCTGCGCGAGCTGGCCTTTTTGAATTCCGGCGTGCGGATTCGCTTGCTTGATGAACGCAGTGCTGAGCAGAAACAATCAGAGTTTTATTATGATGGCGGGCTGAAAGCCTTTGTGGACTGGCTGAACAGAACGCATACCGGCTTGCATGATACAATCCATTACAGTTACGAGCGTGAGGATATCGGGGTGGAATTGGCGCTGGCCTGGACCGATTCCTATCATGAGCAGACCTTGTGTTTTACCAATAATATCCCGCAGCGCGATGGCGGGGCGCATCTGGCCGGGTTCCGCGGTGCCCTGACCCGCATTGTCAATAATTATGCGACCCAAACAGGCATTTCCAAAAAGGAAAAGACGCAGCTCTCAGGCGAAGATGCCAGAGAGGGGCTGACCGCGATTGTCTCGGTCAAGGTGCCGGACCCGAAATTTTCCTCGCAGACCAAGGACAAGCTGGTTTCTTCAGAAGTCCGGCCAGTCGTTGAATCAGCAATGGCAGATGCGCTCGGCCAGTGGTTTGAGGAACATCCGGCTGAGGCACGCAAGATTGCGGCCAAGGCCTATGATGCGGCGGCAGCGCGTGAGGCGGCCCGCAAAGCGCGTGATCTGACCCGCCGCAAGGGGGTTCTGGAAATCTCTTCATTGCCCGGCAAGCTGGCTGATTGTCAGGAACGCAATCCGCAAAAGGCTGAGTTGTTTCTGGTTGAGGGAGATTCAGCTGGCGGGTCTGCCAAGCAGGGTCGGGACCGGGCAAACCAGGCCATTCTGCCGCTGCGCGGCAAAATTCTGAATGTGGAGCGCGCGCGGCTGGACAAGATGCTCTCCTCTGTTGAGATTGGCACATTGATAACGGCTATCGGGGCCGGCGTTGGTAATGCAGATATGGATCTGGAAAAAGTCCGCTATCACAAGATTATCATCATGACAGATGCCGATGTGGATGGCAGCCATATCCGCACGCTGTTGCTGACTTTCTTTTTCCGCCATATGCGCCCGCTGATCGAAGCTGGCTATCTCTATATTGCCCAGCCGCCGCTGTTTCGGGCAAAGCGTGGACAAGCCGAGACCTATCTGAAAGATCAGCCGGCCCTCGATGATTATCTGATAGCAGCCGGCATGAAAGAGGCGGTGTTGACCACCGCTGACGGGGCACAATTCTCTGGCGATGATCTGCGGGCTGAAATAGATCGCGCGATACGGGTCAGCCGCCAGCTCGAAGTGCTGGCGCGCCAGATTGCCAATCGGGATGTATTGGAACAGGCGGCCATTTCCGGGATGCTGAATGATGCGATGCTGGGCAATGATGAGGCGGCAGGCTATCTGGCCAAACGGCTGGATGGTCTGGTGGATACGCTGGAACGGGGTTGGAGCAGCAGCATAAATACCGGCCCGCTGGGGGCGGAATCTATCCTGCAGCGCAGCCTGCGCGGCATCCATGAGGAGGTGGTGCTGGACCGCAAGCTGATCAACACAGCTGAGGCGCGAGCGCTCGACCGGGAAGCAGGCCATCTGCAAACTCTGTATGGCAAAAAGGCGCAGCTGGTGGTTGGCCAGAACCATATTGAGATTACCGGCCCCAGTCAGCTGGCAGCGGAAATTGTGGCGCTGGGGCGCAAGGGCGCGCAGATCGCCCGCTATAAGGGGCTGGGTGAGATGAATCCGGAACAGCTCTGGGAGACGACGCTGGACCCGCAGGTGCGCACATTGCTGCAGGTGCGGGTGACCGAAGAAGAAGAAGCCAATAACGCCTTTTCCACCCTGATGGGAGAAGCGGTAGAGGAACGCCGTCAATTCATTCAGGAAAATGCGCTCAAAGTCTCCAATCTGGATGTGTAATCCAAAATGGTGAGGCTGCCTTTCCGCCTGCCTAACCCAGAGGGGTCGGGGGCGAGCCGTCCGGCCAACCCGTTTGATCCCGGCACGATAGTTGTCATTCGCTGGCTGGGGCTGGCGGGTCAGCTGGTGTCGGTCTGTCTGGTGTATCTGCTGCTGGGGTTTGATCTGCCGCTGCTGGAGGTGGTGAGCGTTATCGCGATTGGCGGGCTGATGAATCTCTGGCAGATGCGTCTGCCCCAGCAAGACAGTGAAGCCTCTGATCTGCTGATGCTGGCACTTGGTTTTGATGTGCTTCAGCTGGCTGCGCTGCTCTATCTGACAGGTGGCTTGCTGAATCCTTTTGCGGTGCTGTTTCTGGCCCCGGTGGTGGTCTCGGCGGCGGTTTTGGATTTGCGCGCAACGCTGAGTCTGCTGGGGTTGGTTATCGGCTCAGCCAGCTTGCTGATCTTCTTTCATTTGCCGCTGCCCTGGTCCGGGTCCGGCCTTGCCTTGCCGCCGCTTTTTGTATTCGGTATCTGGACAGCTTTGCTGGTCGCCTCGGTCTTTATGGGTTTTTATGTTTTCTGGCTGGCCTCTGCCGCCCGTGCCAATTCAGCTGCGCTTGCTGCCACCCGTTTGATGCTGGCAGAAGAACAGCGCACAACCGCGCTCGGCTCGCTGGCGACCGCTGCTGCCCACAAGCTGGGCTCGCCGCTTAATACGCTGACGCTGATTGCCCATGAGCTGAATCGTGAACTGGCAGAAACAGATCCGCATTTTGAGGATATTCGCCTGTTGCAGAGTGAGCTGGAGCGTTGCCGGGTGATTCTCTCAGAGCTGGATGGCGATGCCAGCCGGGCGGATGCGCAAGCAGCCAGTGCCATGCCGCTCAGCCATATAGTGCGCAATATGCTGGCCCAGCGCCCGGATCCGATGAAGGTGGAAACGCGTATTCATCTGTCTGGTGATACCGCGCGGCAGCTGGCAGAGCCGGTGGTGGTGCCGGTGCCGGAATTGCGCTGGGCACTGGACACGCTGCTGGATAATGCGGCTGATTTTGCAGACCGCCTTATCACTCTTGATCTCAGCTGGACAGAGGCCGAGATCATCCTGCTGGTTGCAGATGACGGCCCTGGATTCAAGGTCTCCATGCTGGCCGCCGCAGGCCAGCCCGGCCAGACCAGTCGCAAGGGGCAGAATGCGCATCGCGGCCTCGGCCTGTTTCTGGTGCGCGCCTTTATGCGCCAGCTGGGCGGGCAGGCCCGATTCTATAATAGCCAGCAGGGCGGGGCAGTGGTAGAATTACGCCTTCCGAGACAGCGCCTGGAGGCGGAGAGCAGCCCGCGCTGACCAGAATTTTTTAAGCCAAGGGAAGTGACCCTTTCATGCCACAGGGTAAATTGCTGATCGTTGATGATGATGCGGTGTTCTGCAAGAGGCTGGCCCGGGCAATGCAGGCGGCTGGTTTTGAGGTGAACACGGCTGAGTCGCTGGCCGCCGCAAAAACCGCCATTCAGCAGGACCCGCCTGCCTATGCGGTGCTGGATTTGAAGCTGGAGGATGGCAGCGGGCTGGATATCACCGCCTGGCTGCACGCGGCTCAGCCAAACTGCCGCATCGTCATGCTGACCGGCTTTGGCAATATCGCGACAGCGGTCGCAGCGGTTAAGGCCGGTGCGGTGGATTATCTGGCCAAGCCAACGGGGCCGGATGAGATTATTTCTGCCTTGCTGCAACAGGGGGAATCGCTGCCGCCGCCGCCAGAGGATCCGATGTCTGCGGACCGGGTGCGCTGGGAACATATCCAGCGGGTTTTTGAACAATGCAACCGCAATGTGTCAGAAACCGCAAGGCGGCTGAAGATGCACCGCCGGACGCTGCAGCGAATTCTTGCCAAGCACGCGCCGCACAGCTAGGTTATCACCATTATGACAGGGCTTGAAAAAAGCGCCGGCCCAGCTGGCAAAAGCTATCGTTTCCTGACCGGGCCGGACAGCCCGGATTTCTGTCAGCGCGTGTCTGATGCGCTGGCTGATGGCTGGGTGCTGTATGGCAATCCGGTGCTGACGGAGATGGGCGGCGTTCTGTATGTCGGCCAGGCGGTTATTTTGCCTGAGGCGGTGCATAGCAACATTCTGGCAGGAAAAACAACATGACCAGTGAGCCGAAAAACTGGAAAAAACAGACCCAGCTAGTGCGCGGCGGGCTGGATCGCAGCCCGAATCGGGAGACCTCTGAGGCGCTCTATATGACTTCGGGCTATGTCTATGAAAATGCCGAAGAGGCTGAGGCGGCTTTTCGCGGTGATACCGACAGGTTTGTTTATTCCCGCTATGGCAATCCGACCGTGCGGATGCTGGAAGAGAGGTTGGCGATACTGGAAGGGGCTGAGGCTTGCCGCATGACGGGTACTGGCATGGCGGCGATTTTTGGCGCGCTGGCCTGCCAGCTGAAAGCCGGTGACCGGGTCGTTGCCAGCCGGGCCCTGTTTGGGGCCTGCTATGCCATTGTCGCCCATATTCTGCCCCGCTGGGGTATCGAAACAGAGCTCGTGGACGGGCGCGATCTGGCCGCTTGGGAAGCCGCCCTCTCCCGCCCGGCAAAGCTGGTTTTTCTGGAAAGCCCATCCAACCCGATCTTGCAGCTGGTGGATATTAAGGCGGTATCAGAGCTGGCCCATGCGGCAGGCGCGCTGGTGGTGGTGGATAATGTCTTTGCCAGTCCGCTTTATCAGGCCCCGCTGGAGCTGGGCGCGGATATTGTGACCTATTCGGCGACCAAGCATATTGATGGTCAGGGCCGCTTGCTGGCCGGGGCGGTGTTGGGCAAGCGTGATTTTGTCGAAAAGGTGTTTCTGCCCTTTTATCGCCAGACCGGGGCGGTGGTATCCGCCTTCAATGCCTGGGTGATGCTGAAATCTCTGGAAACGCTTGAGTTGCGGGTCGCCCAGATGACCGCCAATGCCGGCAGGTTGGCGGATTGGCTGGCTGACCAAAAATTGGTTGAGGCGCTGGCCTGGCCCGGGCACCCCTCGCATCCGCAATATGATCTGGCTTGCCGCCAGATGAGCGGCGGCTCCAGCCTGATGGCCTTTCAGCTGCCAGGTGGCAAAGGACAGGCTTTTGCCTTTTTGAATGCGCTGCAGCTGATCGATATTTCCAATAATCTGGGTGATGCCAAATCGCTGGCCTGCCATCCGGCCAGCACAACCCATATGAATTTGACGCAGGAAGAACGCGACGCGCTGGAAATTACAGATGGCCATATACGCCTGTCTGTCGGGCTGGAACATAGCGATGATCTGATAGCCGATCTGGAGCAAGCCTTGCAGGCGGCCTGCTAGCAGAGCGATCCGCCCGCGCCCGGCTTTCGTAAAGGGATCCATGATGCGCGCGTTTTTATCCCTGATTCTTTTTGTGCTTGTCAGCTGGCCTGTTCTGGCTGCTGATTTGACCCGGCCAGAACTGATTAGACCCGATCTGATCAGACCAGCCGCCAGCTATTCCCCGCAAGAGGTGGTAGAGATCCAGCTGATGGGTCTGCAGGCAGAGGATATGGAGCTGGGCATCGAACAGGTCTGGCTGTTCGCGCATCCGGCGAACAAGGCGATGACCGGCCCGCTGGCCCGCTTCCGCACGCTGTTTGCCAGCCCGGCCTATGCGCCGCTTCTGGGCCATCAGGCGCACGCGATTCGCCGGATGGATGAAACCGCGGATAATGTGCGCTTTGTTGTGCGGGTGCTGGCGCAGGACGGGTTGAGCTATGCCTATCTCTGGCAGCTGCAACGGGTCGCGGACGGCCCGCAAGCGAATCACTGGATGACCGTTGGCGTTTCGGCTCCGCGCGCCGGCTCAGCCAGCTAGGCTGCGGCGATAAAAACCCTTGCCAGCAGGGCTTACTCCAGCCAGTGTCTTGACAGAAGATTCGCATGACAGGGCGGTCGGCATGAGCGACAAATTTATTACATCAAAACTGGCCGCCTATCTTGCCCTGCCGGGTAACCGCCATTTGCTGCAGGTGATAGCGGCGATGGCGATTCTGTCCTTTTCTGACAATCTGGTGCTGACTGTGATGCCACCGGCCAGCCTTGGCCAGTATCTGCTGGTGCGTGCAGTGATTTGTGTGGTGATGGCGGCGCTGGTGATTATGCTGGCAGGCAGCAGCTGGCGGCCGGTCCGGTTTGTGGCGGTGCTGGTGCGCTCGGCTTTTTTTGCCGGTGCGATGGGATTTTATTTCGGGGCTCTGGTTTTCCTGCCGGTGGCAGAAGCGGCCGCCGGGCTGTTCACCGCGCCGATTTTCGTGCTTGTCTTTAGCAGCCTTTATTTGCGCCAGATACCGGGCTGGCGGCGGCTTTTGGCAGTGCTGGCCGGGTCTTTAGGGGTGGTGTTTCTGCTGCAGCCCGGCGCGGCGGATTTCACGCTTTGGCATTTGATGCCGGTTGCCGCCGGGGCTTTGTATGCGCTGGCCAATCTGATCGCCCGTCATTGGTGTGCGGATGAACCGCCGCTGGCACTGGTTTTGGGCTATTTTATCCTGACCGGCATTGGCGGGCTGGGGCTGTTGATTGCCAGCGGGTATGCCAGCGGGTATGCCAGCGGAAATGTCGGCGGGCTCGGTCTGGCTGTTATTTGGGTGGGGCTGACCGGCTGGCAGTGGATTTCCTTGCTGGTGCAGGCCGGGCTGACGCTGCTGTCCGTCTGGATGTTGATCAGTTCCTATCAGAAGGGTGATACAACGGTGCTGGCCATTTCAGAATATAGTTTTCTTGGTTTCGCCGCCTTGTTTGGCTGGCTGATTTGGGGGGTGCTGGTTTCTGCTATGGGCTGGGCTGGCATGGTGCTGATCACGCTGGCCGGGGCGTTGATTATTGCGCGCAGCCCGAACCAGCAGACCCAGCCCGGCAAAGCCTAGTTTTTCTTGCTGGCGCGCGCCGCCTCCAATGCGGCCCGATAGGCTTTTGCCATGTGGAAACTGTCAGAATGCGGGACAACAAAATCAAATCCCTGAGCAGTGCGCCGCTGCGCCCCTTCCACCCCGAAGCAGAAAATACCGGCCTTTTTACCTGCCTTATGGGCCGCATCCAGACAGCGGGCAATGGCTTCTTCTACCTGATCTGCTGCCGGTTCCGGCCGCGGCTTGCTGCCCAGTGAGAGGCTCAGATCAGAGGGGCCGATAAAAATCCCTTCCAACCCGTCCACCTGGCAGATAGCCTCCATATTATCCAGCCCGGCGCGTGTTTCTATCATGGCAAGGCGCACGATTGTCCGGTCTGCCGCATCCAGATAATCCGGCCCGCCATAAAGCAGGCCGCGCACCGGCCCATAGCTGCGCCCGCCCCGCGGTGGATAGCTGCTGGCCACAACGAAGGCCTCCGCTTGCTCAGCATTATCCACCAGCGGGCAAATCAGCCCGTAACTGCCATAATCCAGCAATTTCATAATCAGTCTCGGATCCAGGCCCGGCACCCGCACAAACGGGCTGGCCGGGGTCGCTGATATGGCCTGCAGCATAGACAGGGCGGAGTGCATATCCGCCATGCCGTGCTGCATATCAATGACCACCGCATCTGCCCCGGTATGGCCCAGAACCTCTGCGATATAGCTGCTTTCGGTATTGGTCCAGGCAGCAAAGGCGGTTTCGCCTGCCTGCCAGGCTTCGATAACTTTATTGGGACGCATGGTTGCTCCTGTCTGGTGGGCGGGTTGAAAAGGGCGGTCTGACCAAAAGGGTTATTCTACCCCCCAGAGGTTATTCTATCCAAGTAGAGCTGCGCCGGGTTTTGCCGTCGCGGGCCATCCAGTCCGAGATCGCTTCGGCAACATTGCGATGCGCCGCCCGGTTCTTTTTCAGCACCGGATCAAGCGGTATCAGAATATCCCCGTCACTGCGAATTTGCGGCTTTTGATAATCCGGGTGATCGGCCAGGATCACCTCCAGCGCAGCCAGCAATGCTTTTTCCGCCTTCTCGTCTGACATTGGTGCCTCTTTCTTTTCCCTTATCTTTTCTGGTCTGTGACGCGCCCCGCCATTTGAGTTTGCCACAGCTGGCCGGGCAGCTTCAAGCCTTGCGCTGTCTGCAGCCGGTCACACATCCTCCCATTTGCCAGAGAGTGCCGAACGATCCACCGCATCCATTACCTTTTCGATTTTCAGCCCGGCCTGAAAATCCGGCCAGACAGGCTTGCCGGTCTCAATCGCGCTGAGCAGATCATGCAGCTCACAGATTTTGACATCCATATAGCCAAGACTGTGCCCGCCATTGGGCAGAAAGGCTGCATAGGGTGGATGTTGCGGGCCGGTCAATAGCGTTCGGAAACCAGCCATCGCCAGATCATCCCCGCGGGTAAAGAGCTGCAGCTCATTCAGCCTTTCCTGATCAAAACAAATCGTGCCCTCCGTGCCATGCAATTCCCAACGCAGACCGCATTTGCGCCCCCAGGTCACACGGCTGGCTCCGATATGGCCATGCACGCCATTTTCAAAATGCACCAGCGCGGCGATCATATCATCATTATCTACATTTTTCAGGCTGTCCGGGCTATTTGGATCACGGCGTTCTGGATGCACAATCGCCATATCCCCGACCACCCGGCAGATTTCCGAGCCGGTCAGAAAATGGGCAATCGAAATGACATGGCTCAACACATCGCCATTGGCCCCGGTGCCAGAGCTGGCGCGCGACATACGCCAGGACCAGGGGCGCGCACCATCCGCCTCATTATCCACATCATAGCGGCAAAAAAAGCCGGAAATGCGTCCTATTCGTCCTTCTTCGACCAGCCGTCTGGCATGAGTGACAGCTGGGTTCTTGGTATAATTATAGCCGATTATCGTATGTGCCTTTGCGCTGTCGGCGGCCTCTGCCATAGCAGCTGAGTCGGCAAGCGAAGTGGACATCGGCTTCTCACACCAGACATTTTTCCCTCTGGCCAGTGCCGCTATCGCTATTTCAGCATGGGTATCATTTGGGGTGCAAACCGAGACCAGCTTCACGGCCGGGTCCTCAACCACTTCCTGCCATTTATCGGTATAGCGCGAGAAGCCGAGATCAGTCGCGCGCTGGCTGGCCCGCTGCGGACTGAGATCGCAAACAATCTCCAGCTTTGGCCGCAAGCCTGTTCCAAATACCGAAGCAGAAGCACTATAGGCAATTGAATGAGCCTTGCCCATAAATCCCGTGCCGATAACCCCGACGCCTATTTCTGTCATGTTGTTGTCTCCTGAGATAATAAAAGCTCTGGTCGGCAAAACCCGCTTCCGGCCAGCTCCCGCCTGCCTGATTTTTGACTCTCTGCATTGAATAAAACAGTTTTCTTCATGACGAAAATCACGGTTGATCTTTTGCTGCCATTCTTTTTAAGCTTCTTAATCAAGATAACTCTAATATAAGAGTTAGGATTATAAGGAGAGGAAAGTAAAATGAAAAAGTTTATGATGGCACTGGCTGGCCTTGCGATGAGCATGGGCACAGCAATTGCTGCCGATCACAAAGCCAATATTGTGGTCGTCACACACGGTTCGGATACCGATGCATTCTGGGGCGTTGTGCGCAACGCGGTTGAGGCAGCTGCTGAAGATACCGGGGCAAATGTGCAATATCGCAACCCGCCAACAGGTGATCTCAATGAGATGGCTTCGCTGATTGAAGCTGCTATCGCACAGAATCCGGATGGTCTGGTTGTCTCCATTCCTGATGCCAATATTCTGGGCGGCCCGATCAAGGCAGCTATAGCAGCAGGCATTCCGGTTATTTCGATGAATTCTGGCTCTGATGTGTCCAAAGAGCTGGGCGCTATCATGCATGTCGGCCAGCCGGAATATGATGCCGGCAAAGGCGGCGGTGAGAGAAGCAAGGGCCTCGGTGGCTCAAAGGGTGTTTGCTTCAACCATGAGCCGTTCAACTCAGCCCTGCTGGATCGCTGTCAGGGTTTTGCCGATGGTATGGGCGAAGAGCTGAATATGGTCGAGGTTTCTCAGGATTATGACGATATCAAGAATACCGTGATTGCCTATATAACCTCCAACCCGGATACGG
>Ga0181579_10002476_pt1 | contig 14919 bp, 11 predicted proteins | sample 071ome_24_FD_132996 | JGI IMG/M metagenome (GOLD analysis project Ga0181579, IMG submission 132996) | Coastal salt marsh microbial communities from the Groves Creek Marsh, Skidaway Island, Georgia - 071402CT metaG (megahit assembly) | ecosystem: Environmental > Aquatic > Marine > Intertidal... | reverse complement strand
GATCATCGCTGAATACCCGCCTCTGGTCGATAAAACAGGCTCCTACGTCGCGCAATACGAGCATACTATATTGCTGCGACCTACGAGGAAGGAAGTATTGACTCGTGGAGACGATTATTAATTTATTAATTACGTAGTGTGAGATATTTTACACAACTTTTTTCACGCACCATACTCGTGCTTGACTGCTTGAGTACCTTTTTTTACGAGGGGGCTCGTTAAAATAAATCCATTCTTCACACTCTATCAGTCAACTTCATCTTCATCTATATGACGCTTGGTGTAAAACGGCGAAGATGCTGTCACATGCTCTTTTTCATATGCGTGATGGTTGCGATATCATCCTTCTCTTCCTCGTTCACGATTCCGGATGAAGAAGAAGTAGAAGAAGGCAAGTTAAGAACTAATCACCTATTTGAAGAGTTGAAAGAGCGATACGGTCGTAGTAGCAGCACTACCAACAGAAACAACAGAAACAGAAACAATAATCTCATATTCTACACCATTGGCGACTGGGGCGTTCGTGGTATTGATGGTATCGATGGTGGTAAAAACTTTCCAGGATCTGCGCAAATGGCCGTGGCGCGGCAAATGAAACTGTTGGCAGAGCACGTACAGCCACATTTTATTGCAACTTTAGGTGACAATTTCTACGGCAGTGGCGTCGCCGATGTAAACGACAGACAATGGATCGATAAATACGAACAAGTATATCTGGGAAATAACAGCAGCATTCGTTCGACGAGATGGTTTGCGAGTCTTGGTGACCACGACCATTGTGGCAACGTCCAAGCTCAGATTGATTACCACTCTGCGAAAAACTACCTCTGGCATCTGGGACATGGCAAAGCGCCTTATTATCACAAAGAGTTTAGAATAGGGGACGAAAGTAGCACCAGCGATAGCGATAACGACAATATTAGCGACGAAATGCAATTGATTGTAATAGATTGGGTGGGATTAGAAGGTTTACTTGCGGGAAAAGAGAAACGACGCTTTGAAACCCAACTTGGCGAGTTCGCCTCTGCCGAAGCTGGAGAGGAACAACTCAACTGGCTGAAAAGAGTGCTGGAAAGAGGCCACGGAAAGTATAGATGGAGAGTAGTTACGGCACACAGACCGATAATTTCGGCTAGTGGCGGATTTGCCAACGATAATGTGGCGTATCCCGGCGAGTCTTCGACGAGAGAGGCGTTGAGAGTTATCTTCGAAAACTCTGACGTAGACGTGTACATAAACGGCCACGATCACACGGCGCAACACGCGTGCACCCAAAGAGACGATTTTGGCGGGAGGAATAAGCTAACACATTACGTTACAAACGGAATAGGCGGATATGAACTTCATCATCTCGTGCAAAATGAAAATCGACCGATTGAAACTCTCGAGGCGAAGAATACTTTTCATGGATTTGCGATGCACAGTGTAACAAAAGATAAGTTCGATACCGTGTTTATTGGTCACGATGGCAAAGTAGAATTGAAGCTATCGTTCGATAAAACGCAGCAACAATGCAATCGAGTTGAGTAGAGCGAAGCTTGACTTTTTATTCTGTAAATAGCATCAGCAGTGAAATTAAACGCAAATTCATAAAGATATTATTAAAATTTTTTAGTCCAAACCGGGGATGTATAAGAGTTTCACATCGAAAATGACCGGCGAATTCGGAGCAATCTTCGGTCTGCCCGGTGCCGAAGCTAAGCCTTTGGGAAATGCCAAATCGCCAGGAATGTACAATCTTCGCAATCCTCCCGATCTCATGCTCAGCAAGCCTTCATCCAAACCCGCAATGACCGTCGCGCTTTCCGGGTCACCCGTCAATCTGATATCGTTTGGTTTGCCCTTCTCGACCGAGTTGTCGAAAATTAAACCTTTCTCGTTCATGGCAACGTAATCCGCGACTACTTGAAATCCAATTGGTGGCATTTCACCGTCTCCGACGACGATATCTTTGTACTGCAAACCGCTCGGCGTGGTCACCATTTCAATAGAATCTAAAGATTTGACACAATCGGCATCGCACAACACTTTCACCTCCTCGTCGGGGAGACCATTCGCTGCGAGCGCCGCAGACGTCGGCAACAACGCGAGAGACAGTGCGAGAGAAACTCCCACCGCGGCGCGGGCGAACTTTGATTGCAACGACGATGAAGACGACGAAGCGGTTTGTTCGTTGTTGTTGTTGTTGATATCTTCCTTTTTGGTAGTTGATGAAATATTATAATTGTTGATACACTTCGTCGTCGTCGTCGTCGTCGAAGACTTTCTCGCCTTCAACGCAGAGGAGGAGGACTTGAGATTTAATAATGATACAGATGTTTGGGATAATGCGATGGTATTCATGGTGTATGATTTTTAAACTCGATCGTGTTTTAGGTGCTAGTAAAAGTTTTTATCGTAATGAGGAAATGATATTGATATTGATGACGAAGCTCTCCAAACCCAAAACCTCATACATAATAATAGCAAACATACAAACATCTGCGCATAAATAAATAGATAGATGAAGGTTCGGACGTCTATTAAACGCTTGTGCGAGGCGTGCAGGATCGTTAAACGACGCGGTCGATTATACGTCGTCTGCGCGAAAGTTCCAAAACACAAACAGCGACAAGGTTTAGTGACCGAAACAACTTCACAGACGGCGACGTACTTTCGAGAAGAAGAAGGAGAAGGAGGAGGAGGAGATAGCAACAAGAATATTAACGATTATAAAAATAGCAGTGCGAGTAGAATAGCAGAAGAAGAGTGTTGCGCGGAGACGAGAAAAGAGTTCCTTGGGTACCTGGATCATCGTTGTCATGTCGAATCGACTTCTCCGTCGCGAAGTTTAACCGGCGTGACGACGAGTTTTCTACCTTGGCTAGCACGATAAAAAACATCTGCGTTGAAATCATTTTATTACTACACAGAGAGAGAAAGAGAGAGAGAAACTAACTAATACCTAATGATGACTAATTTTCGTTTAACAATATGTTCATCGCCGCTTCGATGTTGTTGTTCGTCACGTGCAGCGTTTGTTTTACTCTCTGCTCGCTGAAACCCATGGAGAGGAGCGTGTTGACCGAATGTTCATCCAGAACAAACGGGCCACCACCTCCTTCTCTTCCACGCCTTCTTCGTTCGGCGTGAGCCGCCGCGGAACGATTCCCTATCCCGAATCTTACTATTGCTTTCTCTCTCGGCGATAGACTACTACCTACGCCGCTATTAAAAACTCTACCTACCGTTTTGTCTACGAGCGAGCACAGCCACAGTGGAAGTTTGACACCCATACATTCTACCAGCATCCACGCGAAGCTTCCGGCTACAACAGACACGAGAGTCGTGAGCAAGGACGCGTAGCCATTACTCATTGCGAGATGCATCATGGCCAGATATACGAAGATAGTGTTCCCGCAATTCACAACGCCAAAAAGAGTAAAGTGAAATGTCGATGGAATCTCGACAAAATAGACAACGGCGAGAGGCAAAGTTATGTAAAACGCCGCCGGCTTCTCCATCCTTGCAACATCTTCACCGACGACCTTGGTGAGAATGAATTCCAAACAATAACACAGTAAATATGAGAAGAGTAGGAGCGATCCAAACTTTCGGGACCCCATGAGTCTTTCGAACATTCGACACATGTGATAGTTCAAAAAGATTCCAGTACACGCGCTTCCAGGGGTGTTGAAGAAACGTTCTTCCTCCGATGATGTATTTTTTTGCTGACCAATACTAAAACCATCCTCGCCGAGAAGCGTCGCTAACAGCACGCGTCCGAACGCCATCGTGATTACAACTGTGAACGCAAACTTGGCAACTGGTGCGCGAACTGTGAAGGAGTGAAAGAAGAAGAAGAACACACGGGGGAAGCGCTTTAGTCGTACACTTTAAATATTTATTTTTTCCCCCGTCGAAATCGACGAAAAGAGTGGGAAAGAAAGAAAGATATCTAACGAGCTGTGCGCGACAAAACATAGAAACGCGCGCGTCGTCGGGGGAGCTCACGCTCGCGTAAAAACACGAGCGATGGGAGGTATGAAACAATACTCACCGAATCCACTTGGTCCGAGCCCCATGGCCTAAAGTTTTTAAAGTGCGTGGGTTCTGACGACGTTCGACTTTTTTCTGCACAGTCTGGTGTCTGTGGGGTGTCTGGGGTGTCGTATACGAGTAGGTAAAATTCCAATCGTCGCCGTCGCCGTCGTCATTATATTTTTGCTCGTACTACTGGATAATACACAAACACATACACACACAAAATGTCTGCGTTTGCATCTGCAGTTCCAACGCAACACCATAATCGCGTCATAGCGGCGCGGACGAAGATACCTCGCGGTATTCGCAGCTCCGCGCACGGAAGCATGAAAACTAATCCCTCAAAATCGAAGGTTGTTTCGATTGGTTCTTCGACTTTCCGCCGTCGGAAACACGTGCGTGAAGCACCCCTTTTCTTTCCAACGACATCCTCGTCCTCTTTCAAGTCGTCATCAACAACGACGACATCAGCGTTGGTACCAAGAGCTTCTAGCACGGAACAAGAGCAAGGAGGAGAAACGTTCGAGTACCAAGCGGAAGTCAATCGATTGATGGATTTGATTGTCAACTCGTTGTACTCCAACAAGGACGTCTTTCTTCGCGAATTGATTTCCAACGCCTCTGACGCATGCGATAAACTTCGATTCCGGTCGGTTCAAGAACCGGAAATTTTGAATGGACAATCTGTCACCGATTTATCCATCAAAGTTCGAGGTCAGGATAAAACGCTTACGATTGAGGATAATGGTATTGGCATGTCCAAGGACGAGTTAGTCGCCAACTTGGGTACGATTGCCAACTCCGGAACGTCCAAAGTGATGGAGATGTTAAAGCAACAGAACGAAGCCGCGAGTGGAGAAAACTTAATTGGTAAGTTTGGCGTTGGTTTTTATTCGTCGTTTTTAGTCGCGGATACCGTGAGAGTGACGTCGAAATCTAACGACGACGGGAAAGCGTGGACTTGGGAGTCTAAAATCGACTCCACCTCGTACACCATTCGAGAGGCGTCGGAAAGCGAAGCGAAGGATTTAGTGCGCGGTACGAGAATCACTTTGAACTTGAAAGACGACTGCGAAGAATACGCCACGGATACAAAGCTCTCCGCTCTCGTGAAAACGTACTCTGAGTTTATCACGTTTCCAATCGAAGTGTTCTCTACGATTCAAAAATCGAAACAAGTCGAAGACGTGGAGGCGACCAAGGCGAAGAAAGAAGAGTGGGAAAAGAAAAAAATAGAAGCCGAAGCGAAAGGAGAGGAGTTCAACGAACCAGAACCAGAAAAGGTCATGAAGGAAGAGATGTACGACGAGCAAGATTGGAAAACGCAAAATAACGACAAACCAATTTGGACGTTAACGCCGAAAGACGTCTCGGATGATCAATACAACGAGTTTTTCAAGACGACGTTCAAGGAATTTTTGGATCCTTTGGCTGTGTCGCATTTCAAAGTCGAGGGCGAGATGGAATTCAAATCCATTTTGTACGTTCCAGGTATGGCACCGTTTGAGCAGCAAGATATGATGCAAAAATCGAAATCGATCAAGCTATTCGTTCGAAAAGTGTTCATTTCGGACGAATTTGACGAATCGTTGTTGCCGCGATACATGACATTCATCCGAGGTATCGTTGATTCCAACGATTTACCCTTGAACGTTTCGAGAGAAATCTTACAAGAATCAAAAGTCGTTCGCGTCATCCGACGACGCTTAGTTTCTAAAACTTTGGCGATGCTCAAAGAGATTTCCAAGCGCGAAAACGACGATTATAAAACGTTTTGGGATAACTTCGGGAGACAACTCAAATTGGGCGTCATTGAAGACGTCGCCAACAGAAAAGAACTCGCCGGTTTACTTCGTTTTACGACGAGCAAATCTACGAGCGACCAAGAAAACGACCGATCTTTATCTGATTATATCGCAGATATGCCAGAAGCACAAAAAGCTATCTATTTTGTCGCCGGTGACACGAGAAAGCAGTGCGAAAACTCTCCGTTTATGGAAAAATTGAACAAGTTGGGATACGAAGTTTTATATTGCACCGATCCTATCGATGAAGTCTCCATGGCAAACTTAGCAACCTTCGAGGAGAAGGAAATCAAGGACATCTCTAAGGAAGACCTTGATTTAGGCGACGAGGATGACGAGGAGCAAAAGAAGAAGAACGAACAAATCGCAGATGAGTTCAAAGGAGTCACCGAGTGGTTGAAAAAGGAGTTGGTCGGCGAAGTTGAAAAAGTTGAAGTCTCCTCGAGGTTGACAGAGACGCCGTGCATTCTCGTAACATCCAAATTCGGCTGGTCCGCGAACATGGAGAGAATCATGAAAGCTCAAGCCATGGGTGACGCGAGAGCGCAAGACTACATGAAGGGCAGGAAGACGCTAGAGATCAACCCGTTCTCGCCGGTGATTAAACAGTTGAAGAGGAAAGTCGAAAGCTCGCCAGACGCGGAGGAAACGAAGGAGATGTGCAAGTTACTCTTCGATACCGCCTTATTAACGAGTGGTTTCTCAATCGACCAACCCGCTGAGTTTGCCGAGAGAGTTTTCAAGCTCATGACGCAAGAAGCAAACTTGGAGTCGGAGAAGAAAAGCGGCAGCACTTCAATCGATCCCGAAGTCGTTTAAATGAACATTCAAACACGTCAACTCACAACAAACAATAATAATATAATATCATACAACAAAATGCTAAAATACTAATCGAAATCTTTCATCTCCACGTCCTTTTCACCCGCATCGCCAGCTTCCTTGCTCTTTCGAATGGCATCGTCGATCTTATTCTGCTCCGCTCTTCTACTGTTTCTCAAAGCTTTTCTCTTCGCTTTCCCGGTTCTCGCTTTCCCCGACTGCATCGTTTTGTTTTTGTCGTGTTTCTTTTTCAGCGCTATTTTCTTCTTCTTGGACAAAGCGTTCCCTTTCGTAATCTTCACCAACGTGCTTTTCTTCTTGTTATAGGACGGAGCAACCATTGTTGTTGTTGTTGTTGTTGTTGATATCGAGCGCGCGCGCGTGTGTTGAACTATTATTTTGACGCATTGACGGCGGCGATTTTTTTTTTTTGCTTTTTTTCTCTCTTCGCTCTTCCTGTCTTCCGCACCCACTCCTGGGCGAATTCTTTTTTGAAAAACAAAGAACCAAAAACTTCTTATTCTCATCATCTTTATTATTTTGGTGACCGACACATAGTATTAGAAAACATGCACGTGATCAAGAGAGATGGCCGCCGCGTCGAAGTGGCGTTTGACAAGATCACTGCGAGAATTAAGAAGCTTTCGTACGGGTTACACCCGGAACATTGCGATAGGTACGTCTTTTGCAGACATACGTCTCGTTCCTCTCTTCTTCTTCTTCGTTCCGTTTATATTTCAAAAAAGCGAGGGATGATGACGTTTGAAACAGAGGATGCATCGCGAGCACGTGGCACGTGCACGTGGCATTCCTTCTTTTAGAACGCTCGAACATCACTTGTTGTTGAATTCGCGACCGTTTTCACCGCGTGTTCTTTCCGAATGGACGCGTTATTTGACGCCGATACAACCTCGCCACGCATCGAAGAGGCGTACGGCTCTTTTTTTTTATTTTAAATCAACCGCTAGATTTCAACGCTCTGAGCGTCGGTAAAACGCTTTCTATCCGCGTTTCTTCCCAAGCTTTGCTCTGAAACATGTTTACGTTGGATTCGTACACGTTCCGTGGACGTTTACCGGTCGCGAGATGACACGCGAGCAGCGAATACGAAAATCTTCATTTTCAAAAATCTCAACGGGCAAACAGCTTGGAAAGCTTCTTCGACGCTTCGTCGCGTTTTCAAAAAAAGATGTGTTTGAATAATAAAAATAGAAAAAAGAGCAGTCACTGACTAAAATCCTTCTTTCTTTAATTCGTAAATAAACAGCGTTCTCGTAGCCCAGAAGGTTTGTCAAGGTGTCTACCCGGGTGTGACGACTGCTGAATTGGATGAGCTCGCTGCTGAAACCGCAGCGGCGATGACTTCCAAGCATCCGGATTACGCGCAGCTTGCCGCGCGAATCGCCGTTTCAAACTTGCACAAGACGACGGACAAATCTTTTTCTATGACGATGAAGAAGATGTACGAGCACACGAACCACAGAAACGGCAAGTGGTCCCCGTTACTCGCCGACGATGTCTACGAGATCATCACTGAAAATGCGGAAAGACTTGATGCCGAAATTGTCTACGACCGTGACTTTGATTACGACTACTTTGGTTTCAAGACTTTGGAGCGCTCGTACTTGTTGCGCATCGACGGTAAAGTTGTCGAACGCCCGCAGCACATGTTGATGAGAGTATCCATCGGTATCCACAAGAAGGATATCGAAAAGGCTGTGGAAACTTACCATATGCTATCCGAACGTTGGATGACCCACGCGTCGCCAACTTTGTTCAACGCCGGTACGCCGCGACCGCAGCTCTCCTCGTGCTTTTTGATTTGCATGAAGGAAGACTCTATCGAAGGTATCTACGACACGTTGAAGGAGTGCGCGTGCATTTCAAAGTCTGCTGGCGGTATTGGTTTGTCTATTCACGACATCCGTGCCACATCTTCGTACATCAGAGGCACGAACGGCACCTCGAACGGTATCATTCCTATGCTTCGCGTGTTCAACGACACCGCCAGATACGTGGACCAAGGCGGCGGTAAGCGCAAGGGCGCTTTTGCTATTTACCTCGAACCGTGGCACTCGGATATCTTCGACTGGCTCGACTTGAGAAAGAACCACGGTAAGGAAGAAGCGAGAGCTCGTGACTTATTTTACGGTTTGTGGACGAACGATTTGTTCATGAAGAGAGTCGAAGAAAACGGCAAGTGGACGTTGATGTGCCCAAACGAGTGCCCAGGTTTGTCCGAATGCTGGGGTGAAGAATTCGAAGCTCTGTACACCAAGTACGAAAGAGAAAATAAGGGCAAGAAGACTATCAACGCCCAGCAGCTTTGGTTTGCGATCCTTGAAGCGCAAGTGGAAACTGGTAACCCGTACATGTTGTTCAAGGACGCATGCAACCGCAAGTCGAACCAACAAAACTTGGGCACGATCAAATCGTCCAACTTGTGCACAGAAATCGTCGAGTTCACCTCGCCAGAAGAAACCGCCGTTTGCAACTTGGCATCCATCGCTTTGCCGCGATTCGTCATCGAAAAGAACGAGAGCTCGCCGACTGGCAAGACGGAAACTAAGAAATTGTTGGGTTCTCTCAGAGCGAGTGAACGTTACTTTGATCACGCCAAGTTGATTGAAATCACGAGAAAAGTGACTCGTAACTTGAACCGCATCATCGACGTCAACTATTACCCGGTTGAAACTGCGAAGAGATCGAACATGAAGCACAGACCAATCGGTTTAGGTGTTCAAGGTTTGGCGGATGTATTCATCTTGCTTGGCTTGCCGTTTGACTCCCCAGAGGCGCAAAAGTTGAACGCCGAAATCTTTGAGACGATTTACTTTGCGGCGTTGCAAGAATCGAACGAGCTCGCGAAGGAAGAGGGTACGTACGAATCCTACGAAGGTTCCCCGGTTTCCAAGGGTGTGTTGCAACCGGACATGTGGGGCATCACTGAAATGCCGGGCGGCGATAGACACGCTTGGGGCGCGTTGAGAGAATCCATCGCCAAGCACGGCGTTCGCAACTCTCTCTTGGTTGCGCCGATGCCAACCGCGTCAACTTCTCAAATCTTGGGTAACAACGAGTGTTTTGAACCGTATACTTCGAACATTTATGCGAGAAGAGTGTTGTCCGGTGAATTCACCGTCGTCAACCAGCACTTGTTGTCGGATTTGACCGAGTTGGGCTTGTGGGATCCGTCGTTGAAGAACGACTTGATCTCTGACAATGGCTCCGTCGCCAACCTCGACATTCCGGAGAACTTGAAGGCTATTTACAAAACTGTGTGGGAAATCAAGCAACGTATTTTGGTGGACATGGCTGCGGCTCGAGGTGCGTTCATCGACCAGTCGCAATCGTTCAACGTCCATATGTCTGATGCCAACTCCGGCAAGTTGACCTCCTTACATTTCCACGCGTGGAAATCTGGATTGAAGACTGGGATGTACTACCTCAGATCTAGAGCCGCTGCAGATGCGATCAAGTTTACCGTCGACCCGTCGAAGACTGCAAAAAAGATGGAGAAAGAGAACGTCTTGAAGCCGTCCAACGGTGGGCCAAAACCGACCGCCGTCCCGACGAAGAAGGAAGTTTCGGAGATGAGCGAGGCGGAAAAGGAAGCGCACATGGCGGCTAAGCTCAAGTGCTCGCTCGAGAACAAGGACGAGTGCTTGATGTGCGGATCTTAAAACAGCAAGAACAACAACAACAACAAGTGAAGAGTGATGCACTTTTCGACGTGCGCGGAAGACGACAGAAGTGAAAGGAGAGTGCAAGAGAGAGAAAGTGCGCACGAAGGTGTATTTTGGAGTGTAGGATGGGGTGTTTTTGCTCGTAGCGCGTAGCGCGTGGCGACGTTTATTCGCTTTTGCATACAATTAATTTTATATACTACTACTACTATTATTATCAGAAGAGACTGTGTTGACATACGCGCTTTGCGTTTTGCGACAGTAACCCAGCACGTACGACGTAAAACATTTTTTTCTTTTGAAAAACACGTCATTTCAAGCAACGCTGTAGAACTACTTTGTCCACGCAATCGGAGAGAAGAAGACCCCCGTCGCACCACCTCCTCTTCCTGCTGCTTCTGCTGCGTTATTTCTTCCTCTCTATAAAGTCTGCTTGGGTGTGCAGAGGTTGAGAGAAAGAGAGAGAGAGATCAGAGGTGGATAATAGCATAGCTAACCAGCAAGAAGAGCGTGAAACGACCGACAAAAGCAAATCTGCGAAAGATAGATTGATTGTGTGAAAGAAGATATGTCTTCACCTTGCTCTACTTCATCTAAATACACGCACGCGAGCGCGTTGCGCGTGGAAAAGACGCGAACGGTGAAGAATATCCGCAAGAATGCGACATTCCTGGGTTTTAGAGAGACAGCAAAAGACGTATCGTCTTCTCAACGAATGCATTCTTCTCTTCGCTGTCTTATCCCCCGAAGCGACGTAGAAAATGAACGACGAAGTTCTTTCGCCTCTTCTTCTTCTTCTTCTTCTTCTTCTTCTTCTTCTTCTTCTTCTTCCTCCTCCATCATTCATACTCGCACATCGTTGTCATCCTTTCGCGCGAAGTCGATGCGAACAGCAGCAACTGCAGGAAAAACAGGAACGAAGAGCATTGCCACCACGAGGAGAAGATTTCTCTCCTCCTCCTCCTCCTCCTCAGGAGGAGGAAAGAGGAACGGAAAAACAACAGAAAGCTTTCGTTTACACGCGCTCAGGAAAAAACAACAAGGAGGCGCTGGCGACAAAAAACAAGACGAAACGACCATCGAATTCATCAAATCGCTCGTTTCTGGTTCTTATTACGAGGAAGATGAAGAGATTGGCGAGGATGAATTCTCTACCGCAGGAGGGAACTCGACGGAAGGGCTGGTGCGTCGAAGAAAGCCAGCGAGAAGATTGAAATTTTTCAAACCGGGACTGAGGAAACTCACGGCGCGCCAACGAATGGCGCTTGCTTTTTCTGATCTGGACTCTTCAGGTTGGTGGGCGGTCATCTCATCAGGAATTGTTTTTGGAACATTCATTCTTGAATCCTACAATATAGGCACCTTTGGTGGTTGGGACGTCTTGTATCGAGATGATATACCGTGGTACTCTGGATTAGTTTCCATGGACAACATCCGCGACATCGAAGACGCCTACAACGCGTTGTTTTTCTTTGAACTCATGCTCCGAGCGTGGGTTGCAGAATTCAAGTTTTCATTTTGGACGAATCCTTTTACAGTTTTAGATACAGCGGCTACGATTCCTCCTGTGTTGGCAGTTTTTGGTTTAGTGGACAGAATGTCGCCAATTCCTCGATTTCTTCGCCTACTCCGGATCGTCCGTCTTCTTCGCTTTCTCGAGCGCTCGCCAGACTCGGTGTTGTTTGGTTTGTTCAAGTCTGATTCGATGACCGTGCAGCTCACCGGCGTTGCCGCAGAGTTCATCTGCATCTTTGTGATTGCCGCGGGTGTGATATATGATCTCGAGTTTGGTATCAATCCGGCGGTAAAGAATCTCAACGATACTTTATACTGGGCCGTGCTTACGCTTACGGGTATTGGTCAGCCGTTTGAAGTTGTCACACCAGGAGGAAGAGTTGCGACAGTTGTCTCCATTTTTGTCGCTCTTTTAGTTATCCCAGGTCAATTAGCAAAGTTAGCGACTATTTCAGGAGGCGAGATGCTTTTGGAGATGATGGAAGACGAAGACGATGAGGACGAAGACCAAGAGCTCATTTCGAACACGGGTGAAGTTTTTATTCTGAAATCTACGGATGAAGATCCCATAACGAGCGGCGCGAAAACGTTCGACGATCGCGTCTGCGATTCGTGTGGATTAGAAATGCACGAGATTGACGCTCGATATTGCCGCAGATGCTCGTATAAGTTAGCAGAATCCGACGCAACCGGCTTGAGGTTTGCCCGAAAGATTGCGAAGAAGAAGAAGGCGGTTGAAGAGAAACAAGTCCAGGGAAACGTCAACGTTGGTCGTTTAGGGGTGGATATGATGTCTTCCATCTCCACGTCTTCGAAAGCGCTCTCGAATAAGAAAAAACGCAGTAGTTAATCATTTTGTAATAACAACCTTTCTATACACATACACGAGTTTGTGTATGTCTAATGCTTTATCACCATCATCAACTTCATCAACAACAACTACTACTAGTAGGTATGTTTTTAATCACAAGGTCGTTAATCCAGTAACTACTTTCTTTCTTCTTTTCTCTCTTCTGAGTCGACTCTCGATGATGAAGAGGAAAAAGACACAGAAGAAGAGGCGTGAGAATGAGAAGAAATGAGAGACGAACCCACGTACGTGAGGAGTCCAACCGCACCGAATGCAGTTAGCACATAGGTTTGATATTTATAGTATTGAGCTGCATGCTTCCAAAGTTGAGATATGGTTGGAATTTCCTGCGTCCTCTTCATTTTCTTTCTTCGGAAGCAGACGCGAGAAGTCCAGGTAGAGACGTGAGATGTGCGCAGCTGCCCTCAACTCGCGTGGTTGCGTCTATAGATGCATGGCTTCGAATTCAATCCAATATTTTCTCGTAGAAGGAAAGAGTGCGTTTTTTTTATGCCGAAACGAGAATCTTTCATTTTTATACGAGCTCTTTGTGACTGTGTCCTTGTTCATAAACGCGTGCGCTGCAATAGATATTATTGTTTACATGAGTTACTAAAGTTTCGAAGGAATGGGAGAAGGAGAAGATGGAATCATTTTATGCGGGTTAAGAATACCGCGCGGATCGAACATGTTCTTCACTCTTTGCATGAGCCGAACTTCTTCTGCGTCTTTCCCTCGCCAAAGTTCTTGAACTTTCATCGCCCCTAATCCGTGCTCAGCTGAAATACTTCCTTTATGCTCAGTAACATAGTCATAGACGAATGGTTCAATCACCGCGAGCGTGTTTTTACACGGACCTTTTTTTCGGGATATGTTGAGGTGTAAGTTTCCGTCGCCAAGATGACCGTATCCTAAAACTTTAACGTCGTCGTCCATCCTTCTCTCGGCAAAGCGTTCTCTCATTCTCTCCACGAGCTCGTACATCTTGGTCGTTGGTAACGAAACGTCGTATTTATACACGGCACCCGCGTATTTCAACGCCACAGATATACGCTCACGCAAATTCCATAGTTCATTCGCGTGTTTCTCGTTTTTGGATATCAGAAACTGTCGTGCTAAATCTTTGTTCTTTTTTACTTTGTCCCCACGTGGAAGAATGCGCATAAAATTTCCCCTACTTTTGCTTCCATCCTCTGCAAGGACACATACTGAGCGCGAAATACTAAGCACATTTGCTCTCAATCTGCTTTCCATCGACTTTTCGTTTACAGTTGTTTCCACTGCAACGTAAAAATGTATGTTGTTTGTATGCAAACCGTCTTCATTTACATCCTTCTCTTTGTTATTGTTATCCTCGTCGTAGGGGAATGGATCTTTCGCTCCAGGTAACGTGTCGACCGTGAGTTTAAGACTTTCGCGATCAAAAAATTCTACGGCTGACAGATTCTCCGCCAATCTCTTTTTCACCTCGACCATGAGGTTCACAACGTTTTCAAACGTATCGCAAGCGTATATGGTAACAATGCGTGCCTCTGGGGCTCGAGGCGCTAAAATGGCAACTTTCGTGACTACGCCAAGCGTTCCTTCCGCGCCGATAAACAACTGCTTCAAGTCGTATCCTGTGTTATCTTTTCTATTTTTCCTGAGCAAAGAACTTAATACCGTGCCATCTGCGAGCACAACCTCTAAGCCCAAAACAGTTCCGCGCAACGAGCCGTATTTTACAAGACGCAAGCCGCCTGCATTTGTTGATACGTTGCCACCGATTTGACACTTACCTTTTGCGCCCAAATCTAAGGGCACGCACATGCCCCGTCGCTTTAGGGCATCGTCTAAATCTTCTAAAACAACTCCTGCTTCGCACACGCACACTCCTGTTACGTCATCTATGCTCAATACCGAGTTCATGCGTTTTAATGAAAGTATGACCTCATCGAAAACAGGCACGGCGCCTCCGACTAAGCCGGTGTTACCACCTTGAGGACACACCGCGATGTGGTTCTCGTAACAATATCGCAAAATTTCAGAAACCTCCTCGCTCGTGCGCGGAAACAGCGCACACTTGGATTTCCCGAAATACTTTTTCTGCCAATCTGTGTTCAAATCATTCAGCAGCGCTACGTCATCGTTTTTATCGTCATAATTATTACCATCTTCATTATCGCTTTGAGTCTTTTTCTTCTTTTTCTTCTTTACAACGGTTTGTGCGACGTTTTCT
>Ga0181579_10002470_pt1 | contig 14945 bp, 13 predicted proteins | sample 071ome_24_FD_132996 | JGI IMG/M metagenome (GOLD analysis project Ga0181579, IMG submission 132996) | Coastal salt marsh microbial communities from the Groves Creek Marsh, Skidaway Island, Georgia - 071402CT metaG (megahit assembly) | ecosystem: Environmental > Aquatic > Marine > Intertidal... | reverse complement strand
TGCACGTGGCCCGCGCTGTCGAGCACGGCAACGCCTTCGCTCAGGCGGGTGAGTATGCGATCGGCGTGGAGTGGGTTATGACTCAATTCTATTGACAGTTGGGGGGGATGGAGTAGCTTCTCTTGCCATGCTTGAGAATAAGGAAAAGATCGCTGAGCACAAGAGGCGCAACCGCGAGATGTTTGATGCGATTGCCCAGCGTTACGACGTGCTTAATCACCTGCTGAGCGGGGGCATCGATATCTACTGGCGTCGCCGTGCGCTGGACAGTCTGCAGCTGTCTGATGAACCGCGCATCCTCGACCTGGCAACCGGCACGGCTGATTTTGCACTGGCAGCGGGTCGTTTGAACCCCGAACGCATTGTAGGCGTTGACGTCGCACTCGAAATGCTCCGATTGGGTGCAAAGAAGGTAGAAGAGCGCCGTGCTCCCGCTGCGCTCATGGGTGGAGACGCTGAGAATTTACCCTTTCAAGATGCGTCTTTTGACGTTGTCATGGGCGCTTTTGGCGTGCGCAACTTCGGGCACATTCCGAGCGGCTTGGCTGAGGCTTTCCGCGTTCTCCGTCCCGGAGGACAAATTCTCGTCTTGGACTTCTGCGAGCCGGCCGTGCCCCTGTTTAAACAATTATATCTGTTTTATTTTCACAATATCTTGCCGTTGATCGGTGGTCTTCTTTCGGGACAGCGACAGGCCTACGCATACCTGCCACATTCGGTCGGCAACTTTCCGCAGGGAAGCGCCTTCGTGCAGTTGCTTGAAGATGCGGGTTTTGTCGAGTCCTCAGCCACGACGCTAACGATGGGTATTTGCAGCATATATCAGGGGCGCAAGGAGTGAGTTGACGAACTAGAGGGCGGTTGGTATTATGTTGTTGAATCGACTTTTGCAGGGGGAAAATAGTGGTTTTTGATGCGATACTAGAGCGTGCAGGTCTGGCCGATATCTGCGAGAAGGTGCGTGCCGGTCAGCGTTTGAGCAGCGATGATGGGCTGCGTCTTTACGCCTGTGATGATCTACCTTTGCTCGGATATATGGCCAATATTGCGCGCGAGCGTCTCAACGGAGACACCACCTACTACGTGCGCAATCAGCACATCAATTACACAAATATCTGCAACAAGTTATGTAAGTTTTGCTCTTTCTACGTCAAGCCCAAGGACGAACGCGGGTACGTCTTAAACCCTGAGCAGGTGGCTCAGCGCGTGCGTGAATACGCGGAGATTCCAATTACCGAAATTCACATGGTGGGGGGCGTGAATCCCAAGCTGCCGTACGATTATTATCTAGATGTATTGCGTGCTATGAAAGAGGCGCGTCCCGAGGCCCATCTTAAAGCCTTCACGATGATTGAAATCGCTCAGATTCAGCGCATAGCAAAAAAGCCCCTTGAAGAGGTTTTTGCCGATATGAAGGCGGCGGGGCTCCAGTCGCTGCCCGGTGGCGGAGCCGAAGTGTTCAGCGATCGGGTTCAAAGCGACTTGTTTTGGACCAAAGCCGACTCAGAGGATTGGTTGGCTATCGCTGCATCCGCGCACCGCAGCGGTCTCCCTTCCAATGCTACTATGCTGTACGGGCACATAGAGAACACGCAGGAGAAGGTGTATCACCTAACGCGCCTTCGCGACGTGCAGGATGATACAGGTGGTTTTTTAGCCTATATCCCCCTGTCCTTTCATCCCGAGCGCACAGAGCTGGCCGACCTTCCGGGACCAACCGGCTGTCTCGACCTGAAGGAAGTGGCCATCGGTCGTCTGATGCTCGACAACTTCCCGCATGTTAAGACGTTTTGGATTATGAACACCATTGAGATCTCGCAAACGGCGCTGTGGTATGGAGCTGATGATATAGATGGTACCGTTATGGACTACGAGATTACGCGGCGCAGCTATGACGAGACGCAGCAGCGTTTGACGCAGCGCGAGTTTCTCGATCGGATCGTTGAGGCGGGCCGCAGGCCGGTTGAGCGAGACACGCTGTATAACGTGGTCGACGATTCGGCTCTAGTCGCTGCTGGAGGATAGACGTGATAGACGATATCGCAGAGAAGGTGTACGGGGGAGAGCGTATTGATCTGGGCGAAGCAAGCCGCCTCTTTGCCCATCCTAACGTAGCTGAGTTGGGCATGCTCGCCCATTGGGTGCGCATGCAGCGCCACCCCGACCCCGTAGTTACGTATAACGTTGGTCGCAACATCAACTATACTAACGTATGTTGGGTTAAGTGCGACTTTTGTGCCTTTTATCGCAAGCCCGGCTCGGATGAGGGATACGTATTGCCAACCGAGCAGATCTTTGCCAAGATCGACGAGCTAGTCGCCGTGGGAGGGGATGTGCCCAAGTCGTGTGAGATCCTCATGCAGGGAGGGCTCAATCCCAAGCTCCGCCTCGAATATTACGAAGAGCTGCTATCGGCTATACGCGACCGTTACCCGCAGGTGCAGCTGCACTGCTTGTCGGCGACCGAGATTATTTATATCGCTCACCTCTCTAAGCTGTCCTTAGAAGAGACGCTGCGTCGACTGCGCGATGCCGGGCTCGACTCAATACCCGGGGCTGGAGCGGAGATTCTGGTTGATGAGGTGCGCGACATAATCGGTTTTCGCAAGGATCGCACCAGCGAGTGGCTCGACGTGCACCGGATTGCGCACGATCTGGGTATGCGCACGACGGCGACTATGATGTACGGGCATGTCGAAACGGTGGAACACCGGCTCCAACATTTGCAGCACCTGCGCGATCTTCAGGATGAAACGGGTGGATTTACGGCGTTTATTACCTGGAATTTTCAGCCAGATCACACCGATTTAGCTGGGGACAGTGCGCGCTGGGATGGGGCAAAGGCCACCGGCTTTGATCATCTGCGCACGGTTGCAGTGGCCCGACTTTTTCTGGACAATATCGATCATTTTCAAGCGTCCTGGGTCACGCAGGGACCTAAAATAGCTCAGGTGAGTCTGCGCTACGGAATCGACGATTTTGGCAGTACTATGCTGGAGGAGAACGTCGTTAGTGCCGCCGGTACGAGCCACACGGATCAGATGACGCTCGGCGAGATGGAACGCCTTATCGTCGAGGCCGGTTTTGCACCTCAGCGTCGTGATACGCGCTACCAACGCGTGCCCTCAGCGGCACCTCCATTGGCCAAGGCCGCGCTACCATGAGCGTGCGCCTGGGGGTGGTTTCTTTCCTCAACGCCCGTCCCCTCGTCTACTCGCTAGAAAACGACGCACGTTTCGCCCTCACTTATTCGGTGCCTTCTCGCTGTGCGGCAGACCTGCAGGTCCGTCAAGCCGATGTGGGATTAATTCCGTCTATTGAATACGCGAGGAGCGTCGATCCCTACAAGATCGTGCCCGGGCTGGCCATTGCCGCTACGGGTGCTGTGCTGACTGTGCGCCTGTATCACGCAACGCCGCTGGATAACGTGCGGCGAGTTGCGCTCGATACGAGTTCGCGCACTTCCGCTTCACTGATTAAGATCCTACTGCGCGAGCGCTATGGCTTTGAGCCGGTCTGGGTCGATGCGGCGCCCAATCTATCTGCGATGTTAGAGAACGCTGACGCGGCGCTCTTGATCGGTGACTCCGTATTTGGAGAACTGGATAGTGAGATTCCTAGCATAGACCTGGCAGCCGAGTGGAAAGCGCACACGGGCTTGCCCTTTGTGTTCGCTTTTTGGGCTGGCTATGAAGGGACCTTAAAGGGGAGCGAAATAGAAGCCCTCCAAGCAGCTAAAGAAGCCGGCGTGGCGCACGTGGATGAAATCGCCCAAGCGTACGCCGCTGAGAGGGGAGGAGATCCAGCCCTCTATCGGCGCTATTTGAGCAAGCATATTCACTTTTCGCTTGGTGAGAGCGAGGTCGAGGGGCTGCGTCTGTTTTATGCCAAGGCGCGCGAACACGATCTGATAGAGTCCGTGCCGTCGTTAACCTTTTTTTCGTAGGGCGTATATGAGTTTTTTACGGTCCATCCACACCTATGGGCGCATGATCAAATTTTCGCACAGTATCTTTGCGCTGCCCTTTGCCTTAAGCGGAGCCGCGCTCGCGGCTGCTCAGAGTGGAATAGGTGCGGTTCAGCTAGCTTGGATTGTCGTCGCTATGGTGGGTGCTCGCAGTGCGGCTATGGGGTTTAATCGCCTGGTAGACCGACATATCGACGCGGACAATCCACGAACGGCTCAGCGCGAGTTGCCCAGTGGACAGGTGTCTCCAGCCTCGGTGAGTCTCTTGGTCGTGATTTCGAGTGGCGCGTTGGTGGTGGCGGCGTGGCAGCTAAATACGCTGTGTTTGTATCTGTCCCCACTGGTTTTAGCGGTGCTGTTTTTCTATTCGCTTACCAAGCGTTTTACCTGGGCGTCTCACCTCGTGTTGGGACTGAGCCTAGGCGGGGCACCGCTGGGAGCGTGGGTGGCCGTGACGGGCGGTTTCGCCTGGACGCCGATCATGCTGTCAATGGCCGTGCTCACGTGGGTTGCGGGATTTGATATCATATACTCCTGTCAGGATCGCGACTACGATGTGCAGGTAGGGCTGCACTCTATTCCAGCGCGCTTTGGTTTAGACGGTGCGCTGCGGATTGCGCGGTTGCTGCACGTGGCTTCAGTTGGGCTGATGGTCTTCTTGGGTTGGCACGCTGGAATGGGCGTGATCTATGCGCTAGGCGTGTTGGTTATTGCGGGTCTGCTGGTATGGGAGCATCGCCTTGTACGACCCGACGACTTAGCGCGTGTCAATATGGCATTCCTCAACCTGAATGCGATCATTAGCGTGGTGTACTTTGCCTCTACTGTGACCGATATACTCGTGTTTGGGGATGCACCAGCGCTGCCTTTGGGGAAAGAAGATATCCAGTGAAAGAGATTGTTGTCGCAGTAACGGGGGCAAGCGGAGCCCTCTATGCAGGGCGCCTCCTGCGGGCTTTGTTAATCGGTGGCCATGGCGTTCATCTAGTCCTTTCAAAATACGGCCGCTATCTCCTGCGCGAAGAGTTGGGTTTCCGCCCGGATCAGGAGACGCTAACCGAATTTCTCATCCGTCTCTACGGAGAGGAAATCACGGCAGGCACGCTGCGAGAGTATTCCGTTGCCGACCAGTCGAGTGCAATCGCCAGCGGATCGTTTGATACGGATGGCATGGTGATTGTGCCCTGTTCCATTAAGACCCTGTCGGGGATTGCACATGGCCACGCTGAAAATTTGATTGAACGGGCAGCGGATGTGGTCCTTAAAGAGCGCCGCCGACTCATTATGGTCGTGCGCGAAACGCCGCTTAACTTGATACACCTACGCAATATGACGGCCGTTACGGAAGCCGGGGCCGTCGTGTTGCCGGCCATGCCGGCCTTTTACCAGCAGCCGCAAACCTTTGATGATCTCGGCGATTTTATCGCTGGGCGCATCTGCAGTCTACTTGGCATCCAGCACGCGCTTTTTCCTCGCTGGACGGGCTCTAAGGCATCTACCGAACGATAAAAAAGCAGCGCCGACCTACCCGGGGAGCGGGAGGCCGGCGCTTAGCTCACATCGACCTACCCGGGGAGCGGGAGGCCGATGTTGGCAGAGAGTGCGACCTATCCGGGGAGCGGTAGGCCGTTTTCTCTACAGGTCTTTATGGGGCAACTGGGGTAGTTAACTGGGCCAATTCTACCGTGGGAATCTCCGTCTCGCCGAGCAGGCTGCTCTGCGTTGCTATCTCGACGAGTAAGCCGCTCAGGCTGCCAAAGAGGAGGCAGAGGAGCAACAGGCGGAAGCGATCGATACGGTTTGTTCTAAGGCCATTCATTTTTTATGCCGTTTAAACCTATATGTGGGACCCGGAGGCCATCTGCGCGAGGAGCGGCAGATGCTGGGGAGGGGAAGACCGCCTCCGGTGTCCCAAGTCTTAGGATCTCTTTTCTGCTGAGTAGGCTATTGCAATGGGTGTACCAGCCTTTGACTGTCATCGCCGTATAAATTCATAAAGACATGTTTTTAATGAGTTTGTGGAGAAAAATTTTTTTCAAAAAACTATGTGATACCACGTAATTTTTTATGAGATTAATTGCACGATATTGCGGTTTGTTGCGATGGAAACACAAGATGTGGATGGGGTAGAGACTTATTGGGCGCCGGAGAGGGGAAAAAATGGACCTGCGTAGAGAAAAAACTTCCCTCGCGGGGGGAAAATTGGGTGTGAGAAGGCAAAAAGAGGCGAAAAGAGCTTCTCAGAGGGCCTTAGGGGTAAAAAGCGTGGGAAGAATGTGCCTCTACACTAGGCGCTGCACGTCGTTTCGGTAGAGTGGACGGGGTAACATGCCGTTGAGCTGGGTGCCTTCTTCTTCAACCATGGCACGACAGATTGGCCAGATTCCGTGTCTGCATATGACTTCTCCGCGCTGTGTCAGCGGTCTATCGAGAGCCAGACGCTCTCCCCTAAACAGGGCACATACATCGTCCCAATCTAAGTCGACGCATCGTTCGGACGCGCGGTGCCCCCAGAGAGAGATGCCCTGCTGGGTAAAGTAGAAGTGCGTTTTATGACGTCGTCCAAAGCGCATGCCCGCGCGCACGAAAAAGGGCAGATTGTCCTCTATGCTGTCGCTGGCAGCCGGCTGCATGATAAGATGTCGACCGCGACTGGCTACCACTTGATCCGCTGTGCGGGGTATGGGAAAATGCCAGAGGCGTTCCAAGGTTTGGCAGGCGTGCAGCGCAGTGGGGTCATCAGCCGCGCTGCGGAGCCACTGCGCCGCGTCTGATTCTACCTGAGGCCAATCGGTGGGAGATCGTTTGCCTATGCGAGCGACAAAGGCCCCTTCGGTATCATAGAGATGGGGCCAGATACGGACGGCATGGCGCAGCGAATCAGGGAGGTCGGCGCGGAACGGTTCGGCCAAGGGAAGCCCATCCATATTGGAAATGGGCAAGACGGAAGCGGATTCGCCGTAGCGCGTTAAGAGCGCCATGAGGACGTGTTCGTTTTCTTCTAGTGAGAGTGAGCAAGTCGAGTAGACGAGGGTGCCACCCGGCCGTAGCATGTGAAAGGCTGCCCGCAGCAATCCGGTCTGCGTCTGCCCCTGCCGCTGTGCATCTTCTGGGGACCAGTAGCGCAGCATGCTGAGATCCTTGCGCACAATGCCGTCACCGCTACACGGAGCGTCTACGAGTATGCGGTCAAAGAAATTGTGGAAATAGCGCGCTAACATGGTGCCTTGCGCCTGGGTTATGATTGCGTTGCCCACGCCGCAGCGCTCTATATTCCCCACCAGAGCAGGCAGGCGTTTCTTGCTCATCTCATTGGCAACGAGCAAGCCGGTGTTGTTCATATGAGCGGCGATTTGGGTCGTTTTTCCTCCCGGAGCTGCACATAGGTCGAGCACGCGCTCGCCTGGCTGGGGCGCTAGGGCTTCCACTGCAAACATCGGTGCCTTAGCCTGCAAATAGTAGGCGCCAACGGCGTGTTCCACGGTGTGACTGAGCCGGCTCTCATCTGCTGGAAATGCGTAGCCCGTAGAACACCAAGGAACGGGCTGGGCCCGCTCTGCCAGGGGAGCCGAAAGCGATTGGCTGCCTGATATCAGCGCGTTGAGTCGGAGTGAAGGCGGTGGCGGCGTGCGCGAGCACGCTTCGAATGCGCGCCGCTGTGTCGCATCGGGGAGCAGTCGTCCCAGATGGTCTAATAGGGCCTGTAGGCGGTCTTCGCCCTCTTCTTTGCGCGCTAGGGACGGAGTATCGTTATTCATGGAATTAGAAACTCAGCAGATACGCATTTTATGGCAAGGAAATGGACGAGAAGCTCTATTACATCGTTAGCGATTTGCACCTAGGCAACGCCTACTTTTACCAGCGAGCCTTTGTCGCGTGGTTGGAAACCCTTCCCGATCAGGCGACGCTGATTCTCAACGGCGACGTAATTGACGATCCCGGGCGTTCGCTATCAGATGTGCATGAGCAAACCTTGCACAGACTCGTCGCCGAATCGCACCAGCGTAGGGTCATCTGGGTATATGGTAATCACGACGCCGATTTTCACATGGCCGATTCGGGCGAGATTGAGTTTGTTGACGAATGGGCTATTGGGAAGCGGTTGCACATTGTGCACGGCAATAATTTGGATGATCTGATGCCTCGTCACGGGCTCTTTAAGTGGGTATTTCGTCGCATTCATCACCTTTTTGTTGCCCTGGGTTTACGCGATATGCACGTGGCTGAGTATGCCAAGAAATGGGGTCTGCTGTACCGCGTGCTCAATGAACGCGTCGCCCGCAATGCTGTGCGAGCGGCAGAACGGTTGGGTTTCGAAGCCATTACTTGCGGTCATACGCATGCGGCAATGGATATCCAGCGCGGTGGGAGGCGCTATCTCAATACGGGCGCGTGGACTGAAAGCCCCTTTCACTACGTGCGCGTGGATCCCACGTCCATCGAGCTATGTGTGCACGAATACGATGATCGCAGTGCTTAAGCGGACACTGGGTTGGCTGGGAGTGCTCTTGCTGAGCGGCTGGTCGAGTGCGTCGGCTGAGCCACTAGCGTGGCCTCTGTCTATCGGTCCAGCTCTTTCCTCTTCTTTTGCCGAATCGCGTTCGGCTTCCTTTCACATGGGCATAGACTTAAAAACGTGGGGGCGCACCGGCTACAAAGTGCAGGCTGTCGACGATGGCTACATCGTGCGCGTTCGAACCTCGCCGTGGGGCTATGGTCGCGCCGTCTACCAGCGCCTGGCGGATGGGCGGACGGCCGTCTACGCCCATTTATCTGCTTTTGTTGGCCCGGCGCGGGCGCGGATAGAGCAGGCCCAGCGCTCGGCGCAGCGCTATAGCGTAGACCTGTGGTTTGAGGCGGGGGAGATACCCGTCCAGCGCGGTGATGTAATCGCCCTGAGCGGCGAAAGTGGCGCCGGCCCACCGCACCTTCACTTTGAGCTGCGCGACGAGGATAATAGGCCGATTAATCCTCTGCTTAAAGACTATGTTATTGAGGATTCGACGCCGCCGGTTATGCGGCGCATCGCCTTGGTGCCCATGGACGGCGCGAGTCGAATTAATGGGCGGAATGCGCCTGCCAGCTTTGCGCTGCGCTGGGACGAAGAGGAAGACGTCTTTATCGCCGCGGATACGGTGCACATACGCGGGCCCGTCGGGGCTGCGGTGCAGGTCTGGGATCGAGCCGAGGCCGCAAATAATAAGCTGGCACCCCATCAGCTGAGTATGCGGATTAACGGCCGAGACGTCGCGTCTATTTCCTACGATCAGATCTCGTATACCAATAGACATCAAGTCCATTTGGACCGACTCTACATCGACTATCCGGGTGGGCGAGGGCGCTTTCACGCGCTGTTTAAACCCATCGGGAGTCGGCTAGGTTTTTACAATATGTCGGGGGACGGCTTGATGCGCGCTTCGGCCGGTGCGGATGCCGGCGCGCTCGGCGAGGGCGTGCACGATATCGAAGTTGTGGCTTCCGATCGATTCGGCAACCGCAGCAGAGCCCGCATGCGCGTGGTGGTAAATGATGTGCCGGCGTTCCGTGCCGCAGTCGTCAAGCGGATTTCGGATCGGTGGATCCTTGAGGGGGCAGTGGTCGATCGAGACGATGTTTTATTAGACGGGGTGCTCTATCGCTGGCAGCAAAACGGCTGGAAGCGCCTGTATGCCTCGAGGATGGCAGTTGGTAAGGAGATCAGCTGGGATGGGGGAGTCGAAGACGCCCTGTGGAAAATGGAGGTGCGCGATGCAAAGGGGGGACTCGATTCGCTGCTGCTGAGCGCGCCTGCACCGACGACTGCGGAGACCGGACTGCGCTTAGAGCGCACGGTATACGGCCGTTGGATTGCCCTGCGCCTCTTGTTTGATGCACATATCGGCGAGCAGCCTAAGGTGCTGATGGAAGGCACCACCTTCTGGCCCCGTCAGGTCGCTGCTAAGATATATGAAGTTATCTTGCCGCTGGGACCTGCCGGCGACGGAGCCGCAGAGGCCGTCGTGGTGTTAGACAATGAGCGCTGGACCGTTAAACTGGCGCGAGTGGCCGTGCGCCCTGGGCAGGCGCAGCGCGTAGAATTGGCCGACGGAGGCGTGGCGCTGGAATTTGCCCCAAAGAGCGTGTACGAGGTGATTTTTCCACAAGCCGAGTCCTTTGTTTCGGATCCGCCAGATGGTCTGAACGCGCTTGGAAAGGGATACGATCTCGGACCGGGGGCTATGCCCTTCGATGGTCGCGTTGGGGTGTGGTTGCGCTGTCCTCCGGACCTGTGCGAGGACTCCCAGGTCGGCCTGTATAGAGAAGTAAATGTGGGTAAATGGGCGCTGGTTGGAAACGAGCGTGAGGGAGGGTATATTGGGGCGTCGCTCCGACGCCTTGGACGTTTTGCCCTTATGCGCGATGATCGGCCTCCCCAAGTAGATGTGCTCTATCCGCTACAGTCGGCTCAGACGCCAGAGCGACGGCCCGAACTGCGCGTGCGGATTGAAGACGTGGGGAGTGGAATCGGGCGTGAGGAAGATATTCTGGTGGAATTGAACGGACGGCGCCTCATAGCTGAATACGACCCAGAAGCCAAGATCGTGCGGGCTTTTCCGGACGGTGACCTTGCGCTCGGTGCGCATCGATGGTCCGTTTCCGTGCGCGATATGGGAGGCAACGAACGCCGGGTAGACCGCGCGTTCAGCGTAGTTAAATGAGAGGGGCCGACTCACGCAAAGTGAGCGGCTACTCGTTGTCCTAGTGCGGTAATCTCTTGGCTGCTAGCGGCCTGCGGCTGTGAGAGCACGGCCGGTTCACCTCGGTCGGCGCTTTCGCGGAGCACGGTGTCTAGCGGAATGGAATGGAGAAACGGAATAGATAGCAGTTCAGCCGTTTGCGCTCCGCCTCCCCGTCCAAAAAGCTGTGCCTGATGACCGCATTGATCACAGCTAAAGGCACTCATATTCTCCACCAGTCCAAGCAGCGGTACCTCCGTTTGCCGAAACATCTCAACGCCGCGGCGCACGTCCTCAAGGGCAATAGCCGAAGGCGTAGTCACAATGAGGGCGCCGGTTAAGGGAGCCGACTGCGTTAGCGTTATCTGCACGTCGCCGGTGCCCGGTGGTAAGTCTAGGAGAACTATATCGAGCTCGCCCCAGTCGGTGTTAAAGAGGAATTGGTTGATCATTTTGGCCAGCATTGGACCGCGCCATATGACCGGAACGCCCGTCTCAATGAGGAGTCCCATGGAGAGAAACTTTATACCGTGCGCCTCCAGCGGCTGGATGCGGCCGCTCTGCGGGTCGGCTTGAGGGCGCTCGTGGACGCCGAGCATGCCGGGTATATTGGGGCCGTAGATGTCGGCATCGAGTAGGCCAATGCGCAGGCCTTGCTCGGCAAGCGCTACTGCGAGGTTGGCACTGAGGGTTGATTTGCCAACGCCCCCCTTGCCGCTCGATACGGCAAGCATATCTTTTATGCCAGAGATTTCCTGACGATCATGCGTTTGTACTTGCGTCACGTTTTCGGGCTTTCTATTGATGTTTTCGCTTACGATAATAGTGGATCGCGTGTGCCACGGCAAGGTTTGGGCCCTCGCCTCCGGGAGAGCAAAATGATGGGTTGGTTATTGTTATTGCCACTGCTGGTTTATACTGGATGCACCAATATAAATCAGATGTACCAGCAGTACCAGGATGGCGACGAGGCACAGTTCGAGCGAATTGTGGAAATTGTTTCGAGGCCAGATTATCCCTATGCCACGCGGCGCAAGGCCGCACAGATCCTCGGAGAGATTGGCGATCCACGTGCCGTGCCCGTATTGCGCAATGCGCTGCACGACTACGAGCAGCGCACCACGCTCAAGCAGGATATTGTGCACGCGCTGGCGGCCATTGGCGATACGAGCGTGGTTGTCGACATTGGACGTCTACTGGATCGCTCGCTCAATACGGCTGATTCCGATATACGCATAGCGGCGGTCACCGCGCTCGGCCAGTTAGGCAGCGACAAGTCGGCGGAGATCCTCATCAACGCGCTGCGCTACTACGACCTACTCATGGTGCGCGATGAACAGCGCTCGGTTCGCGGTGTGTTCACGGGGGAAGAGCAGATGTTCCCTTTTGCACCTGGAATGACCGACTCTCTGGGTAGGCCGCAGCGCGGTTTTGCAAACCCTAGCATGGGCGGTTTACTAGGCGAAGAGCAATATCCGCGTATCAGCATGTTCGGCACGCAAATAGATCCTAGCGAAATGCAGTATAACCCAACGCCAGAAGAGCGTGAAAATACGCATGCAGCGCTTGTCGCAATGGGCTCTAAAGCCGTGCCGGCCATAGAGCGCTTCATCACACAAACGCAGATGACGCTTACGCTGAGACAGGAATTATTGGCAATTGTCAGCGAGATAAATGGGGTGCCCCCAGTGGACTTGGATTGAAGTTGACAAAAGTAGGTGCTCGTTATATAATTGGGCCGTCTTCGTGCTCAAAAAATGCTTCTAAGCGTTGAATTTTCAAGGTTTTTTTTGGATATGAACAACGATATAAGCTCCGTGTTGGGCGATTGGGAATACGCTCCGGGTGAACTGCGCGTGCGCAAGATTGAGGGGCGCGATGGGCGTGCGAAGATTCAGGTCCGCATGGATTTAGGCGTTATGCAGTTAGAATGGGATGGGCGTCCCGACGGGGTGCGGCCCAAGGAATGCGCCTCGTTGCTCGAGTATTACCTAGATGAGTTGGCGCGCAGCCAGGAGCAAGGTGGGATCGACTCCTTTACCTTATCGCGCGATGACTGCTGGGATCTGGCCCAAGAGGCCATGAAGTTTTACTGGCGCCGAATAAGCTTTTTTGAGCTCAAGGAATACGCGCTTGCCGAGCAAGATGCGCGTCACAATCTGTCGATCCTAGATCTATGCTACCAATACGCTGAAGCCGAAGAAGACCGTCAAATGGCAGAGCAGCACACGCCCTTTGTTACAGCGCATCGAATTCAAGCACGCGTCCTTTCGCATTTGGATGGTGAAGAGCACAAGAAAGCGCTCGGCGTGATCCGAGGTGGCATCGTCGAAATCGAGGACTATCTCCGTCGGACGGGTCGGTTTGACCAGCTGGAAGAATGTCCCGAGCTCCATTTCTTACGCGAGTGGGAAACGGAAGTAGAGAGTGCACGCCCGATGAGCAAATTGGAGCAGCTACGCGAAGAGCTGCGTCTGGCCGTCGAGCGAGACCAGTTTGAGCGGGCAGCAGATCTGCGCGATCGGCTGCGGGATTTAGAGCGTAAGCAGGTGAGTCAGAAGGACTGAACGGGCGTCTGCGTGCGCTAAAATACGAGAAATATTGGCCGGATATTGGCGTTTTTTCGGCCCTTTTATTTAGCTTGAAAACGACGGTGATCGCCGTAGCTCAGAGACATTGTGCGTCGGCTGGGCTGTTATTGAAACGAGAGGAATATGGCCAAGAAGACCGCGCTGAACAAAAGAGAACGCGAAAAGGTCAAAAAGGCGCTCTTAGAGCGTCGCGCTGCGCTGATGAGTGATATCGACGGGACGGAGCAAGAGATCGATGAGCTGCAGGACCCCAAGGCCGACGACTTAGATCGCGCCGTTGAGGCGGGGGCTATGGAACTCTTGGTTGCGCTCGGCGATACGGAGCGTCGCGAGCTAGAAGAAGTAACGCTTGCTTTGGAAAAGCTAGAAAGTGGCAGCTATGGACACTGTGAAGCGTGCGTGGAAACGCAGCTTAAACTCTGCGCTACCTGTCCTTTTATACCCAAGGCCCGTCTTGAAGCGCTGCCTACGGCGCGTTTATGCGTCGCCTGTCAGGAAGCCGAAGAGCAGCATCGGATTCCATCATATACCCGTCAGCGTCCGCGGCGTTGGTTCGGTGAGGATGAAGGAGAGTTTTCGCATCCCTTGATGAATCAGGACGACGACAACTAAGAAGGCGTCTTAATCTACTTCGTTGGCAAATGCGTTCAGGTCGGCCATGGTTGCTAGCCTGAGATCTTTAAGGCGTCGCTGGTAGTCTACTATGGCGCCTAGCTCATCTATGCGCGACTGCGTCAGCTGACTCTGTGCATCTAGTAAATCTTGGCTTTGGGCAAGCCCCAGCTCAAAGCGACTCTGCTCCACTTCATACGTTCGTTTGGCAACTTTAAGCCCGGCCTGACGAATGGTAATTTGTCGTTCAGCTTCTTTTAAATTGCGCACGGCGTCGCGCACCTGACGCACGACCTGCTGTCGCTGCAGTTCGCGAGTGAGTTGACTCTGCTGTAGGGCGATGCGCGCCTGATTAAGGCTGCTGCGTCGTGCTCCGTTGTCGATCAAGGGCATCGTTACCTGGATGCCGACTCCCCACTGATTTCGTTCGAGCGTGCTGCTGATGTCGCCGATCTCGTCACCGCGTCCGCGCAGGCTGATATTGGCGTTGAGCGTCGCGTTGATGCCGTTGCGGCGATGCGCGTCTTCCAAGTCGAGGCGACGCAGCTTCTCTGAGATCTCCGTCTGCCGCATATCTGTGCGCCTTTGCAGGCCTAACCGCATGGCTTCTTGGGCATCTATGGCGTAGAGCTTGTTTTCTACTTCTGTGTTTATTTCGAGTCGATCTTCTGAGCTTAGGCCGAGGGTTTGGCGCAGGAGGTCGCGCTGGCTCTCAATGGCCGTCTCTGCTTGGGCAAAGCTCGATTCGGCTTGGAGGAGCTCTACCTGAAGGCGCAGTGCCTCTACTTCGGCGATGAGACCCACTTCAAACTTGCGCTGGGCTAGCTCTAGATTGGCGCGAGAAAGATCGAGGCGCTGTTTCTGGATCTCGAGCTGGCGCAGTCGCTGCACCAGGGTGTAATAGTCGTCAATTACCTGTCCTTCGAGCTGAAGGCTCTGCTGCTTAAAATTGAGGTCTGCGTTGGCAAAGTTGTGCTTGGCGCGCTGCAGGCTGACCTCTTCGGGCGCACGGTTGAGTATGTCGTGCTCGTAATCGAGACGCATGTCGCCAGAGAAGTC
>Ga0181579_10002469_pt1 | contig 14950 bp, 18 predicted proteins | sample 071ome_24_FD_132996 | JGI IMG/M metagenome (GOLD analysis project Ga0181579, IMG submission 132996) | Coastal salt marsh microbial communities from the Groves Creek Marsh, Skidaway Island, Georgia - 071402CT metaG (megahit assembly) | ecosystem: Environmental > Aquatic > Marine > Intertidal... | reverse complement strand
TTGTGTATATGGGGTTAGCCATGTTCAAGGGCTCCATCGTCGCGCTGGTGACACCTTTCAAGAACGGTGCCGTCGACGAAAAAGCCTTTCAGGACCTCGTGGAATGGCACATTTCCGAGGGCACTCACGGTCTCGTCCCCGTAGGAACTACGGGGGAATCGCCGACGCTCACCCACGCCGAACACATGCGCGTGACCGAGCTCTGCATCGAGGCCGCGGGCGGGCGTGTGCCCGTCATCGCGGGCACCGGCTCCAATGCCACCGCCGAGGCAATCGAGTTCACCCAACACGCCAAAACGGCCGGCGCCGATGCCGCGCTGGTGGTCACGCCCTACTACAACAAGCCCACCCAAGAAGGGCTCTACGCCCACTTCAAGGCGATCCACGATGCGGCCGAGATCCCGATCTTGATCTACAACATTCCCGGGCGCAGCGTCATCGACATGTCGCAAGACACCTTGGTGCGGCTCGCCGAATTGCCGCGCATCGTCGGCATCAAAGACGCCACCGCCAGTCTGCCGCGCGTGACCTCTACACGATTGCTGTTGGGGGCGGAATTCTGTCAGCTCTCCGGCGAAGACCCGACCGCGCTCGCGTTCATGGCGCATGGCGGTCATGGCTGCATTTCGGTTACGGCCAACGTCGCCCCGCGCCTGTGCGCCGAGTTCCAAAACGCTTGGGCCGAAGGCCGCCCGCTCGACGCGCTGGCCTTGCACGACAAACTGATGGCCCTCCACATCGCGCTGTTCCTGGAAACCAGCCCGACGCCCGCCAAGTACGCGCTCAGCCTCCTCGGCAAGTGCAGCGAAGAAGTGCGCCTGCCGCTGGTCGGTCTGGGTGATAAGACGAAAAAGCGTGTTGAGACGGCCCTGAAATCGGTCGGGCTGGTCGCGTGACGCCATGGCAAAAAAAGCGTCGCAGGTCGACCGCGCTGTCGCGGTCAACCGCAAGGCCCGCCGTGATTACCACATCGAGGACTCGCTCGAAGTCGGGATCGTCCTAACCGGTAGCGAAGTCAAAAGCCTCCGTGCCAACGGCGGCAGCATCGCTGAAGCCTACGCCGCCGAACGTGACGGCGAACTGTGGCTGGTCAACGCGCATATCCCCGAGTTCAAAGCAGCGAACCGCAACAACCACGAACCCACGCGGCCGCGCAAACTCCTGATGCACAAAAAGCAACTCGCCAAATATCTGGGCGAGGTGCGGCGTGGCGGTATGACGATCATCCCGCTCAAGATCTATTTCAACGCCCGCGGCATCGCCAAACTCGAACTCGCCCTGGGCAAGGGCAAAAAACTCTACGACAAACGCGCCGACGTGAAGACGCGTGATTGGCAACGCAGCCAAGCCCGTCTCTTGCGCAACAGGGGCTAGCTACGCCGCCTGCCGCTTGCGGTCGTGATAGGTCGGCGCCAAATCGATGCAATGGCGTACCGCGCGTTTCGGCAGTGCCGCACCCGGCGCGAAAAGAATCGCGCGGTTGACCTGAAAGGTCAGGTCGTCGCCGAACGGCCCGCGATAGGTGTCTTTGAACGCGCGCATCAATACAGCCACCCCGCCCACACCGGGTCTTCGTCTTTGTGCGCCGCATAGATCCGGGTCATTTCATGCAGAAAATACAGCTTCCCGCCGATCGTCACGAGGGTGCCCACCACCGCAGCCCACGCCACAAGGTCGATCAATCCGTAGGCCAACACCACAAGCCCGACCAATGCCACCGCATTGCCGACCTGCGGCATCCATCGTTCGCGCGTGCTCAGGACCAGCTTCTTTCGTTCCAACCACACCCGCTCGCCCAACACGCTGCGGGAGGACCAAGCTTGCGTCGTGCGCGGCCGCGGGAACAGCCGCGGGTTCACCCAGATCCAAAACGCGATGATCGCGAGCGGCACCAGGCACCACCAGCCCAGCCACACCCGCGCCCAAATCGCCAACGCGATCAAAGCGATCACCGGCATGCGGGTCCACACGCTCCAGGGGTTCACGTGACGCGCCCAGACCTCGTCGCGCATGCCGAACAGCCGCAGGAGCAGTTTTTCCATGACGTCGCAGTCTAGAAAGCGCGTGGTACCTTGACGAATCCGTACCCCCGCCACAGCGTGTCGCCGTGACCAACAAAGCCGCCAGCGCGCCCGCCGTCTCGGTGCCCTATCTGATGATCGCCACCATGGTCTCCGTGGTGGCGGCGACGATCTACGTCCCATCCTTACCCTCGATCGCCACCAATCTCGGCACCTCTTCCTCGATGGCGCAATTCTCGCTGACGGCCTTCGTGCTGACCTTCGGTATTGTGCAGGTCTGGCATGGGCCGGCGTCGGATCGTTTGGGGCGATACCGCGTCCTTGCCGGCAGTCTTGTCGTGTTCGTCGTCGGCACCGCCGTGTGCGCGCTAGCGCCCAACATCGAAACGCTGATCGCCGGCCGGGTTCTCCAAGGGCTCGGTGCCGCGGGCGTCGGCGTGTTGCCGCGCGCCATCGCGCGCGATCAATTCGGCCACGAGGCCAGCGCGCGGGTCTTTACCTATCTCTCGATGGCCGCCTCGGCGGCGGCGACCGCGTCACCGGTGATCGGCGGCGGTCTGGAAAGCCTCACCGGTAGCTGGCGCGTGAGCTTTCTCGTGCTCGGTCTGCTGGCGATTTGGGTGCTGTTCTTGTCGGCGCGTCGGGCGCCGCACTTGGCCACCGGCAGTATCGAACGCCCCGCTGGCGTACGCGGCTATATCGCCGATTATTGGTCGTTGATGCGCCGTGCCCCATTCGCCTTCAACGTTATCGGTGGCGGGTTTCTGCGAACAGGTTTCTACGCCTTCATCGTGTCGGTGCCCTTCATTCTCACCAATCTGTACCAAACCTCCGCCGCGGGCGTTGGCCTTATTATGATGACGCTGACGCTGGCGTTTCTCGGCGCGAACTTCATCGTCGTGCGCGTCGCGCACCGCTTTCGCCCCGACACCCTCGTCGTGACCGGGACGGCAATTTCGATATTGTCACCCGCCGCGCTCGCACTCCTGACGTTAACCGACGCCGGGCCTGTCGTTGCGGTGTCCTTGCCGGTCGCGCTCTATGGCTTCGGAAATGGTTTCGCTATCCCGATGGCGAACGCTCTGGCCGTTGGCACCGACCCCAGCATGGCTGGCGCAGGTTCGTCGTTGCTCGGGTTTTGGGCCTACACCATGGGGGCGGGCGGCACCGTGGCCGCAGGTCTACTTACCCACAACACGGCCTTGCCGCTCGCGGCCCTATTGGCAATTGCCACGTCCGGCGCGCTGACGTGTTTCGTTGCGGCGCGCGTCGCCGCGTTGCGCAACGCCTAGCCTTTAACCCGCGCCGCCGCCGCGCCGACCACGTCTTCGAACATCTCGGTGGTCAGTCGGCCGGTGTTGGTGTTGTAGCGCGAGCAGTGATAGCTGTCGGCCAACCACAGCCCGTTGCCCAAGACGTGCACCGCGCCATGCGCGAACTTAAAACTGCTGCGCTTTTCGCCCAACGTCGTCAGCACCGCCTCGTGTGCCACGCGGCCCAGCGCCAAGATGCCTTTTAGGTTTGTCATCCCGGCGATTTCACTCGCCAAAAAAGGCCGGCATGCTTTGGCCTCGGCGCCGGTCGGCTTGTTTTGCGGCGGCACGCAGCGCACCGCATTGGTGATCCGCGCGTTGACCAACGTCATCCCGTCGTCGGGACGCTCGTCATAGGGCCCGGTCGCCAAGCCGAACTTCAAGAGCGTGGGATAAAGCAACTGCCCGGCCCAATCGCCGGTGAACGGTCGCCCGGTCCGGTTCGCCCCGCGCAGGCCCGGCGCCAGTCCAACGATCAGCAACGCCGCATCGTCGTCACCGAACGAAGCGACCGGCGCGTTATGCCAATCGGGAAATTTGGCGGCGTTTTCTTCACGAAAAGCCACAAGGCGCGGACACAAGGCGCAGGTCGGGGCAGGGGTCTCCATACCCTCGCGACTTTAGGGATCAGGCGCTCTCGCGCAACGTCGCAGGCGATCCGGATTCGTTGGCCGCGGTCTGTCCCTCGCGATGGACCCGCGCGATGCGGGGCGCGAGATCAGCCAGTTCGATGAACTCGTCGGCTTGTCGCCGCAGCTCGTCGGCGATCATCGACGGGTTGGTGGCGATCGAGCTGACCGCCGTCACGCGCACGCCTTTGCGCTGTACTGCTTCGACCAAGCGGCGGAAATCGCCTTCGCCCGAGAACAGATAGATATGATCCAGGTGCGGCGCCATCTCCATCACGTCGATCGCGAGCTCGATGTCCATGTTGCCCTTGATCTTGCGCCGCCCCATGTGGTCGGTGAACTCTTTGGTCGGCTTGGTCACCAGCGTATAGCCGTTGTAGTCCAGCCAATCGACCAGGGGGCGAATGGGCGAATATTCCTGATCCTCGATCAGCGCGGTGTAGTAGAACGCGCGGATCATGCGGCCGCGTTCGGTGAACGCTTCCAGCAAGTTCTTGTAGTCGATGTCGAACCCCAAGGCGCGGGCGGCGGCATAGAGGTTCGAGCCGTCGATAAACAGCGCAATTCGCTCAAGCGGGGAAACCATCATGGCTCACATCCATTTCATGCGGCAGCGGGGCGCTAGGGCGGCCCGCAGATCGCGGCAATACGCGATGGCCGGTCTATGGTGGTTATGTAGAGTGCCGCAAATGCTGCACAAGGACTTCTCAAGGGAACGCACATCACTGTGATTTTGGTCGGTCTCGGCGCCAATTTGCCCCATCCCGAACATGGCCCGCCGGCGGCCACGCTGCGCGCCGCACTGGCGCATTTTGCCGCCGAAAACATGACCGTGGCAGCGGTGTCCCGGTTCTACGAGAGCGCCCCGGTGCCGGTCTCCGACCAGCCCTGGTTCGTTAACGCCGTGGCCCGGATCGAAACCACGTTGGACCCCGCCCAGGTTTTGGCCGCCTTGCACCGCATCGAAGCGGCCTTCGGTCGCGTCCGGCGCGAACGTTGGGCCGCCCGGATCCTCGATCTCGACCTCTTGGACTACGACGGGCAGGTGCAAAAGGGGCCGCCGGGCCCGGAAATCCCCCATCCTCGCCTGGCCGAGCGGGCCTTCGTGCTGCTCCCGCTGGCCGAGATTGCGCCCGATTGGGTCCATCCAATAAGTCGAAAATCCCTCGCCACGCTGATCGCGGCGCTCGATCCCGCCCAGGTCACGCGACCCCTGGAATCGCCGCCAATGCCTTGAAATGGCTCACAAACTCTTGCGTTGTGCAGCGCAACCGCATATCTAAGAGAGGCGTATCGGTGCCGGACCGATGCGCCGGATTGCTTCCGGACATCCAAATTGGAGTGCTAAATGGCCCGCGTCACCGTCGAGGACTGCGTCGAAATCGTCCCCAACCGCTTCGAATTGGTGGTTTTGGCTGCCCAACGCAGCCGGGAAATCTCCGCCGGGGCGGAGCTCACAGTCGATCGCGACAACGACAAAAACCCGGTCATCGCCTTGCGCGAAATCGCCGACAAAACCGCGCCGGTCGACGAACTCGACGATGCGCTCATCCTCAGCCTGCAAAAGCAGGTCGAATCCGACGAGCCGGAGGAAGACGACATGGCCATGCTGATGTCGAGCGACTGGACGCCGGAACCGCAACCGCCGGCCAAACCCGACCCCGAATATGTCGAGGAAGAGCGCAAGCCCGAGGGGCCGGCCAATGCCGCGCCGGAGGGTCTTTAACCCGCGCCTGCGCGCCTTACTGCCGACGCAGCCTCGGCGTGTCGCCCCTTGCGGGGTGTTATAATGAATCACGCTGACCTCGTCGCCCGCGTCCAACGCTACGATCCCGACGCCGATGTCGGCCTTGTCGCCAAGGCCTTCGACTTTTCGTTCGAAGCGCACAGCACCCAGACCCGCGCCAGCGGCGAACCCTATTTCTCCCATCCGCTCGAAGTCGCCGGCATTCTGACCGACATGAGGCTGGATGCGGCTTCGGTCGCCACCGGCCTGCTGCACGACACGGTCGAAGACACCGTCGCGACCATCGACCAGATCGATACGCAGTTCGGCTCGGAAATCGCCCAACTCGTCGACGGCGTCACCAAGCTCACCATGCTCGAGCATGTCCGCCCGACCAAGCAGTCGCGCGAGGCCGAGAACTTCCGCAAGCTTCTTTTGGCGATGTCGAACGATCTACGCGTGTTGATCGTCAAACTCGCTGATCGTTTGCACAATATGCGCACGCTCAATTTCATCGGTTCGTCCGACAAGCGCCATCGGATCGCCGCCGAAACGATGGACATCTACGCGCCGCTGGCCGAGCGCATCGGCATGCACGCCATCAAGGACGAACTGGAAGATCTCGCCTTTGCGGAACTCAACAACGAGGCGCGCGAGTCTATTCTGGGTCGGCTCGAATACTTGCGCGCCGAAAGCGGCGACGCCATCGCCCGCATTACCAGTGAGCTCGAACGCACCTTGTCGGTCGCGGGCCTCGAGGCGACGGTGTTCGGTCGCGAGAAACGACCGTATTCGATCTGGCGCAAAATGGAGCGCAAGAACATCTCGTTCGAACAGCTCGCCGACGTCATGGCGTTCCGCATCCTGGTCGACGAAGACGACGATTGTTATCGCGCGTTGGGGGTCGTTCACCGCGCCTATCCCATGATCCCCGAGCGCTTCAAGGATTTCATCTCGACCCCCAAACCCAACGGCTATCGTTCGGTCCACACCACGGTGATCGGCCCCGAAAAGCGGCGCATCGAAATTCAAATCCGTACGCGCGATATGAACGAGGTAGCCGAGCACGGCGTCGCCGCGCATTGGCAGTACAAAGACGGCGGCGCGATCAAGGAAAGCGCCCAGCAGTTCAGTTGGATTCGCCAGTTGCTCGAAATGCTCGAACACGGCGGCCACCCCGAAGAGTTCCTCGAGCACACCAAGCTCGAGATGTACCAAGACCAAGTTTTTTGCTTCACGCCCAAGGGCGGGTTGATCGCCTTGCCGCGCGGCGCAACGCCGGTCGATTTCGCCTATGCGGTCCACACCAACGTCGGCGACACGTGCGTCGGCGCCAAGGTCAACGGCCGCATCGCGCCGTTGCGCACCGCGCTCGAAAACGGCGACCAGGTCGAGATCATGCGTTCGTCCGCGCAAACCCCATCGCCGACCTGGCTCAATTTCGTGGTCACCGGCAAGGCGCGCTCGGCCATCCGCCGCTTCGTGCGCGTCCAGCAAGATCAGCAATACGTCGACCTGGGCAGTGCGATCGTACGGCGCGCTTTCGAACAAGCCGGCCACAACCTCAACAGCAAGGCGCTCGAGCGCGCCCTCACGGTGCTCAACCTCAAATCCGAAGAAGAACTCTACGCCCATGTCGGCCAAGGTTTCGCCTCGGGCAAAGAGGTCGTCGGCATCGTCTTTCCCGCCGAATCCGAACGCCGCATTCCCAACTTCGTGCGCTCGGCGATCCGCCGCGTCCGGGCCGACAAGAACGTCGAAAAGGCCATTCCGATCAAGGGGCTCATCAAGGGCGTCGCGGTCCACTTCGCCGATTGTTGCCACCCGCTGCCGGGCGACCGCATCGTCGGCATCCTGACCGAGGGTAAGGGCGTGCGTATTCACACCATCGACTGCGAGACCCTGCGCAGCCTCAGCAGTGCACCCGAACGCTGGCTTGATGTATCCTGGGACGTCGGCCCCGATAGCGACGCCGTGCATCTGGGCCGTATCAAAGTCACCTTGTCCAACGAGCCCGGTTCGCTCAACGCGTTGACCGCCGTGATTGCCAAGAACAATGCCAACATCACCAATCTCAAGGTCAGCAACCGCTCGGACGATTTCTTCGAATTTTTGGTCGATGTCGAGGTGCGCGACGTGAAGCATCTGACCGGCATGATCGCGGCGCTTCGCGCCGACGATGGTATTCATAAAGTGGGCCGGGTGCGCGCATGAACCGAGACGAAATTCTGCAACATTTCCGCGACGCCGGGGCCTTGCTCGAAGGGCACTTCCTGCTCAGCTCCGGCTTGCACAGCCCGGTCTATCTGCAATGCGCGCGGGTGATGATGGATCCGGCGCGCGCCGCCCTCTTGTGCCGCGCGCTGGCCGACAAAGTGGTCGCCGAATTGGGGCCGGGCGGGGTCGATCTCGTGGTCTCGCCAGCGATGGGCGGCGTCGTCGTCGGCTACGAAATGGCCCGCCAACTCGGCGTGCCGGGCATTTTCACCGAACGGGTCGAGGGCAGCTTCGCCCTGCGCCGCGGGTTCGATATCCCGGCGGGCGCTAAAGTGCTGATGGCCGAAGACATCGTCACCACCGGCAAAAGTTCGCGCGAATGCATTGTCTGCATCACCGATTACGGCGGCACCGTGGTCGGCGCCTCGTGTTTGATCGATCGCAGCGACGGCGAGGTCGATCTCGGTGTCCCGTTGTTGTCGCTTACCGGCTATAAAGTCCCGGCCTATGCCGAAGACGATCTACCGCCCGAGTTGGCGGCCATCCCCGCCGTCAAACCGGGCAGCCGTGATCTAAAGTAACGTCATGCTTTTCAAGCCTCGCAAACGCCGAACCGTTCTCTATCACGCGCGAAATGTCGTCTGGCCGCGTGCCGGGTGGGGCCGTTCGTTCTCCTATTTGCGTCATCGCGTCGCCCGCCTGCCGGGATCGCCCGAAAGCATTGCCATGGGCCTGACCTGCGGCATCGCCGTCTCGTTCACGCCGCTGATGGGCTTTCATCTGATCGTGGCGGCGCTTATTGCCTGGGCGTTGGGCGGCAATCTTTTTTCCTCGGCGCTCGGCACGGCGATCGGTAACCCTTGGACTTTCCCGCCGATTTTCCTGTGGGACATCCAGGTCGGCCACTGGATCTTGGGCAAAGATGACGAGATTCCCGAAGCGATCTCCCAGACCTCCGTGTTCGACAACCTGGTCGATGTCTTTGTGCCGACGCTGGTCGGCAGCATCCCGACCGCGATCGTCGTCGGTTTCGTGTCCTATTATCCCTTGCGCTACGTCATTCGGTCCTACCGCACTTCCCGTCGGCATCGGATGGAGCGGCTAGCCCGCCAACGGATGATCCAACGCAAAGGCATGATGGAAGCCGCCGCCAAAGAGAATTCGCCATGACCCGATTGCGTCTCGGCGTGAACATCGATCACGTCGCCACCATACGAAATGCGAGGGGTGGTCCGCATCCCGATCCGGTGCGTGCGGCCCGCATGGCCGCCGACGCCGGCGCCGACGGCATCACCGCCCACCTGCGCGAAGATCGCCGTCACATTTCCGATGCCGACATCGAACGTTTGGGTCAAGAGATCACGCTGCCGCTGAACCTCGAGATGGCCGCGACTGAAGAAATGCTCGAAATCGCGTTGCGCCACACCCCGCACGCCGCCTGCCTCGTCCCCGAGCGCCGCGAGGAACGCACGACCGAGGGCGGCCTCGAAGTCCACCGCGCCCAAAACGAATTGCGGCCCTACGTTTCGCGGCTCAAGGACGCGGGCATTCGCGTCTCGTTGTTCATCGCGCCGGATCAAATCCAGCTCGAAGCCGCGCAACGCGTTGGCGCGCCGGTCGTCGAGCTCCACACCGGCGCCTATTGTCATGCCGAAGGCGCGGCGCGCGACGACGAACTCGAGCGCATCGTCCAAGCCGCCGCCGTCGCGCAAGACCTCGGCTTGGAATGCCACGCCGGTCATGGTCTGTCGTTCGAGACCGCAGGCCCGATCGCCGAAATTCCCAATGTCGTCGAGCTCAACATCGGACACTTTCTGATCGGCGAGGCGATTTTCGGCGGCCTCGATTCGGCCATCAAACGCATGCGCGCCATCATGGACCTCGCCCGTGCCGATACCGGCGGGGCGCGCAGCGCCTAGGCGCGGCGGATCAACGCATGATCATCGGCTTGGGCAGCGACCTCATCGACATTCGGCGCGTCGAAAAGACCCTCGAACGTTTTGGCGATCGCTTCGTCCAGCGCTGTTTCACGCCGGTCGAGCAACGCAAATCCGACCGCCGCGCCAACCGCGCGGCCTCCTATGCCAAGCGCTTCGCTGCCAAAGAGGCCTGCTCCAAGGCGCTCGGCACCGGGTTTCGTCGTGGCGTGTTTTGGCGCGATCTCGGCGTCGTGAACTTGCCGGCGGGCAAACCCACCATGGAATTGACCGGCGGCGCACAGAAACGCTTGCAGGAAATGCTCCCGCCGGGCATGAAAGCACAGATAGATCTCACCATCACCGACGACCACCCGCTCGCCCAGGCCATCGTCGTGATCACCGTCGTACCGGCGGACGCAGCAACCGCATAAGCCACAAAGGAATCGTTTTAGTGTCGAGTACGCGTGCGGCCCGCAAGGGCAAAGGTGGAGTTGGCGAGCTCATCCGGACTCTGATCTACGCCGTTCTGATCGCGGTCGTGATCCGGACCGTTGCGTACGAGCCGTTCAATATCCCCTCGGGCTCGATGATCCCGACTCTTCTGGTGGGCGACTATCTCTTCGTTTCCAAATTCTCCTACGGCTACAGCCGCTATTCCCTCCCGTTCGGCCCCGATTTGTTCTCCGGGCGCGTGCTGGGCGATCCGCCCGAACGCGGCGATGTCGTCGTCTTCAAACTGCCCAGCGATCCGTCGACGGATTTCATCAAGCGCGTCATCGGCCTGCCCGGCGATCGCATCCAAATGATCGAAAGCGTCCTGCACATCAACGGCGAGCCCGTAAAACGCGAACGCACCGCCGACTTCCGCTTCACCCGGCGCGACGGCGTCGATGTCGCCATCCCGCAGTTCATCGAAACTCTGCCCAACGGCCGGTCCTACCGCACGCTCGATCAAACGCCGAACGGCCCGCTCGACAACACCGCGGTCTACCAGGTGCGCGAGGGCTTCTATTTCATGATGGGCGACAACCGCGACGATTCCCAAGACAGCCGCGTGACGTTCGCGGTGGGGCAGGTGCCCGCCGAAAACCTGGTCGGCCGGGCCGAAATCATGTTCCTCTCGACCAACGGCACCGGGCATTACCTCCGATTCTGGAAAAGCATTCGCTGGAACCGGCTGTTCAAGACCGTCCAAGAGTTCTAGCCGCCTATGCCGTCGACGCCCAAGGACGATTTCGCAACGCGCCTGGGCTACCGCTTTCGCGATCCCGCGCTTCTCACCGAGGCGCTGACCCATGCTAGCCTCGATGGGGGCCGCAAGAAAACCCACGGTCCCGACAACGAACGCCTCGAATTTCTCGGCGACCGCGTGCTCGGCTTGGTGATCGCCGACCACTTGCTGGAAACCTTCCCCGATTCGGATGCCGGTGGCCTGGCGCGGCGCTACAACAGTCTGGTCCGACGAGAAACCTTGGCCAAGATCGCCCGCAAGCTCGACCTCGGCGCCTATTTGCGCATGGCCAAGGCCGAAGAGAACTCCGGCGGCCGCAACAAATCTGCCTTGCTCGCCGACGGCTGCGAGGCGGTGATCGCTGCGATCTATCTCGACGGCGGGCTCGAAGCCGCCGCGACCTTCATTCACGCCCATTGGGATTCGCTTGTCGGCACCGACGGCCAAGCCCGGCGCGACGCCAAGACTGCGTTGCAGGAATGGGCGCACGCTGCGGGCTTGCATCCGCCGATGTACGAAGAGGTCGAACGTTCCGGCCCGGCGCACGATCCGCATTTCGTCGTCGCCGCCGCGCTCGAGGGCTATCCCCCGGTCAACGGCGAGGGCTCGTCCAAACGCCGCGCCCAGCAAGCCGCCGCCGCCGCCCTTCTCGAAACCGTCACCAAAGACGAAGAAGAATGACCGACGACACCCGCTGCGGCTTTTTCGCGATCATCGGCGCGCCCAATGCCGGCAAGTCGACGCTGCTCAACCGCGTCGTCGGCGCCAAAATCGCGATCGTCACGCCCAAGGTGCAGACCACCCGCAACCGCATCGTCGGCATCGCCCTGCACGGCGCCGCGCAATTGGTCTTCGTCGATACCCCCGGCATCTTCGCGCCCAAGCGTCGCCTGGAGCGCGCGATGGTCGAGGCGGCCTGGACCGGGGCCGCCGAAAACGACGGTCTGGTGCTGCTGATCGACGCCCAAGCTGCGCGCAACGGCCTGCCCGACCGCGACGCCCAAGCGATCGTCGCGGCCCTTAAGGAACAAGGCCGCCGCGCCGTCGTCGTCCTCAACAAAATCGACGCCGTGCCGCGCGACCGGCTGCTCGAACTCACGGCCTGGGTCGATGCGCAAGGGATCGCTGAATCGGTCTTTATGGTTTCGGCCCTCAACGGCGACGGCGTCACCGACCTGCTCGACGACCTCGCCGCCCACGCCCCCCAAGGCCCGTGGCACTACCCCGAAGATCAGGTTTCGGAAATCCCCTTGCGCCAACTCGCGGCCGAAATCACCCGCGAAAAACTTTTCATGGGTTTGCGCCAGGAACTGCCCTACGCGCTGACCGTCGAGACCGAAACCTGGGAAGAACGCCCCGACGGCTCGGTCAAGATCGACCAAGTCGTCTACGTGCGCCGCGACTCGCAAAAAAAGATCGTCCTCGGCAAAGGCGGCCAACAAATCAAAAAGGTCGGCGAAGATGCCCGCCGCGAACTCGAATCCCTGTTCGAGCGCCGCGTCCACCTCTTCCTCTTCGTCAAAGTCCGCGACAACTGGGTCGACGACCCCGAACGCTACCAAGCCATGGGCCTGGATTTCCCCAAGGGCTAGGGCAGAACAAGCGCCCCCTCTTATCGTCATCCTGAGGAGCGGCCCCCCGGGCCGCGTCTCGAAGGGCCGAAGCTCAATCCCCTTCGAACGGTGCGGTCAACTCGGTCACCGTCACGCCGATCACTTCGGCAATGGCGCGCAACACCCGCAACGTGCCGGTGCGCCGGCCGGTTTCGATCTGCGACAAGTAGCCTGCGCTAATCCCCGCCGCCTCGGCCACCGCCGCGGCGGACAAATCGCGGTCTTCGCGCCAGGCGCGGATCGGCGGCACGCCATCGGCCACCGCCTCGACCACGGCAATCGGGTACTCCTTCTCGCGGCCGTCTTTGATACGGCGTTCGACGGCGCGCAACTGTGCGCGGTCGTAACGATCGGCCGCTTTGGCCAAGGCTTCGTATTCCGCGCGCGGCAACACCGCGAGCGCTTCGCCTTTCGGGGTTCGAATGAACTGCACCTTCAACATCGCTACCTCTTGACCCTGTACGCGTTCCCCCGGCTCGCAATCAAACGCACACGCATGACATCGCCCTCAAGCCGGAACACAACGCCCCACGCCCCACGCCCCAACCCGCAATCGAAACCCATCGGGTTCGCCGACAAGGGCGTCGACATTGTTGGCAAGGTGCGCCGGGTCGGCCGCAAATTGCCGAATCTTCAGCCGCAGCCGATCCGCCGTATTCCGCGGCAATCGCACCAAGGTCCGCGCCGCATCTTTACTAAATGTAATCTTGAGGGGCGGCAAGATTAGCGTTTTGCTAATGAAGGGGGATCCTCCCCTCTATGCAAAGCGCAGAGCCGATATGATCCCGAAGGGCGGTGGGGACTGAGAAGTTGATTCGTCGTCGCCATCAATCCCGCATAGACTCGGCGCACTGTTTTTCGCCCGCAACGCAACGCGTGCCCGCTCGACAACCCAGGAACCGCTAGCCCATTGAATTTGCCCACCAATTTGGCTTCGTTCGTCACCCCAAAATGCCAAGTCTTTGTTTTTCCACGTTTCTTTGGCTTCGTTTGGTAATTTCGTACTTCACCGCCGCCGATCATCCCAAGGCGCGGCGCCAAGGAGGATGGGTTCGTTTCGTGGAGGCAATGTTCGGCGTTTGGCGTGTGCCTGTCCTGAGGAGCGGCGCTTAGCGCCGCGTCGCGCAGGGATGCAATGGACCGACGATGCGATCGTCTTGTCCGCCCGCAAGTACGGCGAGGGCGGGGCTATCGTGCATGTGCTGACCCCCAAGCACGGTCGGCACGCCGGCTTGGTGCGTGGCGGGTCGGGGCGCCGTCAACGCGGCAACTTGCAAGCGGGCAACCAAGTTCGCGTATCCTGGCGCGGCCGGCTCGACGAACACTTGGGCAGCTTCACCGTCGAGTTGCTCGCCGCGCGCGCCGCCGCGTGGCTCGACGATGCGGGTCGGCTCGGCGCGCTCACCGCGGCGGCCGCCGTGGTCGAAGCGGCCTTGCCGGAACGCGAAAGCCACCCCGAGGTCTATGCCGATTTTGGCGCGTTGCTGGACTCGCTCGACCATGATCCGGCCTGGGCGCAGGCTTATGTGCGCTGGGAATTGGCGCTGTTGGCCGATCTCGGCTACGGGCTCGATCTCGGCCATTGCGCCAGTACCGGAACGACCGAGGATCTGATCTACGTCTCGCCCCGCTCGGGCCGCGCCGTATCTGCCGAGGCGGGGCTGCCCTACAAAGATAAGCTCCTGATTTTGCCGGAGTTTTTACGCAACGACGGCGCCGAAACCGCGCCCGACGCCGCGGCCCTAACGGCCGGATTGCGCCTCACCGGGCATTTCCTGACCCACCACGTCCTGGAACCGCACGGCGGCCATTTACCCCCGGCGCGCCTACGACTTGTAGATCGTCTTTCGCTTTCTGGCACAACATCTGGTATATAAGGCCCCGTTGCAAAGGTACTTCTCAGAGACGTCGTCTCTCCCTCCCCCGGTTCGCCGGGGGAGGGGCCTCTTTCAACTCCTGGACTTGGACGCAAGGCATGGCGCGGGCAGAGCGTAAATCTGGGCGGCGTAAGGCTGCGGCATCTTCGCCGCCGCCCACGGGCGCGATTCGCGACACCGGGCTGACCGAGGCCCTGGGCGAGCGCTATCTCGCCTATGCGCTGTCGACCATCACCGCGCGCTCGTTGCCCGACGTACGCGATGGGCTCAAGCCGGTTCACCGACGGGTGCTTTATGCGATGAAGGAATTGAGCTTGGAGCACAGCAAGCCTTACAAAAAAAGCGCGCGTATTGTCGGTGAGGTTTTAGGTAAGTACCACCCGCATGGAGACGTGGCGGTTTAT
>Ga0181579_10002464_pt1 | contig 14956 bp, 13 predicted proteins | sample 071ome_24_FD_132996 | JGI IMG/M metagenome (GOLD analysis project Ga0181579, IMG submission 132996) | Coastal salt marsh microbial communities from the Groves Creek Marsh, Skidaway Island, Georgia - 071402CT metaG (megahit assembly) | ecosystem: Environmental > Aquatic > Marine > Intertidal... | reverse complement strand
GAGGCCTTCGAGACGGAATATATGGGCGCTCAACTGCGGCGCTTTGACGGCAATGTGTCGAGAATGGCCGGCTTCGTTGGCATGGAACGTTCCGCGCTGCACCGGAAACTGCGCTCGCTGGGTGTATCGACAGACAGGAAAGCGTCCTCTGAAGAAGGTGGAGAGGGATGAAAATCGTTATTTGCGGCGCCGGCCTTGTCGGTGCCGGGATCGCCACATATCTCGCCGAGGAACATAATGATGTCACGGTCGTTGACGCGTCGGCGGAGAAAATCCAGCGCGTGACCGATCAGGTCGATGTTCATGGCGTGGTTGGTACCGCCTCCTATCCCGACATTCTGTCCGAGGCCAGCGCGCGCGATGCTGATCTGTTGATTGCGGTGACCGAATCCGATGAAGTCAACATGGTTGCCTGTCAGGTGGCGCACACGATCTTCAATACGCCGGTCAAGATCGCTCGAATTCGTCACCAGCCCTATCTTGATCCGATCTATGGTGACCTCTATTCGCCGGACCAGCTGCCGATCGACCATATCATCTCGCCGGAGGCCGAGGTATCGGCCGCCGTCGGCAACCAGATCCGCGTTCCGGGCGCGTTTGATGTCAAAGATATGTGCGGTGGCCGGATGAGTCTTGTCGGCGTTCAATGCACCGAAGAGAGCCCGATCCTCGACACGCCGATCCGGCATCTGACGAATCTCTTTCCGGATCTGTCGATGACGATTCTGGCCATCATCCGTGATGGCAAGTTGAATCTGCCCCGTGATGGTGCCGAGATGATGGCGGCAGGCGACCGTGTCTATTTCGTCTGTGACGCATCGCATTTGAGCCGTGCCATGGCAACGTTCGCCCATGAGGAGCCGGAGGCGCGTTCGGTGATCATCGCCGGCGGCGGGGCAATCGGCCAGATGCTGGCCACCCGCATAGAGGCGAATTTTCAGAACACGAAGGTGCAGATCATCGAGAAGGATCCAGCCCGCGCCCGCACTCTTGCAGAAAACATGCACGGTACCAGTGTATTGAACGGCGACGCGCTGGATAGTGGCATCATGTCGGAAGCCGGGGTGCACAGTACGGAGACATTTGTGTCGGTGACCGATGATGACGAGGTCAATATCCTGTCGGCGCTGCTGGCAAAACGAAACGGTGCCACGCATGCGGTGGCGCTTGTCAACACGCCGGGCTTCATCCCTCTTGTCTCGGCGCTTGGTGTCGACGCGGTGATTAACCCGTCGCAGATCACCGTGTCCTCGATTCTGGAACATGTGCGGCGTGGCAAGATCCGTGATGTCCATCCGGTGGTCGAGGATCTCGGCGAGGTGATCGAGGCGGAGGCCCTGCCATCCTCGCTTCTGGTGGGCAAGTCGCTTCGTGAGGCGAAAATCCCCAAGGGAGTGGCCATCGGTGGGATCATGCGAGGGGACGAGGTCATTCCCGCACGAGGCGATACTGTGATCGAGGCTGGTGATACCGTGGCGATTTTCGCCGCTCGCGGCCGGATACCGCTAGTCGAGAAACTGCTGTCGGTACGGTTGGACTTCTTCTGATCCTGCGCGTCATCCATCGTCGACACGGATCTGAAGCGCGGCATTGTGCCGCGACACTGTTCCGGCTAGACTGACGACAGGAGGACGATAAATGGCCAACGATAAGAGCCGGAACCTTCAGGAACTGTTTCTGAACAATGTCCGTAAATCCCATGCCCAGGTCACTGTGTTCCTCGTCAACGGGGTGAAGCTTCAGGGCATCATCACCTGGTTCGATAATTTCTCGATCCTGCTGAAGCGTGACCAGCATGTGCAGCTTGTCTACAAGCATGCCATCTCTACGATCATGCCGATGGCGCCCATCCAGCTTCATGAGCTGGATGATGGAGAGGGTGCGTCGGATCTGGAAGCGGAGTGACGGGTTTCGACTTCGGTGAAATATTCCCGGGATGATCTCGATGAGGCGGTTGGCGCGCTGTTGCAAGAGGCATGCGCGCGGTTCGTCATGCCGCGATATGGCCATCTGAGGCAGGATGAAGTCGATGAAAAATCCAGCCCGACCGACCTTGTGACCATTGCCGACCGCGAGGCGGAAATCTTCCTTACGCCGCGCCTTCGTGATCTGATTGACGGAGAAGTGATCGGCGAGGAGGCCTGCGCCGACAATCCCGACATTCTTCAACGCGCCGCCGCACCGGTGGCCTGGACCGTTGATCCGGTTGACGGAACCGGCAATTTCGTCAAGGGAAATGAGCGTTTCTGCTGCATGGTGGCACTGCTGGAGGCGGGAAGGCCGATTCGCAGCTGGATCTATGTTCCCCTGCAGGGGCGTCTCTATAACGCGATGGCGGGTCATGGGGCCATTGTGAAAGAGGATGACGGCGAGTGGCAGCGGTTGAACCTCACGCCACGGGACTGGCATACAGATGATATGACCGGCAGCGCCAATATCCTTGCGGTGGCAGAGCCGCGCCGTGACATCATCGGCGAACGGCTTCGCAATCTGCCGGGGCGCTGGTTTGCCGGCAGCAGCGGCATCATGGGAACGGAAATCGCCAGCGGGCGGCAGCATTTCATGCTGCACTCGCTTTGCACACCATGGGATCACGCGCCGGTCGATCTGCTGTGCCGCGAGGCTGGAGCCCATGCCGCGATGATCGATGATGACGCGGCCTTCAACGCTGATTATGCGCGGGCCTTCATGATCGCACCCGACCGGCAGGCCTGGGACTCACTTCGCGATCGGATCTGGCGCTAGTACCAATGGCTGGGCCCACCAGCCCGGATGGATCAGGATCTATAGGGCGGGGTTTAAAGCGGATTTTGCCGCCTGCCAGTGGGACTCCATCTCATCAAGCGAGGTGTCTTTCAGTGCTTTTCCTTCTTTTTCAATTTGCTGTTCGATATATTTGAACCTGCGTTCAAACTTCATATTGCATTTCATCAGCGCGGTTTCCGGATCGACCCCGGCCTGCCTTGCCAGATTGACAGCTACAAACAGGATGTCGCCGACCTCATCCTCGACTTTCGCCTGATCCATTGGCTCCTGCGCCAGCTCATCACGAAGTTCGCTCGTCTCCTCATGAAGCTTGTCGATGACCGGATCAATATCGGGCCAGTCAAATCCGACCCGCGCGGCGCGTTTCTGAAGCTTCAATGCCCGCAGCATTGGCGGCAGGCCCGCCGCCACATCATCCAGAACGCCTGTCTGGCCGCGACGCGCGCGCTCGACGGCCTTGATATCCTCCCACCGACGGCTTTGCTGGCGGGCCTCTGGCCGTGCCTCGTCGCCAAAGACATGCGGGTGGCGTTCGACCATCTTGTCGGAAATGCCACGCGCCACATCGGCCAGCGAAAACAGCCCTGCCTCCTCGGCGATCCGGGATTGGAAAACCACCTGAAGCAGAAGGTCGCCAAGCTCGTCGCGGATGTCATCGACATTTCCGCGCTGCACGGCGTCGGCGACCTCATAGGCCTCCTCGATGGTATAGGGCGCGATGCTCGCAAAATCCTGCTCGGCATCCCACGGGCATCCGGTTTCGGGGTCACGAAGCCGGCGCATGATCTCGATGATCCGGTCAAGCTGTTCAAGCATCTCCGGGGCGGAAACGGCTGGCTGGCTGGCTGTCATTGGCGGAAATTCCTGCTGATGTGGAGGCGATATTCTGGCCTGTTTGCCGGGGGCCGGCAATGATGCCTGACCATATCGTGGCATTCTCTTGCGTGAAATGCCTTTTCTCAGCATTATCATCCGCATCACGCCCTTGAAAGGAAGTTGCCATGACCGACGCATCCGGACAGACACCGGTAAAACGCCCCGGGGTGCTGGGACGCCTGCGCGCATGGTTCCTGACCGGCCTTCTGGTCACCGCGCCGGTTCTGCTGACGGTCTATATCACCTGGGCGGCCATCGAATTGATCGACGGGCAGGTGGCGAGCATCCTGCCGGGTTTCAATCAGCTTGTTTTCGCCAATATCCCCGGCGCGGGCCTGATCATCGGCCTGATCCTGATCACCGCCATTGGCGCGATCGCAGCCGGATTCCTCGGCCGCTGGATCATCAAGCTTGGTGAGGCGATTCTCAACCGCATGCCGGTCGTGCGGACGATCTATGGTGCTAGCAAGCAAATCCTTGAAACGGTAATCTCGACGCAGTCTGATGCGTTTCGTGACGCGGTTCTTGTCGAATATCCGCGCTGTGGGTTGTGGGTCATCGGCTTTGTGACGGGTGGCACCAGAGGTGAGGTGGCCGAGCATATCGACATCGAAATGGTGAATGTCTTTATCCCGACGACACCCAACCCGACCTCGGGATTCCTGCTGTTCTGCCCACGGGATGAAATCATTTATCTGGAAATGTCGGTCGAGGATGCGGTGAAGCTTGTCGTCTCGGGCGGCATTGTTCACCCGCCGGAAAACGGCAATGGCAAGGGTGCCAAGACGAAGAAAGGTGCGGCGAAGACAGGTGCGGCGAAGACAGGTGCGGCGAAGAAAGGTGCGGCGAAAGCCGGGACCACTGGGCGCACCCGTGCCAAGACAACCGCCTCACGCCGCCCGGCCGGGAAACGGCCGGCCAAAAAGGGATCAGACCGCTAGCCCGAGGCAAGGAACCTGACAGCGCTGTCACGCTCGAAAAGGCTCAATAACAGATCACATTGTTTGCGGTCGACAGGCTGGTTGTCGGGCCCGATCATGTCGCGCGCCACCTCGCGCGCCAGCGCCAGCAGATCCTGATGCGCCGCAAGGTCGGCAAGAATGAATTCTGGCACGCCGGACTGCCGCTGGCCGAGGAATTCACCCGGGCCGCGCAATTCCAGATCACGCTCGGCGATGACGAAGCCGTCATTGGTCTCGCGCATCACATCCAGCCGTGCCGTCGCCGTTTCCGACAAGGGGCCTTGATAGAGCAGCAGGCAGGATGACGCGGTATCGCTTCGCCCGACGCGACCGCGAAGTTGATGAAGCTGTGCCAGGCCGAAACGTTCGGCATGCTCGATGATGATGACGCTGGCCTCCGGCACATCCACTCCGACCTCGACAACCGTTGTGGCCACCAGAAGTTGCGCCGCGCCACTGCGGAAACGCTGCATGGCATCATCCCGCTCGGCGGCTTTCATCTTGCCATGCGCCAGCGCAACGTCGATATCGGGCAGCGCCTGTGACAGCGCGGCATGGCGGTCTTCGGCGGCGGCAACGTCGATCTTCTCCGATTCCTCGACAAGCGGACAGATCCAGTAGGCGCGCCGCCCGCCGGCAAGCGCCGCCCGCAGTCGGTTCACCACATCGGCAAGCCTGTCGAGGGGCAGGGCGCGGGTGTCGATCGGCAGCCGGCCGGCCGGTTTCTCGTCAAGCCGCGATTGGTTCAGATCGCCATAGGCTGTCATCGCCAGTGATCGCGGAATCGGCGTCGCGGTCATCACGATGACATCGACGCCGTGGCCCTTCTGTCCGAGCAGGATCCGCTGGCGCACGCCAAAACGATGCTGTTCATCGACCACGGCAAGTCCAAGGTCATGATAGCTCACCCCCTCGGAGATCAACGCATGCGTGCCGATGACAATCTGTGCGGTGCCGTCGGCAAGCTCGTTGATGACGGCCTTGCGCGCCCCGCCGCGCGCGCCGCCGCGCCCCTTTCCAAGAAGCAGTCGCGCCTGCATGCCGAGCGGCGCCAGAAACGCATTGATCGTGGCATGATGCTGGCGCGCCAGAACCTCGGTCGGTGCCAGAAGCGCCGCCTGTGCGCCTGTTTCAACAGCATGCAGCATCGCGAACAGCGCCACCAGTGTCTTGCCTGACCCGACATCCCCCTGCAGCATCCGCAGCATCCGCGTATCTGCCTGCTGATCGGCGCATATTTCGCCGATGGCGCGCTGCTGCGCGCCGGTCAGGGTGAAGGGAAGGCTGTTCAGCAATGCCGCTGTCAACGTGCCGGTGCCGCCAAAGCGGCGCCCCGGCATCGCCTCGGCGGCGGCGTGGCGGACAAGCGCCAGGGCAAGCTGGTTGGCCAGCAATTCATCGAAGGCCAGGCGACTGCGCGTCGCCGTCTGTGGCAGCAGCTCATCGGCTGTCCGCGGGTGATGAACATCGCGCATGGCGGTGGCGAAATCAGGCCAGTTGCGTTCGCTCATCACCGTGTGCGGGATCCATTCGCGCAGATCGGGAAGGCGGGTCAGGGCGCCCTCGATCGCGCGCCGCAGCATTTTCGGGGTCAGGCCGGCGGTCAGCGGGTAGACAGGTTCGATCAGGGGCATCTCGGCGCTGTTGTCCGGATCGACGATATGGTCGGGATGCGCCATCTGCGCGCGGCCCTGACGTACCTCGACACGGCCACTGACGATCCGCCTCTCGCCGGCAGGCAGTGCCCGCGCTACATAATCATCGCGGGCGTGAAAGAAGATGATCTCGAGCCTGCCGGTTTCATTCTCGGCAATAACCCGCCAGGGACGGCGCGTTCCGGGCGGGGGGCGGTCATGTTTGACAACAAGAACCTCGAAAGTGGCGATGCTGCCATCCACAACGTCATCCAGCGACGGCCGCGCACGCCGGTCGATCAGGCCAACCGGCAGGTGGCGCAGCAGGTCGATTACATGCGCACCGATCCTTTTTTCAAGAGTGCCGGCCAGTTTTGGCCCGACCCCGGGGAGAACCGTGGTGGCGGCGAACAGGCCGAATATCTCTGTTGGTCGTTTTGGGTGCATGGCCGCTCATTCACGCGCAGATCATCTGGCAGATTACAGGAAAGCCTCGCCGTGACAAAATGTGATGACGGGGCGCGATCGGAAATTTCCCGCCCGCCTGCCGCCTTTATCGCTCAAAACCCATTGCTTTGTTACCGAACAACGCCATATTGCCCGAACGGGTCAATTCCGGCACGCTGCCGAGCCTGTCCGCCATGAACCATCTCCGGAAGCCGCGCACCATGACCGAGACCCGCAACACAAGGATCCGCCGACTGGTCTATCAGTCCAGCTATACCGGCATGAAGGAAACCGACCTTCTTCTCGGCCGGTTCGCGCAGGATCACCTTGCCCGTCTCAGTGATGAGGAGCTTGATCACTATGAGGCGCTTCTGGAGGCGGGTGACGGTCAGATTTATCTCTGGGTCAGCGGCACCGAGCCGGTGCCGGCCCGGTATAATACCTCTGTTCTTGAATTGATACAAAAGTTCAGGAACGATTAACAAGTGTCTGAATTACTTAACTTAACTCGATCTGAAGGCATGGTATGGGGGGTGCCTGACGGGGCCAGCATGCTGGCCCTGAAAACCTGGCTTTCAGGCGGACGACGTCTTGTCTATGTCGCGCGTGACGATGCGCGGATGATGGCGATGCGCGATGCCATGGCACGATTGATCCCGTCGGCCCCGGTTCATGTCTTTCCGGCCTGGGACTGTCTTCCCTATGACCGGCTGTCGCCACAGAACGCGCTTGTTGGTCAGCGGGTCGAGACACTGGCACGGCTTGCCGAGGGCCAGGACAGCACCACGGGCGGGGCGCTTGTTGTGACAACGGTCAATGCGTTGATGCAGCGTGTGCCGCCACCCAGCTATTTCGCCGACAGGTCGATGATATTGCGTCCGGGTGATGCCGGAGGCCCGGCCCGTCTTGCCGAATTTCTGGCGGGGCAGGGCTATCTTCGCACGGATACGGTTCGCGAGACCGGTGAGTTTGCCCTTCGTGGCGGCATTCTGGATATCTTCCCGCCCGGATGTGAAGCGCCCGTGAGGCTTGATTTCTTTGGTGACGAGCTGGAAACGCTTCGCAGCTTTGATGCGGCGACGCAGCGTGGCGGTGCGCGGATGGAACGGCTGGTTCTGCGACCTGTCGCCGAATTTCAGCTTGATGATACCGCCGTGGAACGCTTCCGGACCGGCTATCGCGCCGCCTTCGGTGCGCTGGCAAGCCGCGATGCGCTGTATGAGTCGGTGTCAGCCGGGCGGATGCACCCCGGGGCCGAACACTGGCTGCCGCTGTTCCATGAAAGGCTGGCGAGGCTGACCGATTACTGTCCGCAATGGCAGCTTGTCCTCGATCATGAGGCCGATGCCGCCATTGCCGCGCGACTGGCGCAGATTGGTGACTTCTATGCCGCAAGGCGGGATTCGGCGGATGAGGATGGCAATATGGCCTACCGTCCGCTTCCCGAGGATCGGCTGTATCTTGACTCAAAGGAGCTGGACAGTGTGCTGGCCTTGGCGGCCCGGCTGATGCCCTATGCGGCCCCGCCGGACGCATCCGATCGCGGCGCGGATGGCCATGATGCTGGGGGTAATGATGCTGGCGGGCGGGCCGGCGTCGTGCTCACCACTTCGCAGACAAGCCAATCTGTCATGCTCGAAATCGCCGGTATCATCGCCGAGGAACGCGGGGCGCAGGGCCGCCCGGTTGTGATTGCCTGCGCCGGCGACGGGGCGATGGCGCGACTTGACGAGCTGGCGCAGGCGCATCTTGGCTGCGAGGTCAGGCATGTGGACAGTCTTGATGAGCTGAAGGCCGGCGCGGTTCACCTGATCGACTGGCCGCTTGAGGCCGGGTTCCAGACCGACCGGCTGCTCGTCATTACCGAAACCGACATCTTCGGCCAGCGCCTGTCACGGCCGCGGGCGCGGCGCGGGCGCGGCGAGGATTTCCTTCGCGAGGTCAGCGCGCTTGAAGAGGGTGATCTTGTTGTCCATGCCGAACATGGCATCGGGCGCTATGAAGGGCTTGTGATCATCGATTCCTCCGGGGGCCCGCATGACTGCCTGCAGCTTGTCTATGCTGGCGGTGACAAGCTTTACCTGCCGGTGGAGAATATCGAGATTCTGTCGCGATATGGCAGCGCCGGCACCGACGCGCAGCTGGACCGGCTCGGCGGCGCCGCCTGGCAGGCACGGGTGGCGCGGATCAAGGGCCGGGTGCGGATCATGGCCGAGCAGCTGATCAATATCGCGGCACAGCGCGAGACTGCGCGCGCCGAATCGCTGCAGCCGGAGGCCGGCAGTTTCGCCGAATTCTGCGCCCGCTTCGGCTTTGCCGAGACCGATGACCAGCTTGGTGCCATCGAGGATGTTGTTGGCGATCTTGCCTCGGGCCGTGCCACTGACAGGTTGATCTGCGGCGATGTCGGCTTTGGCAAGACCGAAGTGGCGCTGCGTGCGGCCTTTATTGCCGCCATGTCGGGCTATCAGGTGGCGCTTGTGGCACCGACGACATTGCTGGCACGCCAGCACGGGCGGCTCTTTGCCGAGCGTTTTGCCGGATTCCCGGTGAGGATCGGTGTGCTGTCGCGCATGACACCGTCCACCGAGGCCAGGCAGATCCGCGCCGATATCGCCACCGGCGACGTGCAGATCGCCATTGGCACACATGCGTTGCTGGCAAAATCCATCAACTTCAACAATCTCGGGCTGCTGATTGTCGATGAGGAACAGCATTTTGGGGTCGGGCAGAAGGAAAGGCTGAAGGAATTTCGCGGTGATATCCATGTGCTGACATTGTCCGCCACGCCGATTCCGCGCACCCTGCAGATGGCGCTGTCAGGCGTTCGCGAGATGTCGCTGATCGCCACACCGCCTGTCGACCGGCTGGCCGTACGGACTTTTGTCGGCCCGTGGGATGGCGTGGTGCTGCGTGAGGCCATCAAGCGTGAGATGTTCCGCGGCGGTCAGGTGTTCTGCGTCTGCCCGCGAATAGAGGATTTGCAGCGTGTCTACGACCGGCTGACGGTGCTTGTTCCGGATGCCAGGATCCTGTCGGCGCACGGGCGCATGCCGGCGGCCGAGCTGGACAGTGTGATGACAAAATTTGCCGATGGTGATGCCGACATTCTGCTGTCGACCAACATCGTCGAGTCGGGGATTGATATCCCGACCGCCAACACGATGATCATTCACCGTTCCGACATGTTCGGCCTGTCACAGCTCTACCAGCTCCGCGGGCGGGTCGGGCGCGGGCGGCAGCGCGCCTATGCCTATCTGACATCGGATCCGAACCGGTTGCTGACCGCGCATGCGCGGCGCCGGCTGGAGGTCATGCAAACGCTGGACACGCTTGGTGCCGGGTTCACGCTTGCCTCCTATGACATGGATATCCGCGGCGCTGGCAACCTGCTTGGTGATGAACAGTCCGGCCATGTCCGCGAGGTCGGGGTCGAGCTTTATCAGGAAATGCTCCGTCAGGCTGTCGAGACGGCACGAACCGGCGGTGATGCCAACAGCGCCGAGCCTGACTGGACGCCGCAGCTCAATCTGGGGCTGGAGGTGCGGATTCCCGAGGAATATGTCACCGACCTGACAGTCAGGCTCTCGCTCTACCGCCGCATCGCCGGTCTCGATATCGCGGCCGAGGCTGACGGTCTGATCGCCGAGCTCGTCGACCGCTTTGGGCCGGTACCGGATTCGGTACGCAATCTTCTGGCGGTGATCGAGTTGAAGCAGCTGTGCCGTCATGTCGGTGTAGAGCGCATCGATGTCGGGCCGAAGGGGCTGTCGCTGGCCTTCCGCAACAATGAATTCACCCGGCCGGAACAGCTTGTCGCCTGGATCGCCGGCAAGGCGGGCGAGGTGCAGCTTCGCGCGGACCACAAGCTTGTCATGCAGCGCGCGATGCCGGTCGCCGAGGACCGGCCTGCCATATGCAAGCAGATTGTGCAGGAACTCATCGCGCTTGGCGCTTGACCCTCACAGCGCCGCCGCGGCATCGATGGCCGGCAGCAGATGCTCGGGAAGGTGCGCTCCGGCAATGGCGTATTTACCGCCGAAGATGAAAAACGGCACGCCGTCAAGCCGCATCCGGTTGCCGGTCGCAAGATGCGTGTCGAGTTGGCGCGCGACAGCGTCATCCGCCGCCGCCTCTATCAGGTCGGGGCGTCCGAATTCAGCGGCGATGGTCTCCAGGACAAGCGGATCGCTGATATCATGCCCATCGACAAAATAGGCGCGGTAGATGGCTTCTGACAGCTCGGCACTGTCGGGCCCGGCCGCGATCAGCATCCGGTGGGCTGGCCGGCTGTCCGGCGTCCTTGAGATGGCGTCGAAACGGAATTCGATCCCGCTGTCGAGCCCGGCAGCCGCGATGCGCCCATAGACCGCGGCCGCCGAATTGCCGAATTTCGCGCTCAGATAGGCCAGCCGTTCCATACCTTCGGGCGGCATGGTCGGGTTTAGCAGGAAGGTGCGCCAGACATAGGATGGCCTGACATCGCGTCGCGACTCGAAGGCCATGTCGAGACGGCGTTTGCCGATATAGCACCATGGGCAGATCACATCGGCGAATATCTCCACCGATACGCTTCTCAGATCTGTCGTGGCTGACTGGTCCTGCATTCGCCTGTCTCGTCCATGAGTGACGACTTTTGCCCGGCTTGCACGCCCGACGATACGTCATATCTAAGCAGATACAGGCGAAGCGGCACTGCCGCAAGAAGATCATGACACCGCCATGCCGGAAGGATGTATCATGGATGATATCGACAGAGCAGGCCTTGAGGCAGAGCGTGACAGCCTGCTGACAAAGGCGCGGACGATCCTGATGGCCGCCCTTGGCGAGGGGGAGATTCCCGAAATGGGAGTGACGCCGGTCATTCGCCATGATGGTGACATGTTCATCTATCCAAGCCGCCTGTCCGCGCATGTCCGCGCCATGCTGGACGCTGGGAAGGCGGCCTGTCTTGTCATCGAGGATGAGGAAAGCGCACAGAATATATGGGCAAGAAAACGCATAAAGTTTGATTCAGAACTAATTGAAATAAATCGTGATTCAACTCTCTTCGATGTTGTTTGTGATGGTTTTGCAGCGCGTCATGGCCCGACCATGGGGCTGATCCGGGATTTCACTGATTTTCATCTGTTGCGGCTGCGCCCGACAGGTGGTGTGATGGTGCTCGGCTTTGCCCGGGCTTACCGGCTTGTCGGTCCGGATCTGGCCGTTACGGCGCATCTCCGGCAGAGCTGACTGCCAATCCCCGTCTGGCCTCGCGTGCGGCGGCGATGAAATAGATCATCAGGGTTGCCAGGACAAGGGCGGCCCCGCCGATCATCGGCAGGCTTGGCCGCTCGCCGGTGCCAAGCCAGACCCAGAACGGTGCCAGAACCATTTCCAGCAGCATGAACAGGCTGACGATGGTGGGGCTTGTATGGCGCGGTGCCAGTGTCAGCAACCCCCATGATACCGGCATCACGAACAACCCCATCAGTCCGATCGCCAGCGCGTTACCGGTCAGGATCGCGCCTGCCGGCGCCATGACAAGGCCGACAAGACCAGACAGAATGGCACCAATGCCGGTTGCCGGCAGGACCGGTATGTCGGGATGGCGGCGCGTGGTGACAAAGACTATCGCGATCCCCAGCGCCGCCAGAAAACCCAGAAAGCCACCAAGCCAGACATTGCCCTGCGGCGCCTGCAGCGCCCCATCACCATTCATGATCACAATCAGAACGCCGATCATGCTGAGCGCGATGGCAATCCAGGTGCGCCGCGTTGTTCGCTCTTTCAGGATGACATAGGCAAGCGCCGCCGCGATCAGCGGTGCCGTGGCGAGAGCTGTCACGACAACGGTGATGGAGGTCTCCATGGTTGCGAAATTGAAGGCCATGGCGTTGACAAAATTGGCGATGATGATCACCAGCGCCGGCAGCGTGGCAAGGTCGCGGACCCGGCTCAGCGTGTGCCGCCCCTCGAACAGCAGCCACAGAACGCACAGGCTGCCGCCGATCAGGATGCCGCGCCAGAAGGTCAGCCCCCATTCCTCAAGCCCGGACAGACGGATCAGCAATGTATCCGGCGTGATCAGCAGCGCCCCGGCAAGCGCCATCGCAAGCCCGGTCATGGGGCGCGGCGCCCCCGAAATGAAATTGTTTGGCGACATGTGGACCCGGTCTTTTGTCAGGTGAAGAAATTCATGAGCGCGGCGAGCGTTTCATCCGGTGCTTCTTCTGGCAGATAATGGCCGCCCGGAATGCCGTGACCGCTGACATCCGTTGCCACCTGTCGCCATTCGGCCAGCACGTCATAATGCGTGCCGACAAAGCCCGCCTTGCCCCACAGGGCGAGCAGGGGCAGGGCCAGGGCCAGTTTCTGGTCTGCGTCGGCTGCGTCATGAGCAAGATCGATGGTCGCCGCGGCACGATAATCCTCGCACATGGCATGAATATTCGCGGGCCGCCGGAAGCAGCGCAGATAGTCGGCAAAGGCGTCGTCCGAGATGGCACCTTCGGTGCGGCCCCACTGTCCGCATTTACTGCGCAGATAGAAATCCGGGTCGGCACCGATCATACGCTCGGGAAGGGGGGCTGGTTGGATCAGAAAGAACCAGTGGTAATAGGCCGTGGCGAAGCGCATGTCGGTCTGGCCGTACATCGCCGCTGTTGGCGCGATGTCGAGAACGGCAAGCCTGCGGACGCGCCCGGCATGGTCACGGGCCATGCGGTGGGCGACACGGCCGCCACGGTCATGTCCCGCCACCATGAAGCTGTCATGGCCAAGGTCGGACATCAGCTGAACCATGTCAGACGCCATGGCACGCTTTGAATAGGCGGCGTGTTCGGCATCGCTGTCCGGAGCAGAGCTGTCGCCATAGCCACGAAGGTCGGCGGCGATCACCGTGAACCTCTCGGCAAGCGACGGCGCGATCCGGTGCCACATCATGTTTGTCTGTGGAAAGCCGTGAAGCAGCAATAATGGTGGACCGTCACCGGCACGGCGAAAGGCGATGTCGACGTCACCGACATTTCGGGTCTCGAAACTGAACATGTCGACATATCGCATATGAAACGGCGCCCCTGAAAAACGCTTCGACCCTAGGTGAGTTGGCGCCGGGCCGCAAGCCGCAAGCCCCTTGTCAGGTACGCGCCTCGCGCGTCTGCGCTTGATGTTCAAAATAGATCACCGCAAGGCCGGAAAAAATGGTGATCAGGATCCCCAGCGCGGCAAGGCCGTTGGGAAGTTCGTTGAAGATCATCCAGCCAAGTGCGGTGGCGACAGGCAGTTCGACATATTGCATTGGCGCCAGCGTGGCTGATGGGGCAAAGCGAACGGCGTAGGTCATGCCAAGATGCGCCAATGTGCCGAAAATGCCGACAAGGACCAGTGTCTGTGTCTGATCCGCTGTCGGAATGATGAATTGCAGGTCGAAAATCTGCAAATGCCGTGTTGCCGCCCATGCCGCAAGCAGGATCAGCGCGCTGGCAAACCCGCTGGCTGACTGCAGGCAGACCGGGTCGTAATCCTTGGCAATCTGCCTTGTGAGAAGTACCAGAAAGGCGAACAGGAAGGCCACCAGCAGCGGCAGCAGGGCCGGCGGGCCGACAGCGGCGAAGCTTGGCTGGATGATCAGCAATGTGCCAAGAAACCCGATCGTGCAGGCGCCAAGCCGCCGCACGCCGACCTGTTCGCCAAGGAAGAACTTGCCCATGACTAGCATGATGAACGGGTAGACAAAGGCAATGGCCAGCGCATCGGCAAGCGGCAGATAGCGGTAAGCGGTGAACATCACCGCCACCCCGGCAATGTGCACCACGCTTCGCGCCAGGACGATCCTGACCATTTTGCGGGTCATCTTCATATCGCGTCCGCTGAACAGGATCAGCGGCAATGGTAGCAGCCACTGCACGAGATACCGCGCCAGCAGCAGCACAAGAAGCGGGGTGGCCAGCGCAATGGATTTAGCCGCCGCATCGCCCATCGGGGCAAAGACGCAAAATCCCAGCATGAAGGCAATGCCGATTATCGGGCGGTCAGCGATCATGCCGCACCATGCGCCACCGTCCGAACACGGTCAAGACAGGCAAGGTACAAGGCGTTGTTGGCGTGGCCAATGTGATGTGGTCATGGCGATGGTCAGGCTGGTCAACCGGGTCTATGCTGCGTCTCATGCTGGTTGAGGTTCTGGTGATTTCTGTGGGGTGTTTCCTGGCCGCGCTGGTCAATGCGGCGGTTGCGACAGGCGGCGTCTATATCATGCTGGCGGCCAGTTCGGCGGTGTTGCCGTTG
>Ga0181579_10002457_pt1 | contig 14985 bp, 7 predicted proteins | sample 071ome_24_FD_132996 | JGI IMG/M metagenome (GOLD analysis project Ga0181579, IMG submission 132996) | Coastal salt marsh microbial communities from the Groves Creek Marsh, Skidaway Island, Georgia - 071402CT metaG (megahit assembly) | ecosystem: Environmental > Aquatic > Marine > Intertidal zone... | reverse complement strand
GAGCTGATCCGGGAATATGGCTCGCTGGAGGCTCTGCTGGGCCGGGCAGCAGAGATAAAGCAGCCGAAGCGGCGCGAGAGCCTGATCCAATTCGCTGATCAGGCCCGGCTATCCGAGAAGCTGGTGCAGCTGAGCGACAGCGTGCCGATTGAAGGCGGGTTGGCCGCCTTGCAGCTGCCTGAGCGCGATGGCGCGCAATTGGCCGAATTTCTGCAGCAGATGGGCTTTCACTCGCTGATTGCCGCGCTTGATTTGCCCCTGCCAGCCAGCCAAAGCCAGCCGGGCCAGTCGCCTGATGCGGATGAGGCAGGCAACAGCGGCGCAGCAGAAACCATCTTGCCGCCAGTGGTAGAGGCAGCTGACTACCAGCTGATAACTGACGCTGACAGTCTGGCGGCGAGGCTGGCCGAAGCGCGCGCGCAGGGCTGGATAGCGGTGGATACCGAGACCTCCAGCCTGAACGCGGCGGCCGGCCAGCTGGTCGGGCTGGCTTTTGCGCTCTCCCCCGGACGGGCTTTTTATGTGCCGCTGCGCCATGTCGGGCCAGGCGGGGCGGTGGATGAAACCGGGCAGGGCGGGCTGAATTTTGAAGCCAGCACACCGCGCCCGGCCCCGCAACAGATTGAATTTGCGACCGCGATCAGCCTGTTGAAACCGGTTCTGGAAGACCCGGCGATCCTGAAAATTGGCCATAATCTGAAATATGATTCGCATATATTGAGCCGCGCTGAAAATGGTGGCATTTGGCTGCGGCCGGTTGATGATACCATGTGCCTGTCTTTTGTGCTGGATGCCGGGCGGGTGGAACGGCACGGGCTGGATTATCTGGCGATGCATTGGCTACAGGTTCAAACCATCAAATATGAGGAGCTGTGCGGCAAGGGAGCCAGCCAGATTCCCTTTGCCAAGATCGATCCAGAGGCCGCCTGTGCCTATGCAGCAGAGGATGCTGATATCAGCCTGCGCCTGTGGATGATGCTGAAGCCCAGGCTGGCCAGAGAGGGGATGGCAGCGGTCTATGAGCGGCTGGAACGGCCACTTATTTCTGTTCTGGCAGAGATGGAAGCTGCTGGTATCAGTGTTGATCCGGCGATTTTGCGCCGCCTGTCCAATGATTTTGCCAGCCGTATGGAAAAGCTGGAAAAAGCCATTCATCAGGCAGCTGGACAGGATTTCAATGTCGCCTCCCCCAAGCAGCTGGGCGAGATTCTGTTTGATCGGATGGGGCTGGAAGGGGGTAAGAAATCGAAGACCGGAGCCTGGTCAACCGATGCCAATATTCTGGAGGATTTGGCCGCCCAAGGGGTGGAAATAGCCCGCCTTGTGCTGGATTACCGGCAGCTGGCCAAGCTGAAATCGACCTATACCGATGCGCTGACCGCCTCTATCCTGCCGGATACCGGGCGGGTGCATACTTCTTTTTCGATGGTCGGGGCGGCAACCGGCAGGTTGTCTTCATCTGATCCGAATTTGCAGAATATTCCCATCCGCACGGCAGAAGGCCGCTCTATCCGCACCGCCTTTATTGCGCGGCCGGGCCATTTGCTGCTCTCTGCGGATTATTCGCAAATTGAATTGCGGCTTGTCGCCCATGTTGCCGGTGAGCACTCCATGCTGGAGGCGTTCCACAAGGGCATAGATATTCACGCGCAGACTGCCTCAGAGGTATTTGGCGTGCCGCTGGAGGGTATGGATAGCGAGACCAGGAGGCGGGCCAAGGCCATTAATTTTGGCATCATCTATGGCATTTCCGGTTTCGGGCTGGCCCGCCAGCTGGGTATTCCGCAAGGTGAGGCCCGCGATTATATCAAGGCCTATCTGGAGCGTTTCCCCGGCATCAGCGCCTATATGGACGCGATCAAGAAGACCGCCAAACAAACCGGTTTTGTGGAAACCCTGTTTGGCAGGCGGCTGCATATAAGGGGGCTCAGCGCGTCCAACCCGGCACAGCGCGGCTTTGCCGAACGCCAGGCGATCAATGCCCCGATACAGGGCAGCGCAGCCGATATTATCAAGCGCGCCATGATACGCCTGCCCAGCGAACTGGCAGCAGCAGGGCTGACCGCCAAGATGTTATTGCAGGTGCATGATGAGCTAATTTTTGAGGTGCCGGAAGCCGAAGCTGAGGCCTGCGCCCGGCTGGTGGTTGCGGTGATGGAAGCTGCCCCCGCCCCGGTGCTGGAGCTGGCTGTGCCGCTGGTTGCCGAGGCGGGGCTGGCCAGCAGCTGGGCTGAAGCACATTAAAAGGGCTGCCTTATTTTCGCCTTGTGGCTGCCGCAGTCTGACCGAACTTTTGCCGTTTCTTTGGCGGGCAACAGAAATTGGACGCCGGGCAGCATTTTTTTAATGGAGGGCAAATATGGCAGACAGGCTGGCATTGGTGGATGATGATCAAAATATCACAGCCTCGGTCTCGCTCTTGCTGGAGCAGGAAGGCTATGAGGTGGATTGCTATACTGACGGGGAACAGGCCCTGAGCGGTATCCTGCGCCGCCCGGTTGATCTGGCCATTCTCGACATCAAGATGCCGCGCATGGATGGCACCGAATTGCTGCAGAAATTGCGGGCAAAATCTGCCGTGCCGGTGATCTTTCTGACCAGCAAGGATGATGAGCTGGATGAGGCTCTCGGCCTCGGCATAGGGGCCGATGACTATATCACCAAGCCGTTTTCCCAGCGCCTGTTGCTGGCCCGAATCAAGGCGGTGCTGCGCCGTGCCCAGCCGGATAGCGGTGAGGCAGATCAGGCGCGCATTATCCATCAGGGTGACCTGATGCTGGACCCGGATCGCCATCTGTGTAGCTGGAAAGAGCTGGAAATCAAGCTGACGGTAACCGAATTCCTGCTGCTGCAGGCTTTGGCCACCCGCCCGGGGCTGGTCAAGAGCCGCGATCAGCTGATGGATGCCGCCTATGGGGAATCGGTTTTTCTGGATGACCGGACAATCGACAGCCATATCAAGCGCCTGCGCCGCAAATTCCGCGCCAGCGATCCAGAATTTGATCAGATTGAGACACTTTACGGGATAGGGTATCGTTACAAGGTCTGAAAATAATACAGTTCAGGAGAGCTGGGGCCGGTGCATATCCGTTCTGGAAAATCCTCGCAAAAAAGACTGATCAGCCCGCTGAGTGCGCGTATTCTGGCGATTATGCTGCTACCGTTGATTCTGCTTTTGATCGGTCTGTTTTCGGTGGATAAATATGGCCGCGTGCTGATCGCTGCTGAGCTGGATGCCCTGCAACGCCAAGGGGAAATGCTGGCCCGCTCGCTGGCTCTGGCGGAAGCGGATCGCACACCGCTGGCCCAGCGCCGCCTGTCTGACCAGACACTGCGCCATCTCTTGCCGCTGGTCGGCTACGGGTCGGTTTTGCGAGCGCGTGTCTTTCAGCCCGATGGCAGGCTGATGGCGGATACCGCGCGTGATCAGATGGTCGCCAGCTCGGTGCGGCTGCGGCGGCGCGGCCAGATGGATATGGAAGACCGGCTGAAGATTATCATCGCCAACAGGCTGTCCGGCCTGTCACAATTCCTGAGCCGTGAGGGGCCGGTTCCCAATTTCCGCGATGGGCGGCTGCGCCATGTTTCGGAATTGCCGGTGCTGGGTCTGGCCTTGCGCGGTGAGAGCAGACGAGCCGTGTGGCGCAATGGGCGCGGTCAGCTGGTGCTGGCTGTTAGCTTGCCAATTCAGGATTTACGCGTCGTGCGGGGGGCCCTTTTGATGACCACTGCGGGCGGGCGCATCGAGGCAGAAATCCGCGAGGTTCAATGGAATTTCATTCAAGTCCTGTTTGCCGTTCTGCTGGTTACCATTGTGCTGGCCCTTTATTTGGCGCGATCCATCACCCGGCCGATTGGCCAGCTGGCCAGTGCTGCCAGCCAGGTGCGCGCCAATGTCGGCTCAGCAGAGCCGCTGGCAAAATTACCCCAACGCAGCGATGAGATTGGCGATCTCTCCACCGCGCTGTTGCAGATGACTGAAGAATTGCAGGCCCGTATGGCCGCCACCGCAGGCTTTGCTGCTGATGTGGCCCATGAGCTGAAAAACCCGCTCACCTCCTTGCGCTCGGCAGTGGAGACCGTGGCCCGGCTGGAAGACCCGGCCCAGCAACGCAAGCTGATGGATGTGATTTTGGCAGATGTGCAGCGTCTGGACAGGCTGATTTCGGATATTTCCTTTGCCAGCCGGGTGGATGCTGAAATGGCTCGGACAGATACTGAATTGCAGGATTTTGGCCAGCTGGCTGAGAGCTGGGTGACCATGGCCCGCGACCGGCACGGCAGCTGGCAGCTGGACTGGACAGCCCCGCAGGAGGAAATGCCAGTGCAGATTCATGCTAGCCGGATTGTGCAGATTCTGGATAATCTGCTGGCCAATGCGATCAGTTTCAGCCCGTCCGGAGCGCCCCTGTCTATCGGTCTGGAGGCAGATCAGGGCAGGCTGATCTTTGCCCTGTGCGACCGTGGCCCGGGCATTCCGGCCGGCAAGCTGGAGACTATTTTTGACCGGTTTTACAGCGAGCGGCCCTCTGATGAGGCGTTCGGCACCCATTCCGGCCTTGGCCTGTCCATCGCCCGCCAGATTGCCGAGGCGCATGGCGGCAGCCTGACCGCCAGCAACCGCAAAAACGGCGGGGCTTGTTTTACGCTCAGCCTGCCACTGGCAACAGCCGGTCGGCGGCGCGCACCCGGCAAGCCTCAGGGTAAAGCATCAGACATGACAAGCAGCTGAAAGACTGACATAATCCGGCTTATGTCAGACACGCAAACTAACATGAAAGCAGAAGCTGACCTGCGTCTTGTGCTGGTGGTTGGCCAGTCTGGTGCCGGGCACAGCACCGCTTTGCGTGTGCTTGAGGATGCCGGGTTCAAAACAGTGGATAATCTGCCGCTGGCGCTGGTTGATCAGCTGATCGCCATAGAGGTGGAGACCGCAGGCCGCCGGCTGGCTATCGGCATTGATTTGCGCACCACCGGATTTGATGCGGGCGGGTTGGCCTCTTTGCGCGATAATCTGCACGCCAGCTTTGGCAGCGCTGCACAGCTGGTATTTGTTGAGGCAGAGCATAATGAGCTTATCCGGCGGTTTCAGTCCACCCGCCGCCAGCACCCGCTCTGTCTGACCCGCGATTTATCGCTGGCTAAGGCGTTGCAGGCAGACCGTGAACAGATGGCCTCGGTGCGGTCAATCGCCGATATCGTGATGGACAGTACCGGCCGCTCCCCGGCCAGCTTTCGTGAGGAGATGCTGGCCCGTCTGGGCCTGCCTGCCGAACGGCCTGTGCCGCTGGTTCTGGTCAGCTTTTCCTATCGCAACGGCCTGCCCGAAGGGGCTGATTTTGTTTTTGATATGCGCTTTCTGGGCAACCCGCACTGGCAAGAAGCATTGCGCCCGCTGACCGGCATGGATGCACAGGTGCTGGACTTTATCTCTGCAGACCCGGCCTTCGGGCCCTTTACCGAACAGCTGACCTCTATGCTGGGGGTAATTGTGCCGCGTCTGAAGAATGAGGGCCGGCCCCAGCTGACCTTGGCCTTTGGTTGTTCTGGTGGGCGACATCGCTCGGTCGCGGCGACCGAATGGATAGCCAGCTGGGCAGCTGAAAATGAGATTGACTTTATCGCGCGGCACCGCGAATTACTGCCCGATTAACCGGCCACGGCCAGACCGTAAATTTCTTTTGTTTTGTCTGGTAATCTGCTAGTCAGAGGCAGAAAAAATCCGACATCAACCAAAAATCCTGTGCGAGTTTTTGAGATCTATTACCATATTTGAGGATGTTATGACGCAAGATTATGAAATTGCTGATCTGGGGCTGGCTGATTGGGGCCGCAAGGAAATTGCCATTGCTGAAGTGGAAATGCCCGGCCTGATGGCCCTGCGCGCCGAATATGCTGACACGGCCCCGCTCAAAGGGGCGCGCATTGCTGGCTGCCTGCACATGACCGTGCAGACCGCTGTGCTGATTGAAACGTTGGCCGCGCTGGGGGCAGAATTGCGCTGGTCATCCTGCAATATCTTTTCAACTCAGGATCAGGCCGCCGCGGCGATTGCTGATGCCGGTGTTCCGGTCTTTGCCCGCAAGGGGGAGACGCTGGAAGATTACTGGGCCTATGTGGACAAGATTTTTGACTGGGCGGACGGGGCCCCGGCAAATATGATTCTGGATGATGGCGGGGATGCAACCCTCTATATCCTCTATGGGGCCCGCATGGAAGCAGGCGAAAAGCTGTTGGAACATCCGGCCTCGGAGGAAGAAGAATATCTGAAAGCCCAGCTGGATAAGCGGTTGGCTTCCAGCCCGGGCTGGTTCACCGCCCAGAAAGAGGCTATCCGCGGCGTGTCTGAGGAGACCACAACCGGCGTTTTGCGGCTTTATCAGATGGCCGAAAAAGACCTGCTGCCTTTCCCGGCAATCAATGTCAATGATTCGGTGACCAAGTCAAAATTTGACAATCTGTATGGCTGCCGGGAATCGCTGGTAGATGGCATCCGCCGGGCCACGGATGTGATGCTGGCTGGCAAGGTTGCGGTGGTCGCCGGCTATGGGGATGTGGGCAAGGGTTCAGCTGCCTCGCTGCGGCAGGGCGGTGCCCGCGTGATGGTTACGGAAATCGATCCTATCTGTGCGCTACAGGCGGCGATGGAAGGCTATGAGGTGGTCACCATGGAAGAAGCGGCCGGCAAGGCGGATATTTTTGTGACCGCGACCGGCAATAAGGATGTCATCACCGTTGATCATATGCGCGATATGAAGGATCGGGCGATTGTCTGCAATATCGGGCATTTCGACAATGAGATTCAGGTGGCCGCGTTGGGCAATATGGCCTGGCATGAGGTCAAGCCGCAGGTCGATGAGGTAGAATTCCCGGATGGCAAACGGATCATTCTGCTGGCGAAGGGGCGGCTGGTTAATCTGGGCTGTGCAACAGGACACCCATCTTTTGTGATGTCTGCCTCTTTCACCAATCAGGTGCTGGCGCAGATGGAGCTGTGGCAGAGCGCGGCCTCTTATGAGAACCGGGTCTATACGCTGCCGCGCCATCTGGATGAAAAGGTGGCAGCCCTGCATCTGGAGAAGGTGGGGGCAAGGCTGAGCCAGCTGCGCGCTGATCAGGCCGCCTATATAGGGGTGGAACAGGCCGGGCCGTTCAAGTCTGACCAATATCGCTACTGACCGGGATGCGGCTGGTTCTGGATAATCTGGCCGCAACGGACAGGCTGGGCGCAACTCTCGGTCAGCTGCTGGCGGCTGGCAGGATCATCACGCTGAGCGGGCCGCTGGGGGTGGGCAAGTCGGAACTGGCGCGCGCGATTATCCGGCATGGCTGCGGGGAGACCGGGGATATTCCAAGCCCCAGCTTCACCCTTGTCCAGACCTATCAGACTGCAGACGGGCTGGCCGTCTGGCACATGGATTGCTGGCGGCTGGAGAGCCCGGATGAAGCCCTTAATCTGGGCATTGAGGATGCCTTTTTTGAGGCAGCCTGCCTGATAGAATGGCCGGAAAAGCTGGGGCCGCTGCTGCCTGCTGACCGGATAGAGATTGTGCTGGGCATGGCCGCAGATGATAACGGGCGGGTCGCGGAAATCACTGGCCCGGCAGAATTACTGGCCGGGCTGCAGGCAGGCTTTGCCAGCCCGGCGAGCTGATCGCGCGCGGCTTTTGCTATCTGGCCAAAAGGCTCAGCAGGAAAAAACCTATTCCTGATTTGTTCTGTTTTGTCCTATAGTGGCTGTTATGTCCGATACAGGCTTTTTCACCATTCCGGCAGGCCAGCCCTTTGCGCTGGATCTTGCCCGTGCCCTTCTGGCAGAGACCGGCGGCGGCACGGCGTTGGGAGCCGCCCAGATATGGCTGCCCTCCAGACGCGCCCAGCGCGCTGTGCAGGCCGCCTTTACCGAATTATCCGGCGGCGCGGCCCTGCTGATGCCGAATTTTTGCCTGCTGGGCGAGGCAGATGCTGACGCGCTGGATATTCTGGAAGCAGGCCAGCCCGGTTTTGTGCCGGCTGAGGCGCTGCCGGATGCGGTGTATCCGCTGGCCCGGCAGATTTTGCTAGCCCGCCAGATAGAGGCCTTTGTGATAAATGGCCAGCGTCCCGGCCCGGCCCAGGCGTTCAAAATGGCTGAAGAGCTGGCCGGGCTGCTGGACCAGCTGCAGCGGGCCGGGGTAGAGGCCGGGGCAGAGGCCGGGCAGCTGGCCGGGTTACTGCCAGATGAAATGGCAATGCATTGGCAGTCTGTTCTGGCCTTTGTGCGCATTGTCAGTGATCACTGGCCTGCCCTGCTGGCTGAGCAGAATAAAATCGACCCGGTGCAGCGTCAGCAAAAGCTGATCGACAGGCAAATCGCGCTCTGGCAGGCCAACCCGCCAACCGGCCGGGTGATTCTGGCCGGGTCCACCGGCAGCCAGCCGGCAACCCGCCGGATGATGCGTGCCGTAGCGGCCTTGCCAGCCGGGGCGGTTATCCTGCCCGGTCTGGACCTGCCTGATGAGAGAGCAGAGGGGCCGAAGGATTGGGCTGCTGACTGGGCGGCCATTGGGGCAGATGCCGGCCATCCGCTGCATATCCTGCATGACACGCTGGCCGAGCTGGAGATGCCGCTGGAGAAGGTCAGGCTATGGCCGGGCTGTGAGCCGGAGGCGGTGGCGCGCCGTCGCAAGCGCCGGTGGCTGTTGGCCGAGGCGTTTCGCCCGGCAGAACAATCGGCGGCCTGGCGGCGGTTGGCAGAAGACCGGCCGGAGCTGGATCGCGATGCCCTGTCCGGCCTGCATCTTCTGAGTGCCGCCCATAATTATCAGCAAGCCGCCCAGATAGCCCTCCTGATGCGCGAGATGCTGGAGCATTCCGGCAAGCGGGCCATGCTGGTGACCCCGGACCGGGCGCTTGCCCGGCAGGTGCAGGCTGAGCTGCGGAAATGGCAGATAGAGGTGGATGATTCAGCCGGCACAAGGCTGGCTGACACCATGCCGGGGCGGTTTTTGCAGCTGATTTGTGAGGCCGTCGCCAGTGATTTTGCGCCGCTGGCCGTTGCCAGCCTGGCTAAGCATCCGCTCTGTGCCGGAGGATTGGCGCGCGCCGATTTCACCAGCCAATTCCAGCAGCTGGAGAGAGCCGGGCTGCGTGGCCCGCTGGCTGGCACAGGCTGGCAGGGCTTGCAGGACAGGCTGGCCGACAAGCCGCAACTGGCCGGTTTTGCCCGCCAGCATATTCTTGCCCCGCTGGCCGGGCTGCACGCGCTGATGCACGCAAAAAGGCCAGAGCAGGAGGGGGGGCAAATGGCTGATCTGGCCGGGCTGGCCGGGGCGCTGGGCGAGGCGGCGGAGGCACTGGCCGCCGAAACCGGCCCGCAGAGTGGCATCCTGCGCCTCTATGCCGGGCCAGCCGGGGAGGCAGCAGGCCGCCTGCTGGCTGAACTGATCGATTGTGAGGCCAGCTGGCCGCTGGCCACAGCTGACTTTCCGACGCTGCTGCAAAGCATGGCCGAGCAGGTCACCGTGCGCTCCCCCTGGGAGACGCATCCGAATTTGGCGATATTGGGCACGGTTGAGGCGCGCCTGCAATCAGCTGACCGGATTATTCTGGCCGGGCTGAATGAAGGGGTATGGCCGCCTGCCTTTGTGCCGGATATCTGGATGAATGAGACAGCCAGAAAAGAGCTGGGCCTGCCGGACAGGCGCTGGCGTACCGCACTTTCTGCACATGATTTCATGATGCTGGCCGGTGCTGATGAGGTCTGGATCACCCGCGCCGACCGCAGCGGGGAAAGTCCGGCCCAGCCCAGCCGCTGGCTGGCCCGTTTGCAGGCGGTGCTGACTGCAGGAGGGCTGGCAGCGGCTTTGTCAGATAAGATGCCGAGCTGGATGCAGGCAGCTCTGGAGGACAGGCTGGCCAGCAGCCCAGCCCCTTGCCCGCCGCCAGCCCCAAAACCGGCTCTGGCGGATCGCCCGCGCAAATTCTCGGCAACCGATTTTGATAAATGGATTTCTGATCCCTATGCGATTTATGCTGCCCGGGTGTTGCATCTGAAGGCCCTGCCAGAACTGGATGAGCGGCCTGGCCCGGCTCTGCGGGGGAGCCTGATCCACAAAATTCTGGGCAAGTTTCTAGAGAGCTTCCCGGCCGGGCCATTGCCTGCGGATGCAGCAGAACAGCTGCAAAAACAGGCAGCTGCCATCTTTGCCCGCTGGTCTGACAACAGTCAGGTTGCCGGTCTCTGGCGCTTGCGGCTGGCCGCGGCGCTGGACTGGTTTCTGGCAGAGGAGGCGCGGCGGCGGATGCACATAGAGCAAGTCTGCCCGGAAACAAAGGGCCAGATAACCCTCGCCTTGCCAGCTGGCGAGGCGGTGGTCACAGCGCGCGCTGACCGGCTGGAATTGCTGCAGGATGGCACCGTGCTGCTGGCCGATTACAAAACCGGGGCCCCGCCCCGCAAGTCACAGGTGGAGGGCGGGCGAGCCACCCAGCTGCTGGTAGAAGCCGTGATCGCCGCGGCAGGCGGCTTTTCCGAACAGCAGGGCCAGCCGGGCAAGATCAGCGCGCTGGAATATTGGCAGATAAAAGGCCAGGCCGGCGATGCAGGCCGCATTACCAGCGTGCTACCAGCAGATTTCGACAGCGAGACGGTGCAGGCTGCACTCACACAGCTGATCCAGCTCTATGATAATCCGGATCAGCCCTATCTGTCCGAGCCGGACCCGGCGGTGCGGCCGAAATTCTCTGATGTCCGGCATCTGGCGCGGGTGCGCGAATGGCGCGCCTGGGAGGTGGAAGATGACTGATCCCTATCGGCAGGCAGTCACCCGCCAGCGCGCCGCCTCTGACCCGTCTGCCTCGGTGTTCGTATCGGCCAATGCTGGCACCGGCAAGACCAAGGTGCTGACAGACCGGGTGCTGCGCCTGCTGCTGGACGGGGCGCGGCCAGAGGCGATTTTATGCGTGACCTATACGCGGGCGGCAGCTGCTGAAATGACGCAGCGGCTGAATCGGCGGCTGGCCAGCTGGGCGGTCTGTCCGCAATCCCAGCTGCTCGAAGAGCTGGCAGAGATGGGCGAGAGCCCGGCAAGCGCAGAGCAAATCGCTGTTGCGCGCAATTTGTTTGCTACGATTCTGGATAATGAAAACGGCCCGCGCGTTGAGACGATGCACTCTTTCTGTCAGTCTGTTCTGGCCCGCTTTCCGATAGAGGCGGGTGTGCCGCCACATTTCCAGCTGGCCAGTGAAGCTGAATTGACAAGCCTGTTGGTCAGCTGTTTTTACCAGCTTGCCGGTGACCCGTCTGCTGAAATTGCTGAGCTTCTGGCCTATCTGTCCAGCCAGGCAGATGAGCGCAGCCTGCTGGAACATTTGCAAGAGATAATCGCCAATGATGAGGTCAGCAGCAGGCTGGGCCAGGACCCCGCCTGGCTGGCCGGGATGGAGGGTTTTATCCGAGCTGATCTGGGGTGGCCGGAGAGCGAAGCGTTGGCGGCAGAGCAACAGGCGGTGCTGGATTATCTGGCCGGGGCGGACCTCTCCCAGCTGGCAGACCAGCTCTCAGAAGATGGCAAGAACGGGGAAAAAAGGGCTGCCCAGATACGCCGATGGCTGGCCCTGTCAGAGGCAAGCCGCCCGGCGCAGCTGGCGCTGCTGGCTGGTGCGTTTTTCACCAAGGGCAGTTTGTTGAAAAATCTGGCCAGCAAGAAACTGGCCGCCACCCAGCCGGACCTGATCACACGCCAGCAAGAGATCGCCGATCATCTGGCGCGCTATTACCGGGCCGAAACCGCCTGTGCCACGGCGCAGCGCTCGCTGGCTCTGGCGCGTCTGGCCGGGCATCTGACGCGCCGCTATCAGGTGGCAAAATGGCAGCGCAGCTGGCTGGATTTTGATGATTTGATCAGGCTGGCTGACCAGCTGCTGGCCCGCGACGGCATGATGGGCTGGGTGCAGTGGAAACTGGATAGCGGAATTCAGCATTTGCTGGTGGATGAGGCCCAGGATACCAGCCCGGCGCAATGGCGGCTGCTGGACCGGCTGGCGGGTCCGTTCTTTGACAGTATTCCAGAATCAGACAAGCCGGACCGCACATTGTTTGCGGTGGGCGATTTCAAACAATCCATCTATCGCTTTCAAGGGGCCAGCCCCGCCGCCTTTGCCAGCCAACAGGAAAAATTTGCTGCCCTCCTGCAAGGAAGTGGCCGCCAGCTCAGCATCCAGAATTTCACCCTGTCCTTTCGTTCCAGCCGGGCGGTGCTGGATTTTGTGGATGTGATGATGTCTGACCCGGCGCATGGCGGCATGGGGCAGGACTGGCAAGATCATCAAACCTATTGGACAGGCCAGCCTGGCTTTGTCGAATGTTGGCCGGTCACCACCGCCCCGCCCCCTGCCCCGCCGCCCGCCTTCCTGCCGCCTGATGGGATCACAGATGGTGGGGCTGCACAGCTGCACGCTGAAAAGGTCGCAGCCCATATCAAAGAGCTGCTGGATAATCCCGACCGGCACCATATCGGGCGTCAAATCAGGCCGCGTGATATTATGATTTTGCTGCGCAAGCGGGATGGGTTTTATGCCATGCTGCGCGGCGCGCTGGCCCGGGCCGGACTGCCTGTAGCCCCGGCGGATCGGGTGCGGATGCTCAATCAGATAGAGATTCTGGACTTGCTGGCTTTGGGAGATGTCTGCCTGTTTCCAGAAGATGATTTACAGCTGGCGGCCTTGCTGAAATCGCCCTTGCTGGGGTTGGATGAGGACCAGCTGATGGCGCTGGCTATCGGGCGCGGCAAGGCCAGCCTGTTCAGCCGCCTTCTCCGGCATCGAGGCGCTGATTCAGCAATTGGCCGGGCCTGTGATCGCCTGCTGGGCTGGCTCGATCTGGCTGGCCAGACCGAGCCATTTGATTTTTTTGCCCGCGTGCTGGATGCCGCAGGCGGGCGGCGGCAATTTTCAACGCGGCTCGGCCGGGCAGTTGATGAAACGCTAAATAGTTTTCTGCAAATGGCAGCAGATTACAGCCGTTCCGGCCAGTCCGGGCTGGGCCATTTCCTGCGCGCCTTCCGGGATGCCAAAGCTGAGATAAAGCGCGAGCTGGACGAGAGCAAAGAGGATCAGATACGGGTGATGACCATGCATGGGGCCAAGGGGCTGGAAGCCCCGATTATCTATCTGCCCGATATGCTGCGCCCGCGCCCGGTTCCCCGCCAGCTGCATTTCAGCGAAACGTATCTTTTCTGGCCGCCTTCTTCAGACTTTCGGCCAGACTGGCTGGAGACGGTGATACAGGCCCATAAGCAAGAAGAGAGCGAGGAAGAGGATCGCCTGCTTTATGTGGCGCTGACCCGCGCCCGTCAGGGGCTGGTGATTTCCGGCTGGCAGGCTGCAAATCGGCGGATGGAAGATAACAGCTGGTATGAGGGGCTGCGGGCAAGGCTGGAAGGGGTGCCGGAGGCAGAAAAGCTGACCGATGGGCGGGTTCAGGTCACCTCAGCCGGGCTGGCAGACGGGCCCTCCCCCCCGCCGCTGTCCAGCCGCGCCGCTGCTCTGCCTGTCGGGCTGGAAAAACCGGACTGGCTGGACAGGCCGCCACCGCCTGCCCTCACCCCGCCGCGTCCGCTGCGCCCCTCTGATAGCGGTCCGAAAGAGCGGATAAGAGCCTCCCAATCTGGCAATTCTGCTGCTGCTGCCAGAGAGCGGGGACGGCTGATGCATCGGCTGCTGGAATTGCTGGGCAGCCTGCCAGCTGAGGCGCGTCAGGCCGGGCTGGATAGTTTTTGGCAGAGGAGGCGCGAGCTGGCCGCAAGGCTGGATCGTCCGGCGATAGAGGCTGAACTCCTGAATATTCTCGAAGACCCGCGCCTCGCCCCGCTATTTGGCCCGCAGGCGCTGGCTGAGGCATCGCTCGGCGGTCAGGTGGCTGGCAGAATAGTGGCCGGTCAGGCAGACCGGCTGGTGGTAGAGGAGAAGCGCGTCTTGCTGGCTGATTTCAAAACCGGCCAGCCGCCGAACGCGACCAAACCACCTGAAGATTATCTGCGCCAGATGGCCCTTTATGGTGCGCTGGCAGAACAGATCTGGCCGGATAAAGAAATTGAATGTTGGCTAATCTGGACAGCCAATAGTCAGATACAGGAGATCAGCCAGACCGAGCGGCAGGCTGCTTTGGCCCAGCTGCAAGCAGGGCTAAATGGAGAGAGCCAGATAGAGTGACAGGGCCGGCACCGTAATGATCAGCCCCAGCACCACAATCTCGGCAATCAGAAACAGGCTGACCCCCTTAAAGATGGTCTCAAGGGCAATCTTTTTATCGACAATCGATTTAATCACAAAAACATTCAGCCCTATCGGCGGTGTGACCAGCCCCACCTCCAGCAATTTGACCACCACCACCCCAAACCAGATAAGCGACAGCCCATAGGATTCAACAATCGGCAATGTCAAAGGCAGCGACAGCAAAATAATCCCTATCGGATCCAGAAACATACCAAGAAAAATATACATAACAACGATCAGGCCAATCACCACCTCCATAGAGGTGTTGCTGGTCTCAATCCAAGTGGTGATCTCATTTGCCAGTCCGGTCAGGGCGATGAAATTCACAAACAGCTTGCCACCAATGGCAATGACAAAAATCATTGAGGTTTGATAGACGCTTTCTTTCAGCGCGCTCAGCATCTTGGCCAGATTAAGCCGCCGCAGGACAAAGCCCAGAACCAGCGTTGCGGCGGCCCCGATACCGGCTGCCTCAGTCGGGGTGAACAACCCCAGATAAATGCCGCCAACCACAACCACAAACAAGGTCAGAATAGCCCAGCAATCCAGCAGGGCTTGGCGGCGTTCCTGTTTGGTTATCGTCTCATTTGGCAATGGCGCAGCAGACGGGCGCAGCTTGACCCAGATATAGATCACCAGCATATAGGCCAGCAGCGATATAAGGCCCGGAATAATCGCCGCCACAAACAGCCGGGCAATCGATTGTTCGGCAAAAATCCCGTAGAGAAT
>Ga0181579_10002455_pt1 | contig 14993 bp, 16 predicted proteins | sample 071ome_24_FD_132996 | JGI IMG/M metagenome (GOLD analysis project Ga0181579, IMG submission 132996) | Coastal salt marsh microbial communities from the Groves Creek Marsh, Skidaway Island, Georgia - 071402CT metaG (megahit assembly) | ecosystem: Environmental > Aquatic > Marine > Intertidal... | reverse complement strand
GACGACTTCTGAAGCTGCCTTGAGTTTGGGCGGTTCTTTGACCGTCAGTTGAATGAGAGCGGCGAGCAAAACACCGGGAATACCAAACACCAGAAATACAGTGCGCCAGCCGTAAGCTTCTACAATCACAGCACCACCAAAGAGACCAACCAAGATGCCAATATTGGGGGCTGTCGCCAGAATGCCTTGAGCAAAGGCTCGCTTTTCCGGAGGGAAGTAATCTGCGAGCAGCGATTGCGATGGTGGTGTACCGCCCGCCTCGCCAACACCCACGCCAATACGCAGAAGCAGCAAGTGCCAAAACCCCGTAACCGTTGCGCATAAGGCGGTGACCGCACTCCAGGTGGTCATGGAGATGGTAAGCACATTGCGTCTTGACCATCTGTCGGCAAGACGCGCCACCGGTATACCCAAGGTGGCATAAAACAGCGCGAATGCCAGACCCGACAAGAAGCCCATCTGTGTATCGGTCGCACCAAACTCAGCCTTAATCGGCTCGATGAGAATGGTCATCACCTGCCGATCGACAAAATTGAACACATAACCCAGCGTCAGCAGCGCGAGAACGTAATACCGGTAGCGATTCGAATATAAGTGGTGGGGTGCAGAGCTTGTGACACTCTGTGCTGACTCATTCACGGTTTAGCGACCTTCTTATTCATCATTGTTTTCATCACACGCCTCACGCTAGCCCGAAGACGCCAACGCGGCACCAGACTATCTCGAAATTCGAGCAGCCCAAATAGTCCAAACTGACCGTCTAAAAAGATACTCACGGTGCTTTGAACGACTGTTATAGTGCCGAACATAACCCTCAGTAAGACCATGCCATGAATCCCGCTCCCCATTTGCCTGACCAACCCGTTTTCGCATCGCGTCCAATATTTCTTAACTTCCTGCTGATCACACTGTGCTCGCAATTCATGTTCGCGTTGTTGGCAATGAAGGGTGTGTTACTCCCGCAAATCTTGGAATTGTGGGATGTCTCGAAAACGCAGTTCGGTTTATTACTATCGATTTACGGACTGGCGAGTAACTTCATGTATGTCGCCCTTTCATGGGCTCAAGACCGATTTGCGCCGCAAAAACTGATCGCAGTCCCCATGATTATTGGCGGGATTACCACCTTCTTCTTGGGAAAAACCTCCGACTTTAATGTGTTACTGGGGCTACTGCTGGTGTTGGCCATCTGCTGCGAAGGCGCATTTTGGCCAGCTATTTTGTCTTCAGTCAGAAAATCGACGTCTGACGAGCAGCAATCGAAGGTCTTCGGTTTCCTCGAGGGTGGACGAGGCCTAATCGAGTTTCTCCAAAATGCCATCACTTTGGGTCTTTACGCCTTCCTTGGATATAGCGTCCTCGGTTTGGAGGTCGCTTTCATGATTAACGGCGGAGTCATGGTGGCGCTGGGTATTGCAAGCTGGTTTACGCTACCCGACAAACCTCTTCTAAAATCTAGCGATGCCTCCGGCACGATGATGCAGGAGGTTCGCGAGGGAATGAAGCTGACACTCTCGATGCCAGAAATTTGGCTGACAGGCCTCGTCGGTTTCTTCGTTTATTTTGCCTACACCAGCCTTCCCTTCTACGTGACCTATCTCAACGAGAGCTTCACTTTGCCCGCGATTGCAGCATCGATATTCGCTCTTTTCTCAACGTCCGCAGGACGGATCGGTTCGGCCTTCGTGGCGAGCTTTGTGACTAATCGTGCATTCGGGGGCGCGGTGGGTGGTATGCGAGCAGGCCTCATGGTCGTGGCGGTGTTGGGTGTAGCGCTCGCCCTCCTTCCCAACTCGCAAGACTTTGTTTGGGTTGCAATGGCATTACTCGTACCACTGTTTTTTATGATTTTCTTCATGCGTGCTCTCTATTTCGCACCGTATGGAGAGATGGGGCTACCACCACGCTTTTCAGGCTCTGTGATTGCGGTCGCCTCGTTCATTGTCTACGCACCCTCCTCCTTCGGTTATCTCTTTTTCGGCCTCATTGCTGACACCTTCCCCGGTCAGGAGGGCTATCGTTACCTCTTCGCTACGCTGGCCACACTCGGTGTTCTTGGTGCTATCGCAGCTTCGATTTTGCGCAGACGTATGGGAGATGGCCTGAAAGAGCGCATTGCTGAGAAAGTTGCCCTACTCGATGAGAAGCTAGGTCTCCAAGGTGAGGAAAAAACCTTCGCCAAACGATAGGACTTGCGAGCTCAGCGCAGTCGTCTCAGACACGCTCTGTCCAACGACGCTTCGCGCAGTTAAGTCTCAGGCATTTCGGCCGCTCGCGCCTAATAACTGAGAGCAATTAATCCCTTTTTTTACTTCGAGGCGAGGTCGAAGCTGTACTTCCTAAATTCAGTGTCCAGCTCATAACCCAACGCCTCATACACCGATTGCGCTGTCTCATTAGTATGCGCCGTCTCAAGATCCACGCGAAAAGCGCCTTGAGATTTTGCCCAATCATGCGCGAAGCGAAGTAGAGACGTACCGACCCCCTTTGCTCGTGCTGTAGGTACCACATACAAATCATAGAGAACAAAAAACGGCTGCATCGCCACAGAGCAAAAAGCCGGATACAGCTGCGTAAAACCAAGTACTGCCTCATTGTCCTCGAATACGAAGACGTGGCTTCGCTGACAAGAAAGATTTTCGTTTAGGCACTGTGCTGCACCGTCCAGATCGCTCTTTTGCTCGTAAAACACTCGGTATGCATCGAACAAAGGTGAAATGGCTTCCACATCGTTAGTCGTTGCTTCTCGTATGCTCATGGGAACCTCATGTGCTCATCGAACTCGTTACATTGCCGAGCGTACACCGTTAAGGGTCAGCTACGCCAAGCCTGACACTAAGAACATCAACTCTGCTGAGACCACCGAATGTCCCAACGTCAAACAAAAGGAAAAACCCTTGTCATTATCGGTATGGGTGACACCGGCGTATTGGTTGCTACCCGGCTGAGCCGTCATTTCAAAGTCATTGGCATCAGCACCAAGCCCAACCTTGTCAGCGGGCAGGAACTGGGCAAACGATTGGCTGATTTGAGTTGGTGGAACCGTTACTACAATACGCCACTGCGACGATTCAAAGCCCTTGCGGATGTTGAAATCCATCATGCCAAAGCGGAACGCGTCGACCTCGCCACTAAAACGGTGTTAGTGGTTGATCAGAGCGATGACGAAACACTGATCCCCTTTGATTTCCTGGTCATTGCGTCTGGCACCTCTAACGGTTTTTGGCGCGATGATCACTTGCGGTCAGAGTCGCAAATCGACCAAAGGTTGGAGCAGGATGCAGCGGCTATCCGTGACGCGAATACCGTTGCTATTGTTGGAGGCGGGCCCTGTGGGGTGAGTTGTGCCTTGAACATTCGTCGCGCCTACCCGGAGAAAATGGTCTCTCTCTACATGTCAGCGGATCTCCCGCTACCTGGATATCACGGGGAGGCTCGACAGTATTACCAACGCGAATTGACTACCGCGGGCGTACAGATTTTCGGCGGGCATCGAGCTATCACCGAGGAAACTTCGTCCAACGCAGGAACCATACATTTTGAGTCGGGCCAGTCCGCAGTGGCCGATACCATCATATGGTCTACGGGCAATCGCAAGCCGCATACAACCTTCCTACCCGACTCCCTGCTTGACGATGAAGGGTTTGTAAAAACCAAAAATACGCTTGAAGTGATCGGTAGCGACTGTGTTTTTGCCATCGGTGATGTGGCATCAACCGATCCAGCGCGATCATCCGCTCGAAATTGGGCCTACGGTATTTTGGTAAACAACATCAAACGCAAGGCCGCGGGCAAGGCGCCTAACAAGTATTACACCCCTCCAGAGAATCGATGGGGGTCAATTGTTGGACCGCAGGATGACGGGCTCACGCTGCACCAGGACTCAGGAAAGACCACGCGTCTTTCACGCTGGCTGGTGGAGAATCTCTTGCTCCCTACCGTCGTTCAACGAATGATTTATCGAGGCGTCGAACGCCTGCGGGACTAAAGACGACTCTACGCAGCCTTTGCTGCCGGGAACCGGATGAACTCGTTAACCAGCGCTTGAGCGAAGCTCGTTGGATCAGGCCGCGCGCCCGTCAGAACGCCACGTGTTCTTAACTCCGATTCCAATGTATCGAGAATATAATCGAGAGTGAGATCATCCGTCTTATCGGCCCACTTTGCTTTTTCTGCCTCATCGGCAAAACAGTAGGCTTTCCACGAAATTGAGTACCGCAAATCCTCCCACTGGTAACGCGCCACTTCACTACCATCGGGTTTAGCGAGCGACCAGCCGGCACTTCCCTCAAAGGTTAGTGTTGCACCTTTATCGATTTCGGGGAAAAACGACTTTGGCGTTACCCGCTCAACACCGTGAAACACCTTATCAGTATCGATCAATATGGCGGTGTTGTGGGTTGCCGGCATGGATTGACGTCGCCCCTGAGGACCCTCGGGGAAATAGGCAAACGCGCCGCCCGGATTCGCACCAAACCACGAGACGCAGGTAGCAATTGGGATGCGATATTCGTCAAACAAGCCCGAGTGCAGCATGGTGACGAGGAGCCACTGCGGCATGCGTTTCCGATCTGCACCTCGAAACTCCGGAACATCGGTATGAATTGCTAATTCCTGTCCCGGCGTAAGGATGTTGGCGTATACGATCGCGGGCACAACCAGTGGACGACCTGTGACCTCTCCAGCGACCGCTAACAACTCCGGATGATTGAAAAACGCTTCGACGCCCGGCGCCTGAATGTCGTCACCATAGGCGTAGGTCTCTCGGAAATAATTGGTTCGCTGCGCCGCTGTGCTGACATCGTCACTGTTACCCAGGCCATCGATGCCGTTTTGAATGTAGTTGAAGGCGGCATCGAAACGTTGGGGTAATGACTCTCCAATTCCGTCATTGAGTGCTTCTTCGGCGTAGGTACGAAATACGCGTCGTTCCTCGGCGATACGCAACATGGTTATCGCTTCTTCCGCCGACATAAACGGGCTCATGGCCTTGTAACTCGCTCGCATACGAGTGCACTCCTTGATTTATTTGTGTTTTTCGTTGCCTGTTTTATCGCGTATCAGACTCAGTCTCAATGGTGGTTTTCCCCGGCACGGGACCCAGCAGGCAACCCCTAGGAACCTCAACTTAAGGAATCAGGACCGAACTTCCGGTCGTACGACGCGCTTCCAGGTCGTTATGCGCCATAACAACGTCACTCAGTGGGTAACGCTGATTGACATCAACCGTGAGATGCCCCGCTTCTAAGAGGCCAAAAATACGATCGGCTGATGCCTGCATCCACCCTGGTCGCGCCATGTGAGTAGCCAAGCTCGGGCGTGTAAAGTAGAGCGATCCGGACAGGGCAAGCTCCCCGGGAACGACAGCATCAATGGGGCCTGATGCATTGCCAAAACTGACGAATGTCCCCAGAGGCGCAAGTAAGCCAAGGCTCAGTCGATAAGTCGATCGACCCACACTGTCGTAGACCACAGGAAAACCATCAGGTGCGCAGGTTCGAAGCTTATCGGACAGCTCAGGATCGTCGCTCAACAAGCAGGCCTCAGCACCATGGCTCACGGCCAGATCACATTTTGCTTGTGTACTCGCTGTCCCTATTAATCTGACGCCCTTCTGTTTGGCCCATTGACAGGCAATCAGACCCACGCCGCCGGCGGCCGCATGGAAAAGAACGGTCTCACCGCCACTCAGTGGAAAGGTATCGTTGAATAAATAATCCACCGTCATTGCTTTGAGGAGCACCGCGGCGGCTTCCTCATCGGTGACACCCGCTGGAATTTTGACTAATGCAGCGCGGGGTAAAACGATCGCCTCGGCATAGGCGGCCATGGCCATGGCAAAACCAACACGGTCACCCTCACTCAGGTCATCAACGCCCTCACCCAGCGCATCAACCAGGCCGGCGCCCTCGCACCCTAAGCCCGTTGGCAACGACAGGGGGTAAAGACCTGATCGGTGGTAGGTGTCGATGAGGTTGATACCGCAGGCTTTTAGCTTAACCCGTACCTCACCCGCACCTGGCTGAGGCAGCGGCACCTCTCTCACCGACATCTGTTCTGCCGCGCCGCAGACATCCACCCGAACCGCTTTCATCGTATCCATCGATTGACTCCAACCTCTTCTGGTCGCCGTGCTCAGCACACGACTTTTTTCAAACAAACTCTACGAACAAAACGCGCTGTCACTCACAGCCCGCCATCACCGCCCGCAATTTCAGACCCGACGTCTCAGGCTCAACATCCAATGCTTATACCTACATGCAGTATCGGTGAATCAGCGATCGCAGCGTATCGATGGCCGGCTGTATCTGGTCGAGCGGCATGTATTCATTGGGCTGATGAGCGACGTCTATCGAGCCCGGGCCCATGACAATGGTTTCCAGTCCCAGCGACTTTAAAAATGGCGCCTCGGTCGCAAAGTTGACAGCATCCGCTGTCTTCCCCGACGCATGCTCGCAGGCAACGACCAACTCACTGCCTTCAGCCTGCTCGAAGGCGGGCACGGGCTCAACCAAGCGGCGCATCTCAATATCGATATCATGCAGTGCTGCGATCTCAACAAGCCTCGCATTCAAATCACGCTCCACATCGGCGTACTCAAGACCCGGCAGCATTCGCACATCAAAACTAAAATCGAGCTCACCACAGATCCTGTTGGGACTGTCGCCACCGTGGACGCAACCAAAATTGATCGTTGGTACGGGAACCGCCATCAGCTCACAACGAAAGGTCTTAGCCAGTTCATCGCGATACTGAGACAGCACAGACAACAAAGTCGGCAAGGCCTCGATGACATTATTTCCCAACTCAGGATCTGACGAATGACCGCTTTGCCCACGCAAAGTCACGCCTTGCATCATGATGCCCTTGTGCATCCGCATCGGTCGGAGATCGGTAGGCTCACCGACAATGGCGGCTCTCGCCAACGGTAACTGCGCTTTCGTGAGTAAACGAGCGCCTCGCATCGTACTCTCTTCATCGGCGGTCGCAAGTAAGTACAACGGTGCTTTAAATTTGGCCGGATCAAAGGCTGATGCAGCCTCAAGCGCCACGGCAAAAAAGCCTTTCATGTCCGTACTGCCGAGACCATAGAGCCTGCCGTCCCGCTCGGTGAGCTTAAGGGGATCAGACGTCCAACCACCGGCATCAAACGGCACAGTGTCTGTATGACCTGAGAGAACCAAACCGGCAGGCTCGTCCCCTAGTTTGTCCGTATTGCCTAAGGTTGCAATGAGGTTCGCTTTTCCATCCGCTGACGACTCTAGTTCGTGTATGTCGACGGCCCAGCCATCGCGCTCCGCATAGTCAGAGAGGTGATTTATTACTCTGCGATTACTGCTGTCCCAGGACGGATCAGGCGAGCTGACAGAGTCTGCAGCCACCAATTCTATGACACGTTTGACTATCGTTTGCTCGCTCGTTGGCATCCTGCTCTCTTCGTTTACTGCACGTGACTTTTATTGAACGCTGCTTTTAATCAACGCTTCTGCTAATAGAGGCTAAGAGTATCGGCATACGTCCTGATCGTCATCACAGAAGACCTCGACGTATATCGGTTATGCTGAGTTATGCATGACAGCCACACGATTTTCCGTAAGACCGCAGACGACAAGCGACAGATCACCGTCCATCTACTAAATAAAGGTGCAACGATAGCGGGCATCTCACTGAATGGCTTTGGCGTCCACTCACAATCAAATGTCGTGCTGAGATATCCCTCACCCGCGGAATTCGATTCAGACCCCTATTACCTTGGTGCCACCGTGGGTCCGGTTGCGAATCGACTGAAAGATGGTTGCTTCGGCCCGCTTGATCGCAATCAAGCAATTGAGATTAATGAGCCTGCCAGATCAAATGTACTGCACGGCGGGAGCCATGGGCTTCATCAACAAACTTTTCAGGCGTCGCCTACCCGCGCTGACAACGCGGTCGTGTTCTCACTCGCACTACCCCACCTTGCGGACGGTTTCCCGGGGGACCGACTCATTACGGTCCGGTATGAGCTTTTGGACGACCTGAGTCTTCAGTTTGATTTCGCCGCGTCGACCGACCGTAAGACCGTCATGAATCTGGCGAACCACGCCTATTTCAACCTCGGCGGCCCTCTCTCTGAGCACGAGCTGACAGTAAATTCGGGGCACTACACACCGGTGAATAAGCAACTCATCCCCACTGGCGAGATTGCACCACTCAAAGGCTCCGCGCTCGATTACTCTGACTGGAAGGCCCTGGGTGACAACGCGCTTGATCATAATTTTGTGTCACCCGAAGGCGGAAAACTTCGCCGCGTAGCGAGCCTTAGGCTCCGCGGAACACAGCTTCAGCTAGATGTCCTCTCAACACAGCCTGCGCTGCAGGTGTATACAGGTGATGGCTTAAATACACCCTTTGAGCCTAGATCAGGAATGTGTCTTGAAGCTCAGGGCTTTCCTGATGCACCCAACCAGCCTAATTTCCCAAGCATTACGCTTGAGCCCGGCACTATCTACCGACAGCGCACGATCTATCATTTCAGTGAGATAGCACCGCCGTAGCGAAGTCGCAGGACTCGGCCCCGCTCAGTCTTGCGCTTGTGCAGCCGTCACCAAGCGAACAAACGTCATAAACCCGTAAGCCAGGTTGATCGCCAGTGCAATGTTGTACGGGTATCCGTCGCGCACCCAAATCACATTCACTGCGAGCATGGCGATGACACCAAAAAACGAAAGGTAAAAGACGACATCATAGTTAAACGACTTGTGGTCCTTTCTTAAGAGGATTTCGCGACCCCAAACCACCAAAAAGAGAGTGCAGACAGCGATGTAGATCGAGCTCGAAATGACCCAGAACTGCGCATAGTCACCTGCGCTATAACTGCCGCCCGACTGTGATGAGAAGATCAACGGTGTCAGCGAGGCAAATAAGGCAATGCCGCCTTATTGAAGTAACGTTTTCAGCTCGTGACGACGACGTGCATCAAAGCCACCATTGAAGATGGCGACAACCCCTGAAAAGCCAGAGAGCGTGATCGCAATCTGCGCGATCGCTATCAGAATTTGCTGATCAATCATGGTTCGAATTCATCCCTAGATCGCTTATTCGTTAGCCGCTACCGCTGAAGGCTGGTAAACAGACTACTTAAACTCGCGCTCTTCCCACCAGGGGAAGAACTCGGGCATGTCACTACTCACCTGACCCGGGTAGCTGGCAGGTCGCTTCTCTAGGAATGACTTAACGCCCTCCTGCGCATCAGCGGACTTACCGGTGAAGTACACGCCTCGCGAGTCGATTTGGTGGGCTTCCATCGGATGATCCGCACCCAGCATCTTCCACATCATTTGCCGTGCCATAGCGACCGAGACCGCTGAGGTTTCGTTGCAGAACTCTTTGGCTAGTGCACGAGCCGCGGGGAGAAGTTCATCCGCAGGATAAACGGTTCTTACAAACCCTCGCTCCAGTGCCTCATCGGCCTTGAATACGCGGCCTGAAAAGGTCCATTCGAGTGCAGTGCTTATGCCCACAACACGGGGCAGAAACCAGCTTGAAGCGGCTTCCGGAACGATGCCTCGCTTGGAAAATACAAAACCATACTTCGCGTTTTCGGAGGCAAGGCGAATGTCCATAGCGCATTGCATGGTGGCGCCAATGCCCACCGCCGGTCCATTACACGCAGAGATAACGGGTTTAAGGCACTCGAAAATACGTAGGGTCATCATGCCACCGCCATCTCGCGGAATGCCCGGCTTTTTGGGCTTGTAATTGAAGGTGTCTCCACCCCCACTGAGATCAGCACCGGCACAGAATGCACGACCTGATCCCGTAAAAATAATGGCTTTGACGTCATCGTCCGCGTCCGCCATGTCGAGCGCCGTGATGACCTCGTTCCGCATCTCATTGTTAAAGGCATTCAAACGGTCGGGACGGTTGAGCGTAATGGTCAGAATGCCATCCTCGACATCGTACAGAATCGTCTCGAAAGTCATTATCGTTATCTCCTGAGTGTTCAGACGAAATCGCTTATCAGCTGCGCTGGCGATCGATCGTAAATTTAATCGTTTAGGTTACTGCAGTATTTCCTCAAGGCGGGCAATGCAGCCCTCCATACTGCACTTAATGAAGGGCTCTATGACCTCCGGCTTCACGTGGGCCTGCCATTGCAAACGACAGCCAGCATCGCTCGCTGTGATTTCCATTTTTGCTCGATGCGACTCCAAGGCGCCCGGACTTTCGAAGCAGGAATACTCTAGGATGCGGGCGTCGTTATCGTGGTTCAGTATGCGCTCCTTGATCGCGCCTGCGCCCGGCAAATCGAGCGAGCGAACCTCACCATCAAAGGTGCAGCTTGTAACGCCCGGCACCCAGTCGACACGATCTGGCGTGCCTAAGATTTCCCAAAGCGCTTCCGCAGAGGCTTTAAATTCGTGATCGATGATAACTGCCACGGTACATCCTTCTGATTTATGTACATTATTGTGACATCACAGTACCCAAAAACACCCGGCTGAAGCAACGGGCTGTGGGTTAAGGAATGCGTTGATTTTCTGCAGCAAAGCTCGCAACCTTTTCGTCGAATTGAGCGTGTTTTACACACAGCATCTATTCCAACTCTTGCACCACCAAGGACAACACATGACAACAATCACTATTTGGCACAACCCGCGCTGCTCAAAGTCCCGAACAGCGCTTGCGTTACTCGAGGAGCGTGGCGTTGAGCCAACGCAAGTTAAGTATTTAGAAACGCCTCCAAGCGAGTGCGAAATCAAACATACATTGAGCTTATTAGGTTTGTCTGCAATAGACCTCATGCGATGCGGCGAGGCTACTTTCAAAGAACTCAATTTGTCGTCCGACACGCCTGAAGATGCGCTAATCAGTGCGATGGCAAGCAACCCCATTCTGATCGAAAGACCAGTCATCATTTCTGCCACCCAGGCAGTTATCGGAAGACCACCTGAAAACGCGCTGACACTTCTTTAAGTAACTCCTGCCGGGGCTCGACCACGTCGCAAGTAGCACTTTACGATGTAACCCAAAAGCCAGTCTCTGGCAGTTTGGCGGAGGCGTGTCATTACACTAACTCCAGCGCAGACAAAAAATAGGGACTGCCTGATAGACATGAGGTTTCAAGGATAACAGCGCTCCATTTTCTCAAGCAGGCCATCCTGTTAATCGCCAGCTGCAGCTCTCTAGTGAAGATGGCTTGGCGTCTTCTGCCACAGAGACTATCGTTGATAACAGTGCTCGCCGCCCTGTCATTGAAGGGGACACAGACGCTGCATGAACAACCAGATGAGTACAGACATCTTTCTGATTTTAGCCTTGCTCTCGATTAGCATGCTCACAGTGTGGATCAAGCAACATCTACCGAGAGTCAATCAAACAAAGGGGCTTGAGCTTATTACGGATGAGCTAATCGTTGTTCACATCAATGGTATTTAGAATCGCTTCGCTAAGAACAAATCCCAACTGAACAAGATCGGTATCGATGCTTACGCGGAATTAAGCCTGGCAGTGGTACAGCGCACTGATCTCGGCACGGGAAAGATCAAAAGTATCGATAAAACAGATGCGGATTTAAAGCGGTATCGGGTTGCATCTTCGGTCGATGCCTTTGACGTCGAGCGGATGATTGAGGACACCATCGTGATGTCCATCAATTCCGAGAAAAATAGAGGTCACTCCGACTTCGCCAATTTGATTAAGCCCACAAATCGTATTGTACCGAGATCTGATTCTGACCTGGTAGTCACCAACGATAACGGGGCGAGTTTGGGGGTGAGAGCCGTAACGAGCGCGCAGAGAGACGTCAGCGCGCAGCCGCATTAAAATGGCGTCAGTCACAAACTCAACGCGACTGGCAGGCTACCTGCTAGAGGATTAATACTACACTGACATCAATCAATCCGAACTACAGCCCATCACCTTGCATGCGCTAACACGTTTTAGGGGCGCTACATTGCTCGCGGCTTTATTCTTTTTACGAACCCACCCTAAAGTTTGTAGTTCTCAGTAAATTTTTCGGAAGAGCTAAAACCAACGGCTCAAGCGCTACAGCAGGCCCCTTGACTTATTTTTAAAATAGCTAAGCTCGATCCCAGTTGCTGAACTAATGACATTCGTGGCAGTCTGTTGTAAAGCTTGGTGTCGGGCACTACGGCCTGACGGAAAGCCTGGAGATTTATACCATTTGTTTCGTTGCAGTCGAATCACTGTGCCAGCAATGGAATAGAAAGCAAAACAGTAAACAACCGCACTCACAAGGATAATATTTCATGCGATATTTAATTTTAATGGTGTGTCTGATAGCCATCTCGCCGATGTCATTGTCTTCCCATCACGCAGAGACTCCCGCATCGCTGAAGACAGTCAACGATGGGGCAATACTCGTTGTGAAGAACTTTGTGGCTACCGAGGGAAAGTTTGAGGAGCTTGGCGCATTTTTTGGCGAAATCTTGGCCGATACCCGTGCTTTTGAGGGCTGCATCAAGGTGGAGGTCTTTGCCGACGAATCTTCGAAAACCTACACATTGATAGAAGAATGGGACAGCATGGCCGATTACGACAGCTACATGCGATGGCGAACTCAGGGCGGAGGTGTCGACACCCGTGGACAAAGTCTAATAGGCGGCGCCAAAACCTATAAATGGGGAGCGAAAACCACGCTATAGCAATTTATTGTAAGCGCTAGCACCACACCTCAATTCTGAGCACTATTTTTTTTTGGGGGGGGAAACAACGCTGGAAGTGGACTATTTTTTAAATGGGAAAGCGGGTCATAGCCTAGGTCCATTTACTATCGGCGCTGATGAGCGACAGCCTCCCTTTAAGCACATCGAAAACCACCGCCGCTACGATAACCAATCCAGTAACAATTCGTTTTGAGGGTTCAGACACTCCCAACTGCGCCAGCCCAGTTTGTATCACAGCGATGATCAACACACCAAGGAACGAGTTTATTACCGAGCCTCGACCACCGGATAAACTGGTGCCACCGATAACCACTGCTGCAATTGCAGACAACTCGAGTCCAAGACCTGCATTGGGGTCTGCTGATTGCAAATAACCCAGCTGAAACACACCACCGAGTCCAGCGAGCATACCTGCCAATAGAAATACGAGAATTTTCCATTTTTGAGTATCGATACCTGATAGCCGCACAGCCTCCTCGTTTGTCCCAATGGCAATCATATAGCGACCAAAAACAGTCTTTATGAGCACAAATTGCGCCGCCAAAACAATTAGTAAGGCAATAACTAGTGAAACCGAAACCCCAAGCCCGGGCAGTGTTGTGCCGAATATTGCAACAGCATCCCCGACGTATTGCGTTTGGGAGTCGGTGACTAAATAGGCTCCCCCCCGCGCTATTTCGAGCATTCCAAGCGTTACAACAAAAGATGGGATATACCAATGCGCGCTAATGTAACCATTGATGCCACCGCAAATCATGCCCGTCAGCATTGCCGCGACAACCGCAGCCCACAGAGGAAAACCAGACTGCGTAATCAAGACGCCCGCCACTGCGGCACTTAACGCCATTACCGATCCGACACTCAGATCAATGCCCGAGATCAACAACACGTAGGTCATACCGACTGCGATTACAGTCAGCGCTGGTATCTGATTTAGCAGCGTCCGAAAGGTTACCGATGAGAAAAAGTAATCACTAAATACACTGAAAAACAAAATCAATCCAAGCAATACCGTCGCTAAACCAATAGAGTTCCACGGAAGTCGTAACCTAAGGCTCAGCATCTAATCGCTCCCCAGCCGCGGATCCAGTGCTGTAATAACGGAAGCTAGCCTGAAGAATTTTCTCTTGATTAGCCTCCTTTGCCGACATCTCAGCTGAGAGCCGGCCGTTAGACATGATTATGATTCGATCTGATAACGTAAGTAGCTCTTGCGTTTCACTGGTGACCACAATCACTGCTTTTCCCGCCACGACTAACGCATTCAGTAACCGATGTATGGCCCGCTTAGTCTGTGCGTCGACACCACGAGTTGGCTCATCAAAGAGTAATATCGGTAAGTCCATAGACAGCCAGCGCGCGATTAATACCTTTTGTTGATTACCACCACTAAGTTGACCTACCGGCTGTTCTTGGCTCTCACATTTGATATTAAAAGACTCTACAAATCGCTTGGCGCGCATGGCTGCCAACTCATGTAACAGGACGCCCCAAGTATTAGAGATGCTCGATTCTTGGCCCAGAAAAATGTTGTCAGAAATGGACGCCGCCAACATCAAGCCCTGAGACTTGCGATCTTCAACCACCAATCCAAGGCCGCTGGCTATGGCCTGGCGAGGCTCATAATGAACCTTCTCTTCTGAAAAATTGTCGGTAATAAAACTCAACCAGCCATGGTCCGCCTTGTCTGCACCAAACAAACAACGCATAACCTCGGTGCGTCCGGAGCCGATCAACCCACCGATACCAAGAATTTCACCAGACTTCACGTCAAAACTGACATCGCGAAAAGCACCTTCTCGACCAAGACCTCTAACTCGCATCAACGTGTACGGATTACGCTCCACCGGGGCATGTATCTCTGAGTTTTCAGCTAATTCAACGCTTGTCATCGAGCGTATCAACTTGTCCACATTGATGTCTTCTGAAGGTTGCGTCGTGATGCAAACACCGTCGCGCAATACCGAAACTCGATCAGAAATGCGCCGAATTTCGTCCATTCGATGGCTAATATACAAAATGGCGCAACCTCGGTTCCGAAGTTCGTCAATCTGCACAAATAACAATTCAATTTGAGGGTCGGTCAACGCTGCAGTGGGCTCATCCAAGATGAGAAGTCGCAACGGACGGTCGAGCACGCGGGCAATTTCCAGAAGCTGCTGCTGACCAACTCCCAGCTTGGATACTTGCATTTCGGGATCAATATCATTTAAACCGACTCGAGTCAGTAAATCGCGACTCCGTTCATGCAACGACTTGTGATCGATTATTAACCCTTTTTTACCGGTAGTATGTGATCCGACACTATTTCTTCTCGCGGTCAAG
>Ga0181579_10002454_pt1 | contig 14999 bp, 14 predicted proteins | sample 071ome_24_FD_132996 | JGI IMG/M metagenome (GOLD analysis project Ga0181579, IMG submission 132996) | Coastal salt marsh microbial communities from the Groves Creek Marsh, Skidaway Island, Georgia - 071402CT metaG (megahit assembly) | ecosystem: Environmental > Aquatic > Marine > Intertidal... | reverse complement strand
TACTTCGCGAGTTCGCACCAGGAGAGGTACTTGCTCTCCTGGCCGCGTACGACGCGCCCATACAACTGACCGATCGTCGTGGTAACCGGTCCCGGGCTCGGGATATCGCGGTCATCGACCGAACGAACAGCACTCACTTCGGCCGCAGTTCCGCAGACGAAGAGTTCGTCGGCGATGTACAGATCGCTACGAGCGATGTTGTCGACGCGCATGTCGATACCGAGATCGGCGGCCAATGTCATGACGGTGTTCTGCGTGATGCCCTCGAGTGCCCCAGCCGACAAGGGCGGAGTGAGCACAACGCCGTTTCGACTGCAAAAGATGTTCTCTCCGGTGCATTCGGCCACGAGTCCGTTGGGGGCGAGCATGATCGCCTCGTCGTAGCCGGCATTGAGGGCTTCGACCTTGGCCAGTGACGAGTTCACGTAGTTGCCGACGGTCTTGGCCGCCGGGGGCATGGTGTTGTGATCGTGGCGGGTCCACGACGAGATCTTCATGCGGACGCCCTTGGTGAGGGCATCATCGCCGAGATACGCACCCCACGGCCAACACGCGATGGCCACGTCGACTTTGCACGGCAAGGTGTTGAGGCCCATCTCTCCGTATCCGTAGTACGCAAGTGGACGCACGTAGCACGAGGCGAGCCCGGTGGACGCGACCGTGTCCTTCGTCGCCTGAATGATTTCGTCGACCGTGTAGGGAATTTTCATGCCGAGAATGTGCGCACTGCGGAACAGGCGCTCGATGTGCTCGGTGAGACGAAAAATCGCCGGACCCCGTTCGGTCTCGTAGGCGCGAATTCCCTCGAACACGCCGGAGCCGTAGTGGAGCGTGTGCGTGAGCACATGTACCTGCGCCTTGTCCCAATCGACGAGTTCACCGTTCATCCAGATCTTCGGTGTCGGGATCAGCGTGGGCATCTTGGTCTCCGTTTCGCGGGCGTGAAGGCGAGATTAGTTGAGCGAGCTTCGAGGTCAGACTGAGATTCGAGCGGCGATGGCCCGGCCGATCTCGGTGGTCGAGCCCGACACCGGTTCGGCGCAGGCGGTGCGAATGCGATCGGCAGCCGCCGACTCACCGAGAAAATCGAGCATGAGCGCCGCCGACAAAATGGCTGCTGTGGGATTGGCCTTGCCGGTGCCCACGATGTCGGGCGCCGAACCGTGCACCGGCTCGAACATGCTCGGGCCGGTTCGAGCCGGATTGAGATTGGCCGATGACGCCAGGCCGATACCGCCGGACACTGCACCACCGAGGTCGGTGAGGATGTCGCCGAACAAGTTGTCGGTGACGATCACGTCGTAGCGATGCGGATCCTGAACGAAATAGATGCAGGCGGCATCGACATGGTTGTACGCCGTTCCCACCTGGGGATACTCGGCAGCCACCTCGTTGAACGTGCGTTCCCAAAGATTGCCAGCGAAAGTCAGCACATTGGTCTTGTGCACCAGAGTGACGTGCTTTCGATCGCGCGTCGACGCCAGTTCGAAGGCGTAGCGAATGCAACGCTCGACACCCATACGGGTGTTCACACTTCCTTGAGTCGCAACCTCATGTGGTGTGCCCCGACGCAGAACACCGCCTTCACCCACATATGGACCTTCGGTGTTCTCACGGATGACTACGAAATCGTGTGGGTGCGAATGACCGGGGGCCGTTCCGACGAACGGACGCTGATTCACGTAGAGGTCGAGTTCGAAGCGCATTTTCAGCAACAGGCCGCGCTCGATGACACCCGGCGGCACATCAGGGGTGCCGACGGCACCGAGAAGGATCGCATCGAACGCTCGAAGACTGTTCAGAGTCTCGTCCGAGAGAATCTCGCCGTCGCGTAGATAGCGGGCACCACCAAGGTCGAAGTCGGTGGTGGCCACGTCGACTCCGGCGGCGCGAACCACGTCGAGAGCGACCGCTGTCACTTCGGGTCCGATGCCGTCACCGCCGATCACGGCGACCTTGTGTGTCTGTGTGTCTGTGCCTGTCACGGGTCCCCAGCGTAGGGCGAAGCCCGTGACATTCGTCGGGTTCCGCCATCTCGGCCCACTGGAACCACCGTTACCCTGTGCATCATGGCCAAGGTCCATCACCTCACTCGTACCGCGCTCGAGCGTCTACAAGCCGAGCATGCCGACCTCACCACGCGTGGACGGATCGAAGTCGCCGAGAAGATCGAGCGCGCTCGCGAACTCGGAGATTTGTCCGAGAACGGCGATTATCACGCCGCCAAGGACGAGCAGGGCCACATGGAGGGTCGAATCCGCCACCTCGAATCGATTCTCGAGCACTTCGAGATCGTTGAAGCCGATGACGGCGACGTGGTCGGCCCGGGCAAGCTCGTCACTCTGTCGATCGACGGCGACGAGCCCGAGACCTACTACCTCGGATCCCACGAAGAACAATTCGAGGGTGCGGCCACCATGACGCCCGAGTCGGCCCTGGGTCAGGCCATCACCGGTAAGTCCGTGAACGAAACGTGCTCCTACACGACACCGAACGGACACGAACTTTCGGTGGTCGTCATCAGCGTCGAACTTCCCTGACCGTCGGTGATAGCGACGTGAGCGACCTGTACGGCATTCCCCCGCTACCGCCGGGCCGGACGATCGATCTTCCCGGACGGGGAACGACATTCGTCCGCGAGTTACCCGCCCCGACCCCCGATGCACCCACGGTTCTCTTGCTGCACGGCTGGACCGCAACGGCCGATCTCAACTGGTTCGGTGTCTACGAAGCACTCGGACGACATTTTCGCGTAGTGGCCATGGACCACCGTGGTCACGGACTCGGGATTCGCACCCGCAAACCGTTCCGTCTGGCCGACTGCGCCGACGATGCCGCCTGCCTCGTCGACGAACTCGGGCTCGAATCGGTGATCCCAGTTGGCTACTCGATGGGTGGCCCGGTCGCATTGCTGCTGTGGCGACGGCATCGCCCGATCGTCGACGGACTGGTGCTGTGCGCAACTGCTGGCAGTTTTTCGCACAGTCGCGCCGAACGTATGAGCTTCCTCGGCCTCACCGGACTTGGAGCCTTGGCTCGACTCACGCCCGAGAGCACGAAGGAATGGCTCACCGAGCGAGTGTTCCTACGGCGCAAGGCCGAGAAGTGGGGACCGTGGGCCATGAGCCAGGTCGAGTTGCACGACTGGCGAATGGTGTTGGAGGCCGGCCACGCCATCGGTTCGTTCTCGGCGGGTGACTGGCTACACGAGATCGACGTTCCCACTTCACACGTGGTCACGCTGCGCGATCCCGTAATTCCTACGTACCGCCAACTCGATCTCTTCACTCGAATTCCCGACGCCGAAGCGGTTCGTATCGACGCCGAACACGACGCGATCGTCGCCCACGCCGACCGCATGGCGCAGTTCATCGTCGAGGGTGTGCACTCGGTACGCCGGCGGGCCGGCTCGTCCGACCAGATGTCGACCACTGCATGAGATTCGTGCGTCGACTCTCGATCGTTGCGATCGGCGGTGTCCTCGTGACACTGGCCCGACGAGCCATGCGTCGTCGCCACCGACCTGGGGTATCGACATCGGCTATTCGGCGAGGAACCTTCGCTGCTCGCAACGGAGATCTCGCCCGCCTCGGAATGAAAGTCGGAGCGACCTATGCGTCGGCGTCGGCGCGCAAGGTGTTCGCGTCGGCCGAACGTCGGGTCGAAATCGATCGCCAGACCGAATTGAAGTCGGCCCAGCACGTGAGCGAGCGACTCGGCGACATGAAGGGCGCCCTCATGAAGCTCGGCCAGATGGCGAGTTACCTCGACGAAGGTCTACCGGCTCCACTTCGAGCCGCCCTCTCACAACTTCAATCGAGCGCTCCGCCGATGGCGTCGCAACTGGCGGCCGAGGTGATCGAGCGCGAACTTGGCGGCTCGCCCGACCAGTTGTTCGTCGAGTGGGATCCCGACCCCATCGCTGCCGCCTCGATCGGACAGGTGCACCGCGCAGTCGTGCTCATCGACGGTGTCGAGCGGGCCGTCGCGGTCAAGGTGCAGTACCCGGGCGTCGATCAGGCGATCGAGTCCGATCTGAAGAATGCCGACCTGCTGGGCTTTCTTCTTCAACAGGGATTCAGCGGTCTCGATCCGTCCGAGATGGTCGACGAGGTGAAGTCGCGCATCCGTGAGGAACTCGACTACACGCAAGAAGCGCGTAATCAGTCGATCTTCGCCGAGTGGTTCGCCGGCCACCCTTTCATCAAGGTGCCGCGCGTCTACTCAGATCTGTCGACGGCACGAGTTCTCACCACCGAGCTGGTGGCCGGACATTCGTGGTCGTGGGTCGCCGAGCAGAGCCAGGAGTACCGCGACCGAGTCGGCGAGACGCTCTTTCGGTTCGTGTTCCGAAGTCTCTACGGCATGCACAAGTTCAACGGCGACCCCCATCCAGGCAACTACTTGTTCCACGAAGATGGATCAGTCACGTTTCTCGATTTCGGTCTGGTGAAGCACTTCTCCGACGACGAGATGAGAACGTTCATCGCCATGGTGAGCTCGGCCGCCTACGAGCGAGACGTTCCGAAGTTCAGAACCGTTCTCGAGGACTCGGGCATGTTGAAACTCGATGCACCCGTGTCAACCGACGACGTCGGCGAATACTTCGGACGCTTCTACGAACCGGTCTCGGCTGATCGCGACATCGTCTGGACTCCAACCTACGCGAGTGGAATCGTCCGACACACCTTCGACCGATCGAGTCCGATCGCCCAGTACGCAACCGTTCCCAAGGCCTTCGTGTTCATTCAACGGATCAATCTCGGCCTGTACGCAATCCTCGGCGAACTGGGCGCTCGTGGCAACTATCGACGAATCGCCGAGGAACTCTGGCCTTTCGTCGGTGCGCCACCGTCGACCGAGCTCGGTGAGGCCGAAGCACAATGGGCAGCGACCCACCGCTAGTGTCGCCAGAATGTCGTTTCGTCGCTCATTCGCCACCCTCGCCGCACTCACACTCGTTCTCGCTGCGTGCGGTGGTGACGACTCGTCGTCCGATGCCGATGCGAGTGAAGGCGACGAACTGACTCTCGTCGAAGATCCGATCATGGACACCGACGAACCCGACGTGGTTCTGCCGGCTTCGACCCCGACCGAACTCGTGATCACCGACGTCATTGTGGGCGACGGTCCGGCTGCCTCTGACGGCGACACGGTGTTCGTCAACTACGTGGGTGTTCTCAGTGCTGACGGCAGTCGTTTCGACGGCAACTACGGCAGCGATCCCTTCGACGTGACCCTCGGAATGGGCATGGTGATCAAAGGCTGGGATCAAGGACTGATCGGGATGCAAGCCGGAGGCCGTCGACAGCTCGACATTCCGGCCGACCTCGCCTACGGCGATCGTGAGATGGGGGCGGCGATCCCACCCAACTCGGCATTGTCATTCGTGGTCGACATGATCGCTGTGGTGCCAGCCACCGATGCTGCCGACGAACCATCAGTCGACATCTCGGCGGCCGACAATGTGAGCGAACTCGTGATCACCGACCTGATCGTCGGCGACGGACCGGTAGCTGAAGCAGGAGCCAAGGCGGTTCTGCACCTTGTGGCGTTCCGAGCCGACACTGCCGCCCAGATCACGAGTACCTGGGCGTCGCCGCAACCACTCAGTTTCGAACTGAGTGAAGGGGGAACCCTGCCCGGTCTCGTCGCAGGAATTCAGGGCATGAAGGTAGGCGGTCGCCGCCAACTGCAGGTGCCGTTCGCCGACGCCTGGGGCGCCGAAGGACAATCCGACATCGGATTGCCGGCCGAGATCGATCTCATCGTGGTGATCGATCTTCTCGCGACCTTCTGACCTCGTCGATCTTCGACCACCAGGCGCGCAAAGCGTCAGGGAAGGCGCCTTGACCACCATCGGCGAAGGAGTCGGACCACTCCCCGCCCTCCCAACGACGCACGACGACGGCAACGCCTTCGTCCGACACCGCCGCCGTGAGTCGTACACGACATCGCAACGACTCGTTCCAGCAGTCGCCGTCGCCGTCTGATTCGTCGTCCTCGTCGAGCGGTGTCATCCAGCCGGTCATCACCAAACACGCGGCGTCGAAGTCGACCGTCGACGGGACCCGAGTGATCAGGTCGTAGGGATCGGCATCGCAATCGATCAGTTCACGGGCGAAGCCGTGGTCACCGTCGTGCACGGCGAACACCCGAGACGCTCGATAACGCAAAGTTTCGTCGAGCGTTTCATCGAGATCGGCGTCGACCCATTGGGCGATTCGCAGCGACAAGGGAGGTACGGGCGAGGGACGGGATTTCCGGGTCATGTCCGAATGTGGACACGGACTCCGACTGGGGGCGACGACTCAGGTCAGAGTGCGTTCGAGTTGGGCAGCCGCTTCGACGACATAAGAACCGAACCGTCGACCCGGCTGAGTCGACAATCGCTCGATCGGCCCGCTGACACTCACCGCTGCACGCACGACATCCGTGTCGTCGCGAACCGGTGCGCTCACCGATGCGACTCCGGCTTCGCGTTCACCCACCGACTCGACCCATCCGCGTCGACCGATGTTTTCTTCGAGCAGAACGTGTCCGGCCGATCCAGCACCGAGAGGAAGGAGCGATCCCTCGGGAACGATCCACCGCAGACCATGTGGTGACTGCAACGACAGCACACATCGACGGACGTCTCCTTCTCGTACGTACAACTGCACGCTCTCTCCAGTCTGCGTTCGCAATGCGTCGAGAACCGGACGCGCTCGCTCGACGAACGAATCGGATTCGGTCGCCGCCCGTCCGAGCGTGGCGAGCCAACGGCCGAGGGCGAATCGACCATCGTCAGTTCGCCGAACGAGGCCGTGCACTTCCATGGCCGCCGCCAGTCGATGGGTGGTGGCGCGGGGCAGGCCCGCACGGGCGGTCAGATCGGCCAGGCCGAGTGGACCGTGTTCGAGAAGGACTCTCCAGACCACGACCGCCTTGTCGAGAACTCCAACCCCCGATACGCTGTCCATACGGCGAGACTACCGTCCCAATATGTGAGACACAGTCTTTTCCGAGTCGCACGAGGAGAGTTCTCATGACCCAACCAACCACCCTCCCGCAGAAGGTCTGGGACCAGCATGTGGTGCATTCAGCACCCGGTGAGCCCGATCTTCTCTACATCGATCTGCACCTCGTCCACGAGGTGACGAGCCCGCAGGCCTTCGACGGACTGAGGATGTCAGGGCGCCCGGTGCGGCGGCCCGATCTGACCGTGGCCACAGAGGACCACAACGTTCCCACCGAGAACATCCACCTTCCGATCGCCGACCCGGTGTCGGCACGCCAAGTGGAAGTCATGCGGGCCAACGCACGCGAATTCGGCGTCGACTTGTTTTCGATGGGCGACGCGCGGCAGGGCATCGTTCACGTGATCGGTCCCGAGCAGGGTCGCACTCTCCCAGGAATGACGATCGTGTGCGGAGACAGCCACACCGCCACCCACGGTGCGTTCGGTGCACTCGCCTTCGGCATCGGCACGAGTGAGGTCGAGCACGTTCTCGCCACGCAGACGCTTCCGCAGAGCCGACCGAAGTGGATGTCGATCGACGTCGACGGTGTGCTTCCCGACGGTGTCACGGCCAAGGACGTGATCCTCGCCATCATCGGCCACATCGGAACCGGAGGTGGTATCGGCCACGTGATCGAATACCGCGGCTCGGCCATTCGTTCACTCTCGATGGAAGGTCGCATGACCATCTGCAACATGAGCATCGAAGCCGGCGCCAAAGCCGGACTCATCGCACCTGACGACACCACCTTCGCCTACCTCGAAGGCCGCGAATTCGCACCCAAGGGTGCGCAGTGGGAGCAGGCCCTCGATACCTGGCGCGGTCTCGTGTCGGATCCGGGTGCCTCGTGGGACAAAGAAGTGCGTATCGACGCGGCGTCACTTGTCCCACACGTGAGTTGGGGCACCAACCCCGCCCAGGTGACCGGGATCGATGGCGCCGTACCCTCCCCCGACGACTTCAGCGATGCCACCACACGCGAAACCGTTGCCCGTGCACTCGAGTACATGGGCCTGACACCCGGTCAGCGAATCCGCGACATCGCTCTCGACACCGTCTTCATCGGATCGTGCACCAACAGCCGCATCGAAGACCTGCGCGCTGCGGCCAAGGTCATGGACGGACGAACGGTGACTGTGCCGCGTGTGATGGTGGTACCGGGCAGCCACGCCGTGAAAGCACAAGCCGAAGCCGAAGGACTCGACAAGATCTTCCGAGCGGCTGGAGCCGATTGGCGCGAGCCGGGCTGCTCGATGTGTCTGGCCATGAATCCCGACAAGCTCGCCCCCGGCGAGCGAGCAGCGAGCACCAGCAACCGCAATTTCGAAGGTCGCCAGGGTCGCGGTGGACGTACTCACCTCGTCTCGCCGGCCGTCGCCGCCGCCACTGCTGTGGCCGGTCACTTCGCCACCCCCACCGATCTGGTCTGAGTCGCAGGAACGAAACGGAGACATCACATGAAGAGCGTTCGAGTCCTCAACAGTCGTGGTATTCCTTTGCGACGCAGCGACGTCGACACCGACCAGATCATCCCGGCCGATTGGCTGAAGCGTGTCGAGCGAACCGGTTTCGAGGCTGGCTTGTTCTCCACGTGGCGTGAAGATCGCGATTTCGTGCTCAACGACCAGCGATACGCCGGCGCGTCGATTCTTGTCGCCGGGCCGTCGTTCGGTGTGGGTTCGAGTCGCGAACACGCCGTGTGGGCCATCCAGCAGTACGGATTCGTAGCCGTGATCGCACCGAGTTTCTCGGACATCTTCCGTAACAACTGCACGAAGAACGGCCTCGTTCCGGTTGCACTCCCCCTCTCCGTGGTCGAGCAGATCTGGGCGGCGATCGAGTCGGATCAGTCGACCGAGATCGTCGTCGACATGGAGAAGCTTCTGGTCGAAGTTCCGTCGATCGGCGTGTCGGAGTCGTTCCCCATGGAACCGCAGAACCAACACCGGTTCCTGAACGGCCTCGACGACATCGGCATCACACTCACGCACGCCGACGACATCGCCGCATTCGAAGCCAAGCGTCCGGCTTGGCTCGAACGCTGACTCAGTCGTTCTCGAACTCGACCAGATTCAGCAACTTCGAATTGTTGCTGAACACTTCGATCGGCTTGGTGATGGGCATGCGCATGGTGCGCTGCAGAAGCGTGACTTGAGTGTGCTGGTTGTACTCGACGAGGGTGACCGCCCATCCGTCGCGACCTGCTCGGGCGGTACGACCCGACCGGTGTAAGTAATCCTTGTTGTCCTTGGCCGGTTCGTAGTGCACGACCGCGGCAATGTCGTCGATGTCGATCCCGCGGGCGGCCACGTCGGTGGCCACCAACACGTGCAGGTCGCCTTCGGCGAAGCGTCGTAGGGCCTTTTCACGAGTGGGCTGGGCGAGGTCGCCATGAATCGCCGAGGCATTGACACCAAGAGCTTGAAGGTTGTCGGCCACCCGGTCGCACACGCGCTTCGTCTGACAGAACACGACGGTCTTGCCGGCTCCACGCGAGATCGACGCCACCACTTTGTCTTTGTCGAGATGATGGACCGCGAGCCAGAGGTGATGCATCGTGCCGACGGTGTCGGTGGCTGCATCGATCGCAACCTCGACCGGATCCTTCAGGTAGGCACGAATCAGGTGGCCCACGTCTCCGTCGAGAGTGGCCGAAAAGAGCATCGTCTGATTGCGTCCGGTGCAGCGGCGAAGAATCCATTCCACCTGTGGCGTGAAACCGTCGTCAGCCATGCGGTCGGCTTCATCGAGTACCACCACTTCCACCCCGGACACGTCGATCTCGTCGGACTTGAGCAGGTCGATGAGGCGAAGCGGAGTGGCCACGACGAGTTCGATGCCCTTGGCGAGTTCGTCGATCTGGTGATGACGACTCGATCCGCCGTACACCGGAAGAACGCGCCGTCCGGAGTGGCGAGCCACCGGCTCGAGGACTTCGGCCACCTGAATGGCGAGTTCTCGCGTGGGCACCAGAACGAGACCGAGCGGCCTCTTCGGCTCGGCACGTTCGGACATCCGAGAGAGCATCGGCACACCGAAAGCGAGAGTTTTGCCCGAACCAGTCTTGGCCCGTCCGCATACGTCGTGGCCCTTCAACGCGACGGGAATGGCTTCTTTCTGGATGGCGAAAGGTTGTGCGAAACCGGCCGCCGCCAATCCGGCGTCGATGCCGTCGGGCACGCCGAGATCGGCGAACCCCGTCGGTGTGGGGACCGGAGGAAGAGTGTTGGTGGAGGTGAGGGGTTGAGTCGTGTCGCGGGCCGGCTGGTCGGGTCGGGGAGGTCGGCGGCGACGACGCGATGATCCCTGTCGTCGGGATGGTTCTGTCATGTCCCATGCAGGGTACCGGGTGCGTCGGGCCGCCATCGGTGCCTCGCCCACGAATCGGGTGTGCACATAGACCTACTCTGTGACCATGAAAGTGCCCTTGAGCGTCGTCGACTTCCTACGTCGAGCCGAACTTCTGTATCCCGATCGCATCGGAGTGATCGACGAACCCGACCAACCGGCCGACTCGTGGGGAACACTCACCTACCGAGAAGTCGCCGAACGGGCACGCGCCCAGGCCGCCGGCCTCGATGCACTCGGCATCGGCGTCGGCGAACGAGTCGCCGTCCTCAGTCACAACTCGGCCCGTCTGTACACGAGCTTCTTCGGGGTCTCGGGATCGGGTCGCATTCTCGTCCCGATCAACTTCCGTCTGGTCGCCGAAGAGGTGAAGTACATCGTCGAGCACTCGGGAGCGCGCGTTCTTCTGGTCGATCCCGAACTGGCCGACGCGATGTCGTCGGTCGAGTGTGAGCACAAGTTCGTGATCGGCTCGGAAGCCGACGAGGCTCTTCTTCGTGTCGGCGTCGAACCACGACCCTGGACTCCCGACGAGGACGCCACGGCAACCGTCAACTACACGAGCGGTACGACCGCTCGGCCGAAGGGTGTACAACTCACTCACCGCAACATCTGGTTGAACGCAACCACGTTCGGGTGGCATCTCGGCGTGAGCGATCGCGACGTGTATCTGCACACCCTCCCGCAGTTCCACTGCAACGGATGGGGAATGGTCTACGCCATGACTGGCATGGGCGCGACACACGTCGTACTGCGCAAGGTCGATGGTGCCGAGATCTTGCGTCGGATCGACCACCATGGAGTCACTGCACTCTGCGGGGCGCCAGCCGTCGTGAACGCCGTCCTCGATGCAGCCGCCACGTGGGATGGGCCGATCCCCGGACGTGATCGAGTGCGCATGGTGGTGGCTGGCGCTCCCCCGCCGACTCGCACGATCGAACGCATGGAGACCGAACTCGGTTGGGAATTCATCCAGTTGTACGGACTGACCGAGACCTCACCCTTCATCACGATGAACCGCACTCGGGCCGAGTTCGACTCGTTGTCGCCCTCCGAACGAGCCCAGAAGTTGTCGCGAGCCGGAGCGCCAGCGATTGGCGTCGAGATGCGCGTCTCCGAGCACGGCGAAGTCCTGGCGCGTGGCAACGTGGTCATGGCTGGATACTGGGAGCAACCCGACGCGACCCGTGACGCGATCCACAGCGCTTCCGATGACACCGACGGCCCCGAGTGGTTCCACACCGGCGACGGCGGGAGCATCGACACCGCTGGATACGTGACGATCAGCGATCGCAAAAAGGACGTCATCATCTCCGGTGGCGAGAACGTGTCGTCGATCGAGGTCGAAGACGCCATCTTCAGCCATCCCGACGTCTCGGAAGTCGCCGTGATCGGCGTACCTGATGAGAAATGGGGTGAGCTGGTGCTGGCTCTCGTCGTCGTCTCGCCGGGTTCGACGCGCACCGAGGACGAGGTCATCGCCTACGCCAAGACCAAACTCGCCGGCTACAAGTGTCCGAAGCGCGTCGAGTTTCGTGACGTACTCGCTCGAACGGCGACCGGGAAACTTCAGAAGTTCAAGTTGCGCGAGCCGTACTGGGCCGGACTCACCAAACAAGTGAACTGAAACGACTCGAACGGGCTCAGTTCATACCGCGCAGCGTCGTATTCGACGTGTGCTGCTGAAGGAACCACTCGTACGTCGAGCGAATCCCTCGGTCGAGGTCGTACGTCGGCGACCAACCGAGATCGCGTAGTCGCCGGACGTCGAGGACCTTGCGAGGCGTTCCATCGGGCTTCGACGTGTCGAAGTCGAGCATCGCCTCGGGATACACCACGTCGCGGATCTTCTGTGCGAGCTCGCGGATGCTGAGGTCGACTCCGGTTCCGACATTGATGTGCATGTCATCGCTGTAGTTCTCCATGAGGAACACGCATGCGTCGGCCAGATCGTCGACGTGGAGGAACTCGCGCATGGGGCTACCAGTGCCCCAGATCTCGACTCGAGGGTTGCCAGTCGTCTTGGCGTCGTGGAACTTGCGAATGAGAGCCGGCAGCACGTGACTCGACGCCAGATCGAAGTTGTCGTTCGGCCCGTAGAGATTGGTGGGCATGGCCGAAATGAAGTCGGCCCCGTACTGACGTCGGTACGCCTGGCACAACTTGATACCGGCGATCTTGGCGACTGCATACCACTCGTTGGTTGGCTCGAGCGGACCAGTGAGAAGTTGCTCCTCGGAGATCGGCTGCGTGGCGTGACGCGGGTAGATGCACGAACTTCCGAGATACAGAAGTTTGGTCACTCCCGTGCTCTGGCTGGCGTGCACAACGGTGCCGTGGATCATCAAGTTGTCATAGATGAATTCGGCTGGCCGGGTGCTGTTGGCCAAGATGCCACCGACGGTGCCGGCAACCAGGAAGACGTAGTCGGGCCGGTGGGCGACGAACCACTCGTCGACCGCGCCCTGATCGCGCAGATCGAGTTCATCGCGCGTGGCCGTGAGAACATTTGCGAATCCGGCGCTCTCGAGACGACGCATGATGGCGCTGCCGACCAGACCGCGATGGCCGGCCACGAAGATCTTGGCGTCGGTGGGCATCGGCTGGTGCATCAGGTCTCCCGGGTTCGATGACTGTCTCAGGGTATCGGTCAGTCGACCAGGGCCTGATGCACCATCTGCTTCAGCTGACTACGCAACGGATGGGTGCTCGACGGCATGAGTTGAGTCATGAAGGTGAGCGTGAGATCCTCGACCGGATCCACCATGAACCAAGTGCTCGCGGCACCTCCCCATCCGAAGTCGCCCACCGAACCCGGCACTTTGGCGGCCACCGGATCGAGGGTGACGCTCATGCCGAGTCCGAATCCGACACCGTCGTAACTCGTCTCGGCGAACAACGGACGACCGAAGGCCGTGAGGTCGACGTTGCCGGGCAGGTGGTTGCTCGCCATGTACTCCACAGTGCGAGGCGACAAGATGCGACGGCCGTCGAGTTCACCGCGATTGCGGAGCATCTCGGCAAAACGTACGTAGTCGCCGGTGGTCGACACGAGCCCACCGCCACCACCATCGAGATTCGGCTGGTGGTACACCCCGCGGTCGGCAGCATCGGCACGAGTCGCGGCGAGTGTTCCGGGCGCGGCCGTGTACAGAGCCGACATGCGTTCGGCGCGATCTTCGGAGCACCAGAACGCCGTGTCGGACATCCCGAGCGGTTCGAAGATGCGTTCGCGCATGAAGTCACCGAGTCGTTGGCCGCTGATCACCTCGACCACGCGACCGAGAACGTCGAGTGACACCGAGTAGTTCCATTCGGCACCCGGCTGGAAGAGCAATGGTTGGTGGGCGAGCAGAGTGCATAACCCGGCCAGATCGAGATCACGCGGGAATCCCCATTCCATTCCGGCTTTGCGATACAACTCGTCGACCGGATGCTGGTACATGAATCCGTAGGTGAGACCGGCGGTGTGCGTGAAGAGATGCCACATCTCCATCCGCTCCGACATGGGTTCGAGAAGCGGCTTCACCCACGTGCCGCCCCGCCAGACCTTGGTCTCGGCGAATTCGGGGATGAACTTGGCGACCGGGTCGTGCAATTCGAATCGACCTTCTTCCCAGAGAATCATGGCCGCCACCGAAGTGATCGGTTTGGTCATCGAGAAGATGCGCCAGATGGTGTCGTCAGCGACCGGTCGGTTCGCTTCCCGATCGGCGAGTCCCTGCGACGTCGTGAAAGCGACCTTCCCGTCACGGGCGATCACCAACTGATAGCCGGTGAGTAGACCTTTGTCGATGTACTTCGTGAAGTGACGATCGATGCGACCGAGTCGGTCGGCGCAGAGGCCGACGTCTCGGGGATCGACGATAGGACGTCCGTGGTTCATCCCACCACAGTACGTCGGTGCTCAGTCAGCCCTGGCCGTCCTGTTGGGCGGCGATCTCGGCGCGAACGGTGTCCATGTCGAGATCGCGCGCTTTGCCGACGAGTTCTTCGAGGGCTCTCTGCGGGAGCGCCCCGGCCTGGTTGTAGAGGAGGATGCCGTCCCGAAAGATCATGAGGGTCGGGATCGACTGGATTCCGAAAGCAGCCGCCAGGTCTTGCTGAGCTTCGGTGTCGACCTTGCCGAACACGGCGTCGGGGTTGGACTCGGCAACCGTCTCGAAGATCGGGGCGAACTGGCGGCACGGGCCGCACCATGACGCCCAGAAGTCGACGAGCACCATGCCGCCGCCCTCGATGGTGGATTCGAAATTGTCTCGGGTGAGTTCGACTGCTGTGCTCATGAGAGGTACAACCCGTTCCACTCCTCCCCTATTCCCCAACCCTCAAAAATCACCCACCCTGTTGCGTTAGCCACCACCGGCGGTCATTTGCGCAACAGAGTGCGCGAAAAGTGTTGGTGGTGAGGTGCTGCCGGTGCGGGTGGGGATCGGCACACAGTGCCTCTGGATGAGTACCGACCGGAGGCGTACTATGACCATCACCGAAGCAGATCGATTCGAGATGCACCTGGAATTGAGGAAGTTCCTAGGAGACAAAGTGGCCGAGACATTGATGGAGCACCTGCCGCCGTCGGGATGGGGTGATGTCGCACGACGATCCGACATCGACCACCTACGCGATCAGTTCGCCGATCTCAAGGCGACG
>Ga0181579_10002450_pt1 | contig 15009 bp, 8 predicted proteins | sample 071ome_24_FD_132996 | JGI IMG/M metagenome (GOLD analysis project Ga0181579, IMG submission 132996) | Coastal salt marsh microbial communities from the Groves Creek Marsh, Skidaway Island, Georgia - 071402CT metaG (megahit assembly) | ecosystem: Environmental > Aquatic > Marine > Intertidal zone... | reverse complement strand
CTTATCGATTTTTTCCTCAAGATTTTTCTTTTTAAGTGCAAACGGTTCTTGACCACTAAAGGCATCAAGCGCATTGTCAAAAGCCAAGATACGTCCTCCCTTTCGAAGCCAGTTCATTAATTTTTCCTTTTTATAGGGTATACTCAAAAGGTCATAACGTCCCGAGGGCATGATCAATACATCAATTTGATCCAAAACCCTGTCGGAGAGCTCTCCAACACGTACCTGATGAATTGGATAGTGAAGCTGTTGCTCAAAGAAGTGCCAGATTTCTCCATAGTTATACGAAGAGACATTGCCTTCTGCAAGAATTGCTACACGTGGTTTTTTGATCCACTGCAACAACTCAGACCCCATGTCGGGACCTTGTGCAGCGTAACCGGTTTGGATGGGTTCTAAACGTTTGCTAAACTTTGCTGCAATTTGACGCACTTCATCGGCATAATTTGGCCGATCGAGGTGGTCACCTCTAAAAATAAAGAGGCTTCCGTGCTTCCAATTTTTCCCTCCATTAGAAAGTGGGCCTAGTGTAAAGCGTACTTTGATATCTTCTTTGAGCAAGGCCGACAAAAATTGTCCGTCCTCAAAACTATCATAGGTGGCACCCCAGCCAATAGCATTTTCAGAATCCGGTTCCATTGGGTTGTTGCGGTTTTGTTTTTGAGTTGCCAATTTGCTGTTTGATGCCATGGCTTTAAGACCATAGGCGTAGGGCAGTGACCATGCCGTAATATCATAGGTTATTGAATCTTGTAACGCCGTGTTGGGCTCAAAGAGCACTTGGGCCATTTTACCTTTTACCTGATCGGCAGAAACCACCAATGCACCAGAATCAAAACGGGTGACTTTTGATTTTTTTTCTTGATAGTCGTACCCTTTTATCGGTTGGTTAGCGCTTAAATATTCGTAGTGAATTTGATGTAGATCCAGCAATCGTTTAAGTGGAGCAATTTTACCTGCCGATCCCTCCAAAATATAATTTTGGTACTTGGGTTGTTGATCCGAAAAATATTTTTGAAAGTTGGTGTTTAACAAGGTTTTATTTTTAGAAACGGTTTCGACTGTAGAAAGTGCTGTGGTATAGTGATGTTCGATCCGATCAATAAGGGTCAATTCGATGCCTTCGTCATTGTCAATTCCAAGTCCGGCACGGCCATTTCCGGCTTGTTCGTAGGTCATGCCAATAGCACCCAAATAGGTTGGGTAGGTATCCCCATAGCTGGGATACAAAAGGTCAAACCGTTCTTTGGTAAAAAAGAACCAGCCATTTTTGTCAAAATAACGCGCGTGGTTTTTGGCCAACATATCCTGAAATTCCATCTGAAAAGGGGTGATGACCTCATGTAAGGGTTTTGACGCAGGAGCAAAATAATAGGGGTCATTGATGCCCTGCTCATGAAAATCTACATGCACATGGGGCAGCCACAAATTGTACTTTTTGATCCGCTGTTGGGACTCTATTTGACTGGCCCATGCCCAATCTCTATTTAGATCAAAAATATAATGGTTGGTTCTACCACTTTGCCAAAGTTCGCGGTGTTCACGTGTGATGGGATTGGCATCATAGGGCAGACTTCTGTTTTGTTTGTACCAATTGACATAGCGGTCTCGCCCATCTGGATTGATACAAGGGTCGATAATGACAATCGTGTTTTCGAGCCATTCACTGTGGTTGGTGATCAAATTATAAATCGTTTTCATTGCAGCCTCCGTCGAAGATGATTCGTTACCATGCACGTTAAAACTCAGCCAAACAACCGCGATATCATCATTTTTGTCACCGGCAACTAAGCCGGTGTTTTTTAAATGACCAAGGCGTCGTTCTTCGAGACGATTGATGTTTTCGGGTGAAGAAACATAGGCTAATTGCAAAAGACGTCCTTCGTAGGTTTCTCCATACGGATCCAACACTACTTGATCCGATTGCGCTGCTACATGTTGAAAATAGGACACCACTTGATGGTGACGCGAAAATTTGGTTCCAAGGGTGTATCCCAAAAAAGCGTCTGGGCTTTGAAGTTGCCCAAAACCAATAAAAGAACCCAGTAAAAAAAGGGAAGCAGCGATGATGTTTCTCATGGTATTAAAAAATTTCGCATAAATATAGCCCTTTTCTTCAACGGATCGAATTTTAAAAAAACAGATATCTTTACACAAATTGCGTTTATGAAGATTTTGGGCATTCCGTTTGCTGAAACAAACTACACTTCGCCGCTTATTTCAGATTATTTAAACCAGCATAGTGGTTTAAAACCGTTTTATCGCGCACTTCCTGATTCCAAAACATTACATGAACAGTCAATTAACAAGACAAAACACTTTACACCAAAACGTCGAAATACATTAGTTACGGTACTCCAACAACAGTACAAAGATCTTAAACCCAACCCAGCTGTTTTGGAAAACATTGCGTTGTTAGAAGAGCCGCAAACCGTTACGGTAACCACAGGACATCAGCTCAATTTGATGACCGGCCCTTTATATTTTATTTATAAAATCATTTCGACCATCAAATTGGCGCAACAACTCAATGCACAATGGGCGTCCATAAAAGTTGTTCCGATCTATTGGATGGCTACCGAAGATCATGATTTTGAAGAAATCAACCATTTTGATTTTAAAGGAGAAAAATTGACATGGTCAAAACCAACAAGTGGCCCCGTAGGTTTACTCGATTTGGACGGCCTGGCACCTCTATTGAAAACCCTAGAATCCACGCTCGGAATATCTAAAAACGCCGATGAAATTCGAGCATTGATCGCAGAGTCCTACGGAAAAGCCAACACCCTAACAGCGGCCACCCGCCTTTTGGTCGACCACCTTTTCGGGTCCTATGGTTTGGTTTGTTTGGACGCTGACAATCGGGAGCTTAAAACACTTTTTATCCCTCAAATGGAAGAGGAGCTCAATGCGCAAACGTCTTTCAATTGTGTTTCGGATCAAATTTTAAACATTCAAAAACAATACAACGCGTCATACAAACCTCAAGTGAATCCTAGGGCAATTAATCTTTTTTATTTGCACAAAAAAGGGCGGCTTCGAATTGAAAAAAATCCCTCAGGATTTTCTTTAGCAGATCATCCAATCCATTTTGAAGATACAGCATTGCTAGACCTTCTTCACAACCACCCCGAACGTTTTTCGCCCAACGTCTTGATGCGTCCCTTGTACCAAGAAGTTATTTTGCCTAATATCTGTTATATTGGAGGTGGAGGTGAGTTGGCTTATTGGTTGCAACTGTCCTCGTATTTTGAGTCACAAAAAATAGCTTTTCCTTTGTTGTTATTAAGAAACTCCGCCCTGCTTATGACGGACAAACAATTGAAAAAAAGCGAAGCTTTGGACCTTAAAATTGCCGATCTGTTTCAAAAACAAAAAAACCTTGTGGAACAAAAAGTTCGAGAGATCAGTCAAATTGATCTGGACTTAGCGTTTCTAAAAACAGCTCTAGAGCAACAATTTGCCCAACTAGAACAACTGGCCCAGCAAACAGATGCTTCATTTTTAGGGAGCGTTGCCGCACAGCGTGTCAAACAGTTTAAAGGCATTGACCGATTAGAAAAACGCCTTCTCAAGGCTCAGAAAAGAAAACTAGCAGATCATACCCAGCGCATTGTCGATCTACAGCAACAGCTTTTTCCTCAAGGGCAACTTCAAGAGCGTGTAGCCAATTTTTTCAGTTTTTACCTGGATTATGGAGCATCGCTCATTCCGATGTTGTTAGCGGCTTTTGAACCCTTGGGCACCACTTTTGATGTGATTCGGTTGACTTTTGATAAAAAAGAAAAATAGCCCAACCCCAAAACCGAAATAGTTGTATTTTTGTCCATGCAAGAAAAGCTTCTCATCCTTGACTTCGGTTCTCAATACACCCAATTGATCGCCCGAAGAGTCCGCGAATTAAATATTTATTGCGAAATCCATCCCTACCATTCGATTCCAGAGGATTTAACCCCGTTTAAGGCGGTTATACTTTCGGGATCGCCATTTTCGGTGCGAAGTGAAGACGCGCCACATCCTGATTTGACGCATATTCGAGGGCAAAAACCCCTATTGGGGGTCTGTTATGGTGCTCAGTATTTATCCCATTTTTCTGGGGGTGAAGTTGCACCATCAGCCACGCGAGAATATGGACGTGCCAACCTGTCGTTTGTCGCCAAAAACACTACTTTTCTTAAAGGAGTAGCTCCCAAATCCCAAGTATGGATGAGTCATGGAGATACCATACAAAAACTGCCAGAAGGGGGCCGACTAATTGCCAGTACTGATGATGTAAAAAATGCCGCTTTCGAAATTAAAGGTGAAGCTACTTATGGCATACAATTTCACCCAGAGGTGTATCACAGTACCGACGGCAAACAGATGTTGCAAAACTTCTTAGTTGACATAGCGGGATTTAAACAAGATTGGACATCGGATTCTTTTGTAGAAATGACCGTTGCCAATCTCAAAGCCCAATTGGGCGATGATAAAGTAATCCTTGGTCTGTCCGGTGGGGTAGACTCAACTGTTGCAGCCGTACTTTTGCATCAAGCGATAGGCGATCGTCTCAATTGTATTTTTGTCAATAATGGGTTACTTAGAAAAAATGAATTTGAAGATGTGTTGGAGCAGTACAAAGGAATGGGACTTAATGTTAAGGGAGTCGATGCCTCCGAAACTTTTTTAAGCCGTCTCAAAGGCATTACCGATCCTGAAGAAAAAAGAAAAATAATCGGCAACACTTTTATCGATGTTTTTGATGCGGAGTCCAAACTAATAAAAGGCGCTACTTGGTTGGCACAGGGCACTATATATCCTGATGTTATCGAATCGGTTTCGGTCAATGGACCTTCTGTCACCATCAAATCGCATCACAATGTAGGTGGATTGCCCGACTACATGACCTTAAAAATCGTCGAGCCCCTAAGGATGTTATTCAAAGATGAAGTACGTCGAGTAGGCGCAACCTTGGGCATTTCTAAGACGTTAATAGGCCGTCATCCGTTTCCGGGTCCAGGCCTTGCTATTCGAATATTGGGAGAAATCACGCCCGAAAATGTCCGAATTCTTCAAGAGGTAGATGCCCATTTTATATCGGGACTCAAAGCGTGGGATTTATATGACAGCGTCTGGCAAGCTGGCGCAATTTTGCTCCCGGTCAACAGTGTAGGAGTGATGGGTGATGAACGTACTTATGAAAAATGTGTGGCGCTCAGGGCCGTAGAATCTACTGATGGGATGACCGCAGATTGGGTGCACTTACCCTATGATTTTTTACAAAAAATTTCCAATACCATTATCAATAAAGTGCCGGGTGTCAACCGAGTGGTTTATGACATAAGCTCCAAACCACCGGCTACAATTGAATGGGAATAATTACTTTTGACTATGCGTTTCTTGCTTCGCGTTTTATTGATTTCTTGGTTTGCGTTTCAATCGGTTTGGGCGCAAGACAATGCCCTGCCCGAACGTTTTATCACGCATAAGGTCAAAAGACAAGAGACATTGCCCCAACTCTCCAGGCAATACAACATTACCGAAGACCAACTCAAAGCATATAATCCGCTGATTGAAAAAGTGGGATTAAAGCGGCGTATGCAATTGCGAATCCCCGTTTATGCTCAAAAGCAACTTGTTCAAGAAGCGCCCTCGGTCTTACCACCTCAAACCGTACCCTACACGGTACCTCCAAAAGCAACCAAATGGAGAATTGCCTACACCCATGGGATATCTATCGCATCACTAGAAGCCTTAAACCCGCAAATTAAAGGAGGTCTTAAAGCTGGAGAAATTATTCAGGTTCCTAAAATGAATGGTGAAAAACGTGCCATAATCGATACCACCTATAACTATTATACCGTCAAGCCAAAAGAAGGGTATTATCGAATTGAAAAAAAACTAGGGATCAATAAGGCGGTTTTGGACTCCCTCAACCCCGAACTCTCAACAACGGGATTGATGGCAGGTATGGTATTGAAAATCCCTCAAAATTATACGGGCAATTTGGATGTCAAAGACGCTCTTTTGGTCGAAAAAACCAATCTCTGGGATTCGATAAAAAGCGATAATACACCACTAAAGTTGGCTTTTCTGCTTCCCTTTAAAACCCGAGACCTGGAGTTGGATTCAATCGAAAAAACCAAATCCCTATTGAAAAGAAGAAATCTGCACACCATTGCTCTTGATTTTTACTCGGGGGCACTACTTGCTGTAGATACGTTGGTAAAAGCTGGGATCCCCATCGAAGTAACCACCTTTGACACCCAAAATAATAGAAGAGAACTGCGCAGCATTTTGCAAGAAAATAATCTTGGAACGCAGGACCTGATCATCGGGCCATTGATACCTGCAAATTTTGACGAAATGTCCATTAGGTCAGAATTAAAAGACGTTCCAAAAGTAGCTCCACTATCTGCACTTCCTGTAGCGCTAAGAACCCAAGTGTACCAAACAATTACACCAGAAGAAGTACTTAGAAATCGTATGTACAGTTATCTGTTAGAACATCTCAAACCCGAAGAAAACATCCTGATTGTTGCTGACTCAATGCACCTTGGTGTTGAGCAAAAATTGAAAGGAATGTTTCCTACAGCAACCCTCTTGCGGCCCGAACCGGGCGGTTATTTATTGCCCGAGCTCGTAGATTCATTGGTAGTAGATAGTTTACCAAACAAAATCATCATAGAGTCAGCAAATTTTTCTTTAATATCTAGTGTCAGCGCACAATTGAGTGGAAAAATCACCGATCAACGTCAGGTACAACTCTTTACCACCTATCGCGGAACCGCCTACGAAAACTCAGATATGTCCCTGGGCACATTGGCCGCTTTACAGTTTACGTTTCCATCAACCTATCGTCCATTGTATTATGAGCGAGGAAACATGGATGAAAAATACAGCATTCGATTTGGCAACTACCCCAGCAAAGAAGCCAAAAGAGCCTATGACGTAACCCTCGATATGGTGTTGCGATACAGTTATCAAAAACAACATAAAGAAGCCGCAAAGATCGGTACAACACAATATATAGAAAGTCAGTTTGACTACGTGCCCGACAAAAATGGAAGCTTTACCAATCATGCTACTTTAATTTTGCGGCACGAAGGCTTGGGTGTTGTCCCGATAAAGAATTAGGCTAAAGCATAAATAAGTCCCTGATATTTTGTACATTTGAAACCCGTATAACTACATTAATACGGGATGTCACAAACCAAATACGTATTTGTAACAGGAGGTGTAACTTCTTCACTAGGAAAAGGGATAATTGCCGCCTCATTAGCCAAACTTTTACAAGCACAAGAATATAGTGTTGCCATACAAAAATTCGACCCCTATCTCAATGTAGATCCAGGCACCCTCAACCCCTATGAACACGGTGAGTGTTATGTCACCGAAGACGGCGCAGAAACCGATTTGGACTTAGGCCATTACGAGCGTTTTTTAAACGTTCCGACAACACAGGCCAACAATGTAACTACAGGAAGGGTCTATCAAAGTGTGATTGACAAAGAACGTCAAGGTGTTTTTTTGGGCAAAACAGTTCAGGTAATCCCACATATTACTGATGAAATCAAACACCGGATGCAATTGCTCGACAAAAATGGTGACTATGACATCATCATAACAGAAATCGGTGGAACCGTCGGAGACATCGAGTCATTACCTTACATCGAGTCTGTACGTCAACTGATCTATGAACTGGGTGATGAAAACGCTTTGGTGATTCATTTAACTCTAATCCCGTATCTGTCAGCAGCTGGTGAACTGAAAACCAAACCCACCCAACACTCTGTAAAAACATTGATGGAAAGCGGAATCAAAGCCAACGTTTTGGTCTGTCGTACAGAACATGAACTAACCGAAGACTTGCGTAATAAATTGGCACTTTTTTGCAATGTTAAACGCGAAGCCGTCATCCAATCTATTGATGTGGATACCATCTACGAAGTTCCCCTAAAGATGCAAGAAGAGGGCTTGGACAAAGTGGTCTTAGACCGTTTGTGCCTGCCCCAACGCAACACCCATCTTTTGGATCCTTGGAAAGCATTTGTACAAACCCTCAAAAATCCAGCGCATCAAATTCGGATTGGTTTGGTGGGAAAATATGTAGAGCTTCAAGATTCTTACAAATCCATTTTAGAAGCCCTGATTCACGCTGGGGTACAAAATCAGGCACGTGTTGAGGTAGTTTCTATTCATTCGGAACATCTAGAAGAAGCTTTAGAACAAGCCGTCTTTGATCGGCTCGACGGTGTCATTGTTGCGCCGGGATTTGGCCAACGCGGAACCGAAGGTAAGATCAAAGCAATTGAATATGTACGCAAAAACAATATTCCTTTCTTTGGAATTTGTCTGGGCATGCAAATGGCGGTTATTGAATATGCTCGAAATGTAAAAAATCTTAGCAATGCCAACTCTACCGAGATGGATGAGCAAACTCCAAATCCGGTTATCGACCTGATGGAAGATCAAAAAGAGCTCTCCAACATGGGAGGGACCATGCGCCTTGGCGCTTGGGCGTGTCAGTTAGAAAAAGACTCAAAATCCAACTACATATACAATACGCAAAGCATCTCAGAGCGTCATCGTCATCGTTATGAATTTAACAACCAATACAAGGAACAGCTCTTTGATGATGACTTTAAAATTGCGGGGGTCAACCCAGACACGCAATTGGTTGAAGTCGTAGAAAACACCAAACATCCCTGGTTTATCGGCGTGCAGTTTCATCCCGAATATAAAAGCACCGTCTCCAATCCACACCCTTTATTTGTATCCTTTATAAAAGCGGCACTTGCACACGCCCAACTCAAGAAATAGTCTAAATTTATAGCATGGAAGAAAAAAGATTCGACCCCTATCAGTTTATTGGTTTTATTTTGATTGCATTGATTCTCACTTGGATGCTCTACCGCAATCAACCCACAGTAGAACCCACAGTACAAACCCCAACTGAAGCGGTTGAAAATAGCGATACACCAGCAGTAGCAGCCCCACAATCTACAGAAGCAATTGAAGAAGAAATCAATTCGATTTATGGCCCTTTTGCTGGGTTTATGAAGCCCATCACAACACAAAGCCCAATATTAGAAAACGATGTGCTTCGACTATCAGTTAATCCAAAAGGGGGGATTTTGGAAGAAGTAATGCTAAAGGGTGTTGTCAATTATAAAGACGAGCCACTCTTTTTGGTTCATGAGGGCAACAGTTCTTTTTCCATCGACCTTCCGCTCAAAGATGGGCGCGTGCTTCAAACCAAAGATTTTTATTTCATACCCACACTGCAAAAAACAGGAAACCAACACCAGCTAACCCTAACTGCAGCTACAGCTGGAGGGCAGCAAGTTCAATTTGTTTATACCCTAGCCGACAAAGGGCATCTCGTTGACTTTGCCATCGCTACCGTTGGGATGTCCGCTTATCTTGAGTCCAATAAAACCCCAACATTGAACTGGGCTACTGATGCATTTAGAAATTCAAAAAGTATCGAATATGAAAAGCGCTATGCCGAACTGACCTACGGCCATAGTGATGACAAAGTAGATTATCTAAGCCTAGCAGGTGATGATGAAGAAACCGAAAATGCGGTGCGATGGGTCTCGTTCAGACAGCACTTTTTTAGTGCCATTTTGGTGCTAAAACAAGCTATAGACCAGGTCACCCTCAAATCTCAAGACCTCAGTGAGGTAGCCGCATTAGAAGAACGATTTACAAAACGCTATGAAGCTGCAATCCCCATGGCGTGGAACGGAGGAGAACTCAATGCGGCGATGGAGTTTTATTATGGCCCTACCGATTATAAAACACTGAAATCGTATGACCGCAATCTAGAAGACTCCATACCCCTAGGATGGGGAATTTTTGGGTGGATCAACCGTTTTATATTCTTACCCTTATTCGCTTTTTTATCCTCTTTTTTACCCCATGGTATCGCCATTATAGTATTGACTTTTATTGTGCGACTCGCCATGTCACCTGTGACTTACAAATCGTATGTATCACAAATCAAAATGAAAGTATTGCGTCCAGAAGTGGATGAAATCAATAAAAAATACGCCAATGATGCAGTCAAAAAACAACAAGAAGTAATGAGTCTTTATACTCGAGCAGGAGCCAATCCCATGTCAGGTTGTGTGCCCGCTCTCTTGCAAATGCCCGTTTTCTTTGCATTATTCACTTTTTTTCCAGTTGCCTATAGCTTAAGAAACCAACCCTTTTTATGGGCCAACGACCTATCTTCATATGACTCTGTGGTAGATTTGCCCTTCAACATTCCGTTCTATGGCGATCACATCAGTTTGTTCCCAATTTTGGCATCGATTGCCATCTTTTTCTATACACGGATGACAACGGGACAGCAGCCGATGCCCCAACAGCCGGGTATGCCCAATATGAAGGTAATCATGTATCTGATGCCTATTATGATGCTGTTTTTCTTTAACAACTACGCCAGTGGATTGAGTCTTTATTATTTTGTTTCCAATTTATTGACCATTGTATTGATGTTGGTAATAAAGAACTACATCATTGACGATCAAAAAATCCACGCGCAGATTGAAGAAAACAAAAAGAAACCCAAAAAAGCGGGTGGTTTTGCAGCACGTCTTCAAAAAGCAATGGAAGAAGCCGAAAAGCAAAAGCGCGGACAGCGAAGAAACTAAGGTTCGTTAGCGCAAAAAAATCCCCTAACTTTGCCCTATGAAAAAGAAACGCGTAGTCGTTGGTTTATCAGGTGGCGTTGACTCGAGTGTTGCAGCTTATCTACTCCAGCAAGAAGGCTATGACGTTATCGGGCTTTTTATGAAAAATTGGCACGACACCTCGGTGACCATTTCTGCCGAATGTCCTTGGCTAGAAGACAGCAATGATGCCATGCTGGTAGCTCAAAAACTTGGTATTGCTTTTCAGACCGTTGATCTCAGCGAACAGTACAAAGAAAAAATTGTGGATTATATGTTTGCCGAATATGCTGCTGGACGCACTCCAAATCCAGATGTTTTGTGTAATCGTGAAATTAAATTCTCCGTATTTTTAGAAATCGCACTTTCTCTGGGTGCCGACTTTGTTGCCACCGGTCATTATTGTCAAAAAGAAATCGTGGTTAATTCCAAAACCATAACCCATCGTTTGCTTAGCGGCGCAGATCCCAATAAAGATCAGTCTTATTTTTTGTGTCAGTTGACCCAAGCACAGCTATCGCACACCTTATTTCCTATTGGACATTTACAAAAAAGTGAGGTACGCAATATTGCAGCACAGCAAAAACTGATTACGGCAGAAAAAAAAGATTCACAAGGACTTTGTTTTATTGGCAAAGTGCGATTACCTGATTTTTTAAAACAACAACTCGCACCCAAAAAAGGAAATATTGTCAAAATCTCCAGTACTGCTCCTCTATATAGGAAAGTGCCTCAATATTTCACTTCCACTGAGCAACAATGGAAGTATTGGGCAACTCCCAAAATCTACCAACCAACAGATGGTCAAATAGTAGGCATCCATGAAGGAGCTCATTATTTTACGATCGGTCAACGCAAAGGATTGGCGGTAGGAGGCACTGTAGAACCTCTTTTTGTCATCAGTACTGACACCCAAAACAATACCATCTATGTAGGTGAGGGGGTAAACCATCCGGGTCTTTTTCGGAAGGCGCTTTTGGTTGCCAAAGAAGACATTCACTGGGTGCGCGAAGACCTAAACCTAAAAGAAGGTGACACAATGGAAATTGATGCGCGCATCCGCTATCGACAACCTTTAGAAAAAGCGACACTGCACCATACTGTTGATGGGCTGTATGTTGTTTTCCAACGACCCCAAAGTGCGATTACCCCCGGTCAGTTTGTCGCTTGGTATCAAAAAAATGAGCTCCTTGGCTCGGGTGTAATCGCATAACAATACCTATTTTTTAAATCAAAAAATTAGTAACTTATATGCTCAAAGATTTGAGTATTGCGGTTCGTTATATTTTTAGTTTTTATTGGAGCATGGTCCTGGGGGCAACAAAATTATGTTCAAAAAATTCCAGGCACCGACCAAACCATTTCAATGATTGCCCTACCGGGAGGTACTTTTGTTATGGGAAGTTCAAAGTCATCACCCAATCATTTTGCAGATGAAGCGCCACAACATGAAGTTGCCATAGCACCTTTTTGGATGGCCGAATTTGAAATTACTTGGGACTTGTACACCTTGTTTATGGAACGTTCTGTAGATTCATTTCAAAAGCAAGGGGTTGCTGGCACCGAAGTTTTGTTGGATGTAGATGCCGTATCGGGCGCAACAACCCCATACGTTGATATGAGTTTTGGCATGGGGACCGATGGTTATCCTGCTATAGGAATGACCCAATTGGCGGCAGTGAAATTTTGTGAATGGCTATCGGCAATGACTGGCAATTTTTATCGCTTACCCACTGAAGCCGAATGGGAATACGCCTGCCGTGCAGGCACAACTACTGCCTACTCTTTTGGTGATGACCCCACTCAATTGGACGATTATGCATGGTTTGAGGCAAATGCTAATGCAGCCTACCATCCTGTTGGTGAAAAAAAGCCAAACCCTTGGGGGCTTTATGACATGCATGGCAATGTTGCCGAATGGACCTTAGACGCCTATGCTATAAGCACCTATCAAGCGCGAAAAGGAAAAACAACGGACAATCCGTTTGAGGTGCCTACTCAAACCTATCCCCGGATTGTACGAGGTGGATCTTGGATGGATGCACCGCGCCATTTACGAAGTGCAGCCCGAAGGGCTTCAAATAAAAAATGGAAGCAACGCGACCCACAAATTCCCAAAAGCTTATGGTGGCATACCGATGCACCTTTTGTTGGATTTCGCGTGGTACGCCCCGCAACTTCCCCAAGCCCCGATGCTCAAAAACGATTTTGGAACTACAACACACAAAAATAAACCTTATGAACACTTTTAAAGAAGAAAATTCCCGAAGAGTCTTTATTAAAACATCCGCCCTAGCAACAGGAGCCATGTTTGCTCCGATGTCTATGAATGCCATGGTACATGGTTTTGGCGAAAAAAAGCTAAAACTTGCATTGGTAGGTTGTGGAGGTCGCGGGTCTGGAGCCGCTGTGCAAGCGCTTACTGCTGACCCCAATGTAGAGTTGGTGGCCATGGCCGATGCCTTTGCCGATCGACTTGAGAGCAGTCTAAAAGCCATTCAAGAACATTTTGAAGGTGAAAAAACCATCAAAGTCAAAGAAAAAAACCGTTTTGTCGGCTTTGATGCTTACAAAAAGGCCATAGACAAGGCCGATGTCGTTATTTTGACAACACCACCCGGTTTTAGGCCTTACCATTTTGAATATGCCATTGCACAGGACAAACATGTTTTTATGGAAAAGCCCGTTGCAACAGACCCAGCGGGTATTCGAAAAGTATTGGAAACCGCTCAAGCTGCTAAAGCCAAAAAACTAAACGTTGTTGTCGGACTACAACGGCATTACCAACAGAAATATATCAGTTTGTTAGAGCACGTTCGTGGCGGCGCGATTGGCAAAATACGTTCTGGTCAAGTCTATTGGAACGACGCAGGAGTATGGGTGCGTAAGCGTGAAGCCGGACAGTCCGAACTTGAATATCAAATGCGTAACTGGTATTATTTTAATTGGCTTTGTGGTGACCATATATTAGAACAACATATTCACAACATTGATATTGCCAACTGGTTTATAGGCGATTATCCCATTGAAGCACAGGGAATGGGTGGTCGACAAGTACGAAATGGAATTGACCATGGAGAAATTTTTGATCATCACTTTGTAGAGTTTACCTATGCAAGTGGTGCAGTGGTTTCTAGCCAGTGTCGTCATCAACCAGGGACTATGAGCCGTGTTGATGAGGTTTTTCAAGGCACTAAGGGATCAGTAACCCTTGGCAAGGGCGTCATCGAAGATTTGGAGGGCAATTCACTTTTTGAATATCCTAGAAAATGGGGCGAGGATCCTAATCCATATCAGGTAGAGCATGATCGTCTGTTTGCCTCCATCAGAAGTGGAGGGGTGCTTGAAGATGCCGAAAATGCGGCAAAGAGTACACTCACAGCGATCATGGGACGTATGGCAACATATTCTGGTAAAAAGATTACGTGGGAGCAAGCCCTCAATGCAGACCTGCAACTCATGCCAAAGGCTGTCACTTGGGACACGACCCCACCCACCCTCCCCAACGCCGAAGGCTATTATCCCATTCCACAACCGGGTAAAACACAATTTTAAAAATAATGAACCGAAGAACATTCACCACCACTGCGGCACTTGGCGCCTTGGGGCTTCAAGCGCCGAGCCTTTGGGCAGGAAGTCGATTGCAAGAAAGCGCCTACCGTTATAATCTCAATTATGCACCGCATCTGGGCATGTTTTCGGCTCATGCAGGGAACAATCCGATAGATCAGTTACACTTTATGGCCGATCAGGGATTTCGTGCTTTTGAGGACAATGATATGCGTAACCGTCCGATAGCTATTCAAGAAAAAATGGCTCAAGCCATGACCCAACGGGGTTTGGCAATGGGGGTTTTCGTGGCCCATACGATTTATTGGGACAAAGCCAATTTAGCCAGTGGCGATTCTAATTACCGCCAAGAATTTTTAAATGAAATAAAAGCAGCCATTCCCGTTGCTAAACGGGTCAATGCCAAATGGATGACGGTCGTTCCCGGCCATGTCGATCTTCGGCAAAACAAAGCCTATCAGACCGCCCATGTGGTAGAAACACTAAAACAAGCCAGCGCCATACTAGAACCGCATGGACTGGTGATGGTTCTCGAACCGTTAAACTTTAGAAACCATCCGGGATTGTTTTTAACCGAAAGCCCACAAGCCTATGCCATTTGCAAGGCGGTTGATTCCCCCTCCTGTAAAATATTATTTGACATCTACCACCAACAAATCCAAGAGGGGAATTTGTTGCCCAATATTGAACAATGCTGGGATGAAATCGGCTATTTTCAAATTGGCGATAACCCGGGTAGAAAGGAACCTACCACGGGGGAAATCAACTATAAAAATAT
>Ga0181579_10002449_pt1 | contig 15010 bp, 14 predicted proteins | sample 071ome_24_FD_132996 | JGI IMG/M metagenome (GOLD analysis project Ga0181579, IMG submission 132996) | Coastal salt marsh microbial communities from the Groves Creek Marsh, Skidaway Island, Georgia - 071402CT metaG (megahit assembly) | ecosystem: Environmental > Aquatic > Marine > Intertidal... | reverse complement strand
ATTCGCCAGGTGGGCGATGGCGGCTTATTGCTGGGGTGGCGAAATCTCCAAGCGGCGGAGAGTTTCCTCCCGACCAAGGACGCGCATCACGTCAAAAACGCCCGGCGACACCGTCCGTCCGGTGAGCGCCGCCCGGAGCGGTTGCGCCACTTTGCCGAGCTTCAACTCCTCGGATTCGGCGATCTGCCGCACGGCCTTCTCAAGCGCTTCAGCCGTCCAAGCTTGCAGGCCCTCGAGGTTATCGCGCAGGCGACCGAGCATCGAGATCGCGTCGGCGGTTAGCAATTTAGCCGCTTTCTCGTCGCAGGCCGGCGCTCCTGCTGTGAAATAAAAAATACTATTTTCAACAAGTTCTACCAGCGTTTTCGCCCTTTGCTTTAGGTCGGGCAGCGCCTCCATAAGTCGCTTTTCCTCGGTCGCGGACAGCGCCCGGCCAAGGTGCTCCGCAAGGCCCGGCGCCATCAACGCGGCAAGCCGAGAATCGTCCGCCAGATTCAGGTAGTGCCCGTTCAGATTATCGAGTTTGGCGAGGTCTAGGCGGGCAGGGGACCTTCCGATGCCGTCCAAATCGAACCAATCGATCGCCTGTTGGGTCGAAATCGTCTCGTCGTCGCCGTGGCTCCACCCCAAACGAACCAAGTAATTCCGCAGCGTTTCGGGCAAATACCCCATGTCGCGATAGGCCTCGACCCCAAGCGCGCCATGACGTTTCGACAACTTGGCGCCATCGGCGCCGTGAATCAGCGGGATGTGCGCATAGATCGGCTGATCCCAGCCTAATGCCGCGATCAGGTTCACTTGCCGAAACGCGTTGTTGAGGTGGTCGTCGCCGCGAATGACGTGGGTGACCCCCATATCGTGGTCGTCCACCACCACGGCCAACATATAGGTCGGCGTTCCGTCGGCGCGCAGCAAGACGATGTCGTCCAGACCGTCGTTTTGCACGGTCACCTCGCCCTGCACCTTATCGTCGATGACGGTGGCGCCTTCGAGCGGCGCGCGAAATCGAATAACCGGATCGATCCCGGCCGGCGCCTCGCTCGGATCGCGGTCGCGCCACAACCCGTCATACAACCGTCTCGTTCCCGCGGCACGGGCTTTGGTGCGCATCTCCTCAAGTTCTTCCGGTGTCGCGTAGCAGCGATAAGCATGCCCGCTGGCCAGCAGCGCACTCGCCGCTTCGATGTGCCGGTCGGTGCGGGTGATCTGCCTGATCGGCTCGCCGTCCCAGTTCAGCCCGAGCCAATCCAAACCGTCGATGATGGCGCGCACCGCATCCTCTGAGGATCGCGCCCGGTCGGTATCCTCGATCCGAAGTAGAAATCGCCCGCCGCAATGGCGCGCATACAGCCAATTGAACAGCGCCGTCCGGGCGCCGCCGATATGCAGGTAGCCGGTCGGCGAGGGGGCGAACCGCGTCACCACGTCGGTCATTCGTCACTCCTTTGGGCGCCCGGCGCGGTTCACAATACGCGACGGTCGGCGACTTGCTTTAAAGCGCTTAGTGATGGCATAGCCTTGGAATGAAGCAAACCCCCCAAGTCCGAAATCGACCGAGCCCCGGGCTCACCGCAGCACCGATCTTTGCCGTCGTCCTGTTTTCGGCGACGCCGTCACAAGCCGCCGACGTGACGCCACTCTTCCAGGGTGAGGTCGCACCGATCACCGACCCGGCGCCTATCCGGGTTCGCCCGAACGGCGGTGCGTTCTGTGTTTTGCATCAACGCCTGATAAGCGACGAGGATGACGCACCAGACGCCCAGATCGTCACTTTCGATACCGGCGTCGAGGGGACCGATGCGGCAGCCGTCGTGGTCCAGACAGTCAAGGGCCACAGAGAGAGCGCCGAGTCGCCGCCCATCTTCGGCTACCAGCACCGCATGACCTTGGACGCGAACGGGCGGCCCGTCGCCACCGAGGCCCGTGCGATCCCCGGCTTTCCGATTGACGCCGAAACGTTGCGGAAGGCCCCGCTGGACGGCGATGTCGATATTCGTGACGCCATCTTTTTCGGGCGGGTTTTCAAACAGGACGACCTGCTCAACCGCACGCCGGAAGAAACGTTCCGGTTCCTCAAGCCGGTGATCCCCCAGGATCTCGACCTCGACGCATTGGTCGACCGACGGGACCAAAGCCGGGTCGCGGGCATCGTCTCCGACCCCGAAGGTCGACGGAGCTTGTTGTTCCAAATCGACGCGCAAATGACGACCGTCCGACGGTCCGGCGCTACCGATACGGTCTTCAAGGGCCAAGTCCTCGTTGACCTGGCAACGGGTTTGATGGCGGGTGAGGACTGGACGGCCCGCATCGATAAGACCTCGACCGCCCCTTTTGAGCTGGTGACACACGTGCGCTGCACCCTCCAACCCGCCGGTTGACCTAGCGTCTACTGGGATGGGGATGACAAATTCGGCGTGACTGTTCTAGAGTGCCCGGGCTGCGGCAGATTGCCGGGGCCGGGGTGCGGAAACGGTTGTGCTGTTGGGCCAGGACGAGCGCAAAACGCGGTACTGCGTATTGGGGACGACCGTCGACGGCCGAGAATGGTTCTCATCGGGACCATCCGGTTGATCGCCGAGAGAAACGGACTGGATTGTGGCGCGTAAAGTTTATCCAGGATCTAGAGGATCCGGTGCGGGGCAACCCGAAGAAAAGATTCATCATTCGCTGCTCGATCCCGGCGTCCGAATCTTCGAAGTCATCGTTTACAACCAGCGGGTTCGCGACGCCGTGAACCTCGACGAACACCACCCTCAGTACGATGACGATTGGGCGGAGAACCGCTACGTCGAGGTCAAAGCAGTCAGCCCGCAAGCGGCACGGCGCAAACTGGCCTCGCGCTACCCGAAACATCTTGGGTTCGTCATCGTCGACGTTATTGACCCGTCATCCAAGTTCGACGAATAAAGGCAAGGTCTTAGCCGTCTAAACGACCGTTTCGGCTGAAACGAGCTCTGCGCCCTGCATAGGGGTCTCCGACACACCTAACGTTGGAGATCACGATGGCGACGACACGACGATCCTTCCTTTTCGGTGCAACGACAACCCTGGCGATCGCCGCGGCCGGCCCGGCCGTCGCCCGCGACATTTGGGTCGAGGGAAAGTACCGCCGCGACGGGACTTACGTGCCTGGACACTACCGAACCGGTCGCGACCCAAGCCCGATCGATGACACCAAACCCTATCGCGCGCCACGAGATGACCGGAGTCGCGGCGGCGTCTATGAGGGCGGCGGCAGCTTCGGCAACAAGGATTTGTTCGGCCGGGGCAACAAAGGCGGGCAGCAGCGCGGCCGCCGCCTCGGCGACTAGGCGAAACGCGACTAGGCCCGGCGCCAGACGCTGAGAGCGGCGCGCAACGAAACCATTGTTATTGACCTCCTTGGACACGATGCGTCGCGTGTCTCAATCCGCCAACCCCGTCGTCCTTTGGCTGCCGGTGGGCATTGGCGTCGGGGTCGCGTTGTACTTCGCCTTGCCCATCGAGCCCGATGGGGTCGCGACCACCGTAATCGTTGCAAGCGGTCTCACGCTCGCCGCCGTTTTTTGGCGCCGGCCGAAAGGTCGGCTGATGGCGATCATTGGTTTGAGCGTCATCGCCGGGTTCGCTGCGGCAGATACCCGCACCGCGATTGTCGCCGGTCCGGTTCTCGCCAAGCGAACGGGCCCGCTGGCGCTGACGGCAACGGTTGTGCGCACCGAACAACGCACCCGCGGCGGCCGGCTCACCCTTGCCGCGCTCGACGTGATCGACGGTCAAGCCACCGTCCTACCCGATCGCGTTCGAATCACCCTTCGCAACGGCATGTTGCCTTTACCGGGCGACCACGTGCGCGTACGCGCCATCTTGATGCCGCCGCCCGGACCTGTCGCACCCGGCGCCTTCGATTTTGCGCGCCAGTCGTGGTTCCGCAGGATCGGCGCGGTCGGTTACGCTTTGGGACCAGCCCAGGTGATCGGGTCGGATCGCGCGGGCGTCTCTATTTGGCTTGCCGCGATCCGAACCGACTTGGCCGGCCGTATTCGAGACGCCAAACCCGGACCCGGTGGGGCCATCGCCGCCGCATTGATGACCGGCGAACGCGGCGCCATTCGGCCGACCGACCTCGATGCGATGCGTGATGCCGGGTTGGCCCATCTGCTGGCGATCTCAGGTCTACATGTCGGCCTCGTGGCCGGTCTAGTCTTCTTTGCGGTTCGCGTGTTGTTGGTCGCTTTGCCCGGCATTGCGCTGCGCTATCCAATCAAGAAGTGGAGTGCGGTCGCCGCATTTGCCTATCTATGGCTCACCGGGGCGACGGTACCCACGCAACGGGCGTTAATGATGACCGCGATAGTCTTGACCGCGGTCATCGTCGATCGACGCGCCATTTCGATGCGGCTCGTCGCGGCGGCCGCAACGGTGGTCTTGTTGATCAGACCGGAAAGCCTATTGGGGCCGAGTTTTCAAATGTCGTTTGCTGCCGTCGTCGCGCTCATCGCGGCCTATGAAGCAGCGCGCACTTGGTTTGCGGAAAGACGTCGCACCGCGACCTGGTCGCAACGAATCGGCCTTTATTTCGCCGGCATCATGTTCACCACCGTAATCGCTGGCCTCGCGACGATGCCGTTCGCGGCGTTCCACTTCAATCGCATCGCCGTTTACGGTCTCGCGGCAAATGCCCTTGCAGTACCTGTCACCGCGTTGTGGATCATGCCGAGCGCCCTTTTCGCCTATGTGCTTGCCCCTTTCGGTCTGGAGCACTGGGGTTTGACTCCGGTGGCCTGGGGGATCGGTCTGGTGTTGTGGATCGCGCATACCGTCTCGGGCTGGCGCGGCGCCGCATTGATGATCCCTTCCGGACCGATCTGGGGCTTGGCCATGGTGGGCTGTGGCGGGCTCTGGCTCTGCTTGACGCGCGGGCCGCTCCGCTTCGCCGGGGTGGTCGCCATCGTCGCCGGCGTTTGCGCGCCGCTCACCACGACCCCGCCCACGATCCTCGCGGACGGGCAGGGGCGCTACATCGCGGTCCACACCGAGGGCGCCTACACAATTAGCCGTACCGCGCGGTCCTTTACCGCAAAGATGTGTTTGCGCCGCGCCGCGCAGGCCAACGCCCCGCACTGGCCCAAACCCAATCAATCCAACGAGGCCCGTTCGTTGCGCTGCACCGACCGCGCGTGTTGGTTCCGCGCGCCCACCGGCCTCGTCCTGATCAGCGACGATCCCACGATCATCGCGCAACATTGTGATGACGTCGTATTGGTCGTCAGTCGCGAGCCCGTCCGCCATAAATGCGACGCGCAGGTGGTCGATCGCTTCGACGTTTGGCGCCACGGCGCTCACGCGATTTGGCTTGGAAATGAAGGGGTTATCGTCAAAACCGCGCATGCCGCCCGTGGCGCACGACCCTGGGTCGCGACCACGTCGCGCCAATGGCCGCGTCGTCGTCCTGAACGACCGTCAACCGACCTACCCGGAGATCAGGCCCGCGAAAATGCTATAAGCCCTGAAACGTGACGCGGGAGAAACGATGGGCTCGTTCAAACTTGCAGGGACCGCCTGCCTCGTTCTTGTGGCACTCGGCCCGGTTCGGGCGTTCAGTGCCGATTTCGTCGCACCCGCCTTTCAAGGAGTCATTACTCCCATCGACGTCCCGTTTCGCATCGACGTCAAGCCCGGCTGGCGGGCGCACTGCGTCTCGCAGATTGGCAGCACGACCTTCACGATCGAAAAATCGACCATCGACGACAACGGCACGGTCCTGAACGCCCACGTTAAAGGGTCGCCGCGCGGGGCAAGCGCCGTCGCGGTTTACGGCGTCCAGCTCTACTTCAACGGTGAAGGCGCCGCCGCCGATGTCCAAATCGAGGAAATAGCGGGGTACCCGATCGACGACGTGACCTACCGCGATCTGCGTGCCGGCGCGACGTCCGTGGTGCCCGAAGCGGAATTCGCCGGTCGGATGTCCGATGAAATCAACGCCGAGAGCGTCGCGCCGTCCAGCGCCCAGCGCGGTGTCGACATCGCCATCAACCTCGCGGTCGAAGGCACCACCTCTTCGGGCGGCGAGGACTACGTCTTTATTCGGCGAAGCGGTTTGATGAGCGGGTCTCTCGAAGGTCAGCACGTCGCCATTCGTTTCGAAGGTTACACCCGTGTGCACCGCGCGAGCGGCTTGATTGCCGAACAAGTTCTGAACACCGAACTGCGCGCGGACAGCGCCAGCCCCCGCCGCGAGGATTCACGTCTCTCATGTGAGATCGCCCGCGTCGGCTAGAAGGCGCCTAGTGATATTGGCGAATGAGCCCGACGAGGCGACCTTGGACCTTGACCCGGTCGGGGCCAAAGATGCGCGTCTCGTATTCCGGGTTCGCCGCCTCTAGTGCGACGGATGAGCCGCGCCGCCGCAACCGTTTGAGGGTCGCCTCTTCGTCGTCGACCAGCGCGACGACGATTTCGCCGTCGTTGGCGGTTTCGCACTCCTCGATCACCACGACGTCGCCATCGAAAATGCCTGCATCGATCATCGAATCGCCGTCGATCGACAACGCATAGTGCCGCCGCTTCGGATTCAACATCGAGGCTGGGACCCCGGTTTGTCCCTCCGGGTCGCGCAACGCCTCGATCGGTGCACCTGCCGCGATCTTGCCGTAAAGCGGGAGGTCGACAGCTTCGGCGGTTTCGGCCATTGCCACGGCCTGCGGTCGCGGCGGCGCACCGAAGCTCCCGCGAATGACGTTCTCGGCTTCAACATCAACCGGCACCGGCGCCGGCCGCGCCTCGGGGACGCTGTCCCCAGGCAAGCGCACAACCTCGAGCGCCCGTGCCCGGTGGGGCAGGCGGCGCAAAAAACCGCGCTCTTCAAGAGCTGTGATGAGGCGGTGAATCCCCGACTTGGATTTGAGGTCCAACGCCGCCTTCATTTCCTCGAACGAGGGCGACACGCCGTCGTTCTCCAGCCGCTGATGGATGAAAAGCAGGAGTTGGTGCTGTTTCTTGGTAAGCATCCCGAGCCCTCTAACGACGCCCGCAGGCGGAACAAATGAGCAACATCGCTAGATGTTCTACATTGGTTCTCATTGAGGGTCAAGATGTGGTCTAAAGCCCTTGGTCGGGTGCCTCGATCCGGACGATGGGGACGACGCTACCTTGCGGTGCCGCCGCGGCATGAGGCGCGCGAACGACCAGCGCTTGTGCGGCCGCCAGCCGCGTCAACATGGACGAGTCTTGCTTGTCGAACGGGGTTGCCACCAACCCGCCATCGTCGGCCCGGGTGAGGGTGGCGCGCAGGTAATCCTGACGCTCGTCGTTCCCGGGCAGATCGCGCCCCAGCCGCGCCGTGTCGGTCTCAAGATAGTTCCCGCTGCGCCCCAGCATGGTGTGGATCGCCGCCGAGACGAACACCAGTCCGCACACCAACGACGACACCGGGTTCCCCGGCAGGCCCAACATCGGCGTTTCGCCGATCGCGCCGAACATCAGCGGTTTCCCCGGCCGCATCGCGATGCGCCAGAAATCGATTGCGAGTCCTTTCTCGCCCAACACGCTTTGCACGAGGTCGTGGTCGCCGACCGACGCGCCACCCAGCGTGATCAGCAAATCGGCGCCGCGCGCGCCATCGGCCATCGCCGCCAACGACGCGCGATTGTCGGGCGCGATACCGAGGGCGATCGGTCCGCCGCCACGCGATTTGATGAGCGCCGCCAGCGCTAACGCGTTCGATGAGACGATCTGATTTGGCCCCACCGCTTCGCCCGGTCGCACGATTTCATCGCCGGTGGCAAGCAGGGCGATGCGGGGTTTCCGGGTCACCATCAACCACGGCACGTTCATGGCCGCCGCCAACGCAACATCGCGCGCCGTCAACATCCGACCTTTGGCCAAGCGTTCGTCACCCGCGCTGAAATCGAGCCCCGCCGGGCGAATGAATTTGCCCGCCGGCACGCCCGCCGACACCTTCACCAGATCGCCGTCGCGCGTGGTGTCCTCTTGGATCACGATGGCGTCGGCACCGTCCGGCACCGGCGCACCGGTGAAAATGCGCACAGCTTCGCCTTCGCCAAGCGTGCCGTCGAATGCCGCGCCGGCCGGTGCCTCGCCGATCACCCGCAAGCTCGTCGGCACCTCGGCCACATCCGCCGCCCGCACCGCATAACCATCCATCGCCGAAACCGCCACAGGCGGTTGCGTCACGCGCGCCCCCACGCTCTCGGCCAGCACGCGCCCGTAGGCCTCGGCAACGCTCACGCTTTCCGGGGCGAGGGGGGCCAGCGCACCGGTAATTCGCGCCAACGCATCTGCCACCGGCATCAACGGGGATCTAGCCATCAACAACCGACCTCATGACGCCGAGAAGTCGCCCGACTTCCCACCGGCTTTGTGCAACAGCTTGACCTCGGAGATCACCATTCCCCGGTCCACTGCCTTGCACATGTCGTACACCGTCAGGGCGGCCACGGACGCCGCCATCAGTGCCTCCATCTCCACTCCGGTGCGACCCTTCAACTTGCACGTCGCCGTGATGTCGACGGCGTTACGTTTGGGGTCGCACACCAAGTCGACCGTCACCGACGACAGCGCCAAGGGATGGCACAACGGAATGAGGTCCGAGGTTTTCTTGGCCGCCATGATCCCGGCCAAACGCGCGGTACCCAGTACGTCGCCCTTCTTCGCGCGACCCTCTTGGATCAACGCCAGCGTTTCGGATTGCATCGTGATGGTCGCGCCCGCGCTGGCGGTCCGCTCGGTGACGTCCTTGTCGGAAACATCCACCATCTGGGCGTTGCCCGCGGCATCGAAGTGCGTGAGTTTGCTCACGGCCTGCGCCTCAAGCCCGGCGCCGCGCGGCGGGCCGTTTCAGCAAAGCCGCCGTCGCCGCCGCCACATCGTCTTGCCGCATCAGTGATTCGCCCACCAAGAAACACCGTGCCCCGCACGCCGCCATGCGCTGCAAATCGTCGGGCGAATACAGCCCGCTTTCCGAGACCAGCGTCGCGTCGCTCGGCACCTCGGGTGCCAATGCTTCGGTCGTCCCAAGATCTACGGTCAGCGAGGTAAGGTCGCGGTTATTGATGCCGAGCAGACGCGATTTCAGGGTCAGAGCACGCGTCAGCTCTGGGGCGTTGTGCACTTCCACCAACACGTCCATGCCGAGATCCGTCGCCGTGGCTTCGAGATCGCGCGCCGTCGCATCGTCTACCGCCGCCATGATGATCAAAATGCAATCGGCGCCCAACGCGCGTGCCTCGACCACTTGGTAGGGTTCCAGCATGAAATCCTTGCGCAGCACCGGTAGGCTCACGGCGGCGCGTGCGGCGACCAAATAATCGTCCGCACCCTGGAAATGCGGTACGTCGGTCAGCACCGACAAGCACGTCGCGCCACCCGCGGCATAGGCGCGGGCGAGGGCAGGGGGATCGAAATCCGGTCGGATCAGCCCTTTCGAGGGCGAGGCCTTTTTGATCTCGGCGATCAACCCGAACCCGCCGTCACCCGACGCGCGTTCGAGCGCGGCGCGAAAGCCGCGCGGCGCGGATTGCGCGGAGGCGCGCGCCAACAAGTCAGCTTCGGTGTGCAGCGCCTTTTGCGCGGCGATGTGGTCGCGCTTGTCGGCGCAAATCTGGGTGAGCGCGTTGCTCACATCGGCGGCCGTTGGTTGGTCGCCTCGATCAAGTCCTGCAGCACTTTGCGGGCAGCGCCTTTGTCAATCGCGTCCGCGGCCATCGCCACGCCCTCTTTGAGGTCCGAGACCTTGCCCGCCACAATCAGCGCCCCGGCGGCGTTAAACAGCACGATGTCACGATAGGCGCCCTGGTGCCCATCCAGCACCGCGTTCAACGCCAACGCGTTGGTCGCCGGATCGCCGCCTTTGAGGTCGGTGATCGTGGCCCGCGGCAAACCGGCATCCTCGGGCGTAATCTCGAAGGTCTTGATCTGACCGTTGTCGAGTTCCGCCACCCAGGTCGATCCCGTCGTGGTAATTTCGTCCAACCCATCCTGGCCATGGACGATCCAGGCCCGCTCGCTGCCCAGGTTGGCCAGCACGCGCGCCATCGGTTCGACCCATTCCTTGGCGAACACGCCGGTCAGTTGGCGCTTCACGCCTGCCGGATTGGCCAGCGGGCCCAACAGATTGAAGATTGTTCGCACGCCCATCTCCACGCGCGCGGGGCCGACGTGCCGCATAGCGCCGTGGTGGCGCGGCGCCATCATGAAGCAGATCCCGGTGTCCCAAAGCGCCTTCTTCACCAAGGCCATGTCGCAATCGACATTGACGCCCAACTCGGTCAGCACGTCTGCGGCGCCGGATTTCGACGACAACGCGCGATTGCCGTGTTTGGCCACAGGCACGCCGGTTGCGGTGACGACGAACGCCGCGGCGGTCGAGACATTGTAGGTACCCGCCGCGTCACCGCCGGTGCCGACCGTATCGATCGCCCCTTCCGGGGCCTCGATCATGAGCGCCTTGTCACGCATCACCCGAACGCCGCCGGCGATTTCCGTCACCGTTTCGCCGCGTAGGCGCATCCCCATCAGCAACGCGCCGATTTGGGCGGCGGTCGCTTCGCCCGACATCATGATTTCGAAGGCGCCGGCAGCCTCAGCCTCGGAAAGGGTCCCGCCTGCGGCAACGCGACCGAGGACCTCTTTCATAGAAATATCAGCCATATCAACACCTTGTGCTGTCTTCTTGATGTGGAAAGCGGTGATGACCGAGGCAAGCCGCGGCGTGCAGCGAACTAAGCAGGGGAACGCTCGTAAGGTCAAGCATCGACAACCTTGACCTTCTTGTAACTAGAACCCCTATATAGAACCCATGGCCATCCGAGCCGATGCCCCAACCGACGAGGTCCGCGCGGCCACCGCGACCGGCGATCGTCAAATCACGCTCCCGGTCGCCGGCATGACGTGCGCGAGCTGCGTCGCCCGTGTCGAAAAAGCCCTGAACAGGGTACCCGGCGTCTCCGCAGTCGGCGTCAATCTCGCCGCCGAACGGGCCGACGTCACCTATGACACCACCCGTGCCAAACTGAACGATTTCGTTTCGGCGGTGACCCGAACCGGGTTTAGCGTACCGGACGACACGACCACCTTGAAGATCACCGGCATGACCTGCGCCACGTGCGTCGGACGTGTCGAAAAAACCCTCAGTCGCCTCTCCGGTGTCGCGTCGGTGCAGGTCAACTTGGCGACCGAGCAAGCCACCGTCCGGGCGCCCAAAGGCGTGATCGACCCGCGCGCGCTGACCGATGCCGTCGCGCGTGCTGGATATGGCGCTTCGGTCCTTGGCAAGACCACACCGCGGGACGAAGACCAGGCGCAGGCTCGCAAAGCCCGACGCGACCTCTTTCACCTTCTCGGGGCGGCGGCACTAGCCGCCCCCTTGCTGGTCCAAATGCTGGTGGTCCTGGCTGGCGGCCAAGCATTCCTGCCACCGTGGGTACAATTCCTGCTCGCCACGCCGGTTCAATTCTATTTCGGCCGGCGCTTCTATGTTGCCGGCTTCAAGGCCGTTCGGGCCGGCGCGGGCAACATGGACCTCCTCGTCGCGCTCGGCACCTCGTCCGCCTACTTCTTCAGCCTGTTCCTGTGGTTGGCCCCGAGCTTCAATCCGTCGGGCCATCTGCATTTCGGCGCGGCTGCGGTCATCATCACTTTCGTCTTGCTCGGTCGGTGGTTTGAGGCGCGTGCCAAGCGCGGCACCACCGCCGCCATTCGAGCGTTGATGAAGCTGCGCCCCGATTCTGCCGCCGTCCTGCGTGACGGGCAGGAGGTGACGATCCCGGTCGACGACGTCCTGACCGGAGATCTCGTCGTGATCCGTCCGGGTGGGCGCATCCCCGTCGACGGGATCGTCGAAGAAGGCCAAAGCGATGTCGACGAAGCCCTGATTACCGGCGAAAGCATGCCGGTCGCCAAATCGATCGACGACACGGTCACCGGCGGCGCCATCAACGGCGCGGGCCTCTTGCGCGTGCGCGTCACCGCGGTCGGCGGCAACACGACGCTGTCACGTATCATCAGAATGGTCGAGGGCGCGCAGGCCAGCAAAGCACCCGTCCAGCGCCTCGTCGACCGCGTCAGCGGCATCTTCGTCCCGGTGGTACTGCTGATAGCCGCGGCGACCTTTGCCGCTTGGTGGCTCTTCGGTGGCGACTATGCCGCCGGGCTGATCGCGGCGATTTCCGTCTTGGTCGTGGCTTGCCCCTGCGCCCTCGGTTTGGCGACCCCGACGGCCATCATGGTGGGGACCGGCGCGGCCGCCCGCGCCGGCATCCTCATCAAAGACGCCGAGGCTCTGGAGCACGGCCATCGCATCAACACGGTGGTGCTCGACAAGACCGGTACGCTAACCGAAGGGCGCCCGGGATTAACCGATCTCATCCCAGCCGCGGGCGAAGCCGAAGAATCCGTTCTGAAGTGGGCCGCAGCCCTACAAGTCGGCAGCGAACATCCTCTGGCCCGCGCCGTTCTTGATCGGGCCGCAGATCTCGACGGTCCAATCACCGCCGCCGCGGATTTCCAAAGCCTGACCGGACGTGGCGTCCGAGGCACCGTCGAAGGTCGCACCCTCTACCTCGGCAGCCCGCGTCTAATGGACGAAATCGGAGCATCGCGCGAAGCCTTTACCGCCCAAAGCGAATCCCTGGAAACCCGCGGACGCACCGTCATGTGGCTCGCCGCAGCCGAACCGACGCCGCGCGTTCTTGGCATCCTGGCAGCCGCCGATCAGGTCAAACCCCATGCTGCCGCAGCGATCAAGCGCTTGCGTGATCTCGGCGTGCGAACCGTCATGCTCACCGGCGACAACGAACGCACCGCTCGCGCGGTCGCCGCCGACATCGGCATCACCGATGTGGTCGCGGGCGTACTCCCCGACGACAAAGCCGCTGAAATCAACCGACTCCAGGACAACGGATCGAACGTGGTTGCGATGGTCGGCGACGGCATCAACGATGCGCCCGCCCTGGCCGCCGCCGATATCGGGATTGCCATGGGCACCGGCACCGACGTCGCGATGCACACCGCCTGGATCACGTTAATGCGCGGTGATCCTCTGTTGATTGCCGACGCCATTCGCGCCTCGCGGGCTTCCTATCGCAAGATTTGGCAAAACTTGTTCTGGGCGTTCACCTTCAACATCATCGCCATTCCGCTCGCCGCCGCCGGGTTCTTGTCGCCGGCCGTAGCCGGCGGCGCGATGTCGATGTCGAGCGTCAGTGTTGTATCCAACGCCTTGTTGCTGCGCAGGTGGCGCGCCCATGCCTCGGAAGGAGGGGCCCCATGAACATTGGCGAAGTGGCTGCCGAAACCGGAGTCACCGCGAAGTCCATTCGCTACTACGAAAGCATCAATCTGATTCCCGCGCCGGCGCGCACCGAATCGGGCTATCGGCAATACAGCGATCGCGACGTGCAGATCCTGCACTTCATCAAGCGGGCCCGCGGGCTCGGCTTTTCCGTCGCCGAAGTCGCCGAACTCCTGTCCCTTTACCAAGATCGCGATCGTGCCAGCGCCGAGGTCAAAGGGATCGTCGAGGCGCGGCTCGCCGAGATCGACCAGAAGATCAGCGAGTTGGAAAGCATCCGGGCCACGTTGCGCACCCTGGCCAACCGATGCCACGGCGACGACCGCCCGGATTGCCCGATCTTGGACGATCTTGCCGGGCTCACGAACTAATGGTTGTTTATTCCCTTTACTCTGGGCTAGCGTGTTAACCGTTTTGAATCATATGTTTAGCCCATGTACTCAAAGTACGGTGGTAAGTTGAAGCGGTGGCTCACCGGCGGTCGCATCGCGGCGCTCGTGATCGCCTTGGTCGGGGCGGGCCTTTTGGCCGGCGGCGCAACGGGTACCTTGGTCAGTAGCGAGGCCGGAACCGGTCAGGCCGAGGCAGCGGCGACCGTGGTCGACGCCGCGCCCGTTCAGGCAGCGCAAGAGCCCGCATCGCCCCAGCCTGAAACGGCTTTCGAGGCGCCGAAAAAACCCATGCCGACCGCAACGACCAAACCGTCGACGCGGATCGCCCTAGCGCCACGACCTGACCGCGAGCGCCCTTCGCGCCGTCTTGCCGAATTGGTCACTCCCCACCCAACGCCGGACCGGGCAGCCGCCGGCCATGCCGCGGTTGAAACCGGGTCCCATGCCGCATGGCAACGCTTTGCCGCCAAACCGCCGATAATCGACGGGCCGATGATCGCCATTGTCATCGACGACTCCGGCCACGATATCGCCGACACCAAACGCCTTGCGGCATTTCGCGACGGCGTCTTGACGCTGGCCTTCCTGCCTTACGTGAACCAACTCGATGCACAAACCCGCATGGCGCGGGAAGGGGGTCACGAAATCCTCCTGCACCTCCCCATGGAACCGCTCAACCCCGAGGTTGATCCCGGTCCCAATGTTCTCGACATCGACCTGCCGCCGACCGAGCTCGACACGCGCCTAGAATGGAACCTTTCGCGCCTCGACGGGTATGTCGGCATCAACAACCACATGGGCAGTCGGTTCACCGCCGACACACCGGCGATGACGCACTTGATGAAGACCCTCCACGACCGTGGCCTGTTGTTTCTCGACTCGCGCACGACAAGCGCCACGGTGGGCCGAGAGACCGCCGCCGCCGCGGGCGTGCCGTTCTTGCAACGTGATGTCTTCCTCGACAACGACTCGAGCGTGGAACATGTCGCGGGCCAACTGGCCGAAACCGAAAAGGTCGCCAAGCAGCAAGGCTACGCGATCGCCATCGGCCACCCCCATGTCGGGACGATCTCGGCGCTCGAGGCTTGGGCGCCGGGTGCCCGAGCACGCGGATTCGTTCTGGTGCCGCTGACCGCCGTGAAGAAATACCAACAACGGGACGTGGCTCAGGGGCCAGCCCATCAAGAGGAGCGATCGCAATGACCGTGAACCAAACCTACCTAGTCAAAGGCATGACCTGCGGCGGATGCGTGAAATCCGTCACCAACGCACTCCAGCATGCCGACCCCGCCGCGCAGGTTTCGGTCGAACTGGAAAGCGGCAAAGT
>Ga0181579_10002446_pt1 | contig 15021 bp, 16 predicted proteins | sample 071ome_24_FD_132996 | JGI IMG/M metagenome (GOLD analysis project Ga0181579, IMG submission 132996) | Coastal salt marsh microbial communities from the Groves Creek Marsh, Skidaway Island, Georgia - 071402CT metaG (megahit assembly) | ecosystem: Environmental > Aquatic > Marine > Intertidal... | reverse complement strand
TCTTATTTTTCAACCGCATGATACAGGTTCAGGTCGGGCATTTAACCCTGTCAGATCAGTGACCCAACAGGTTAAGACCCCAACTAGTGCGTGCAGCACATCGGCCCTTCGAGGGTTTCGAGGCGACGGAACCAAAGAAACTTTCGCTGAAGCAAGGGAAGCGGCCGGAACGCCTCGGCGTCGCCGGTGATTTGTTCTTCTTTTCGACCGAGGGTCATTTCCTTTCCTCCGCGTCGGTATGCCACTTCGAAGTCTCCCTCCATTTCACTAACGAGTCGGCGGAATTCGAACCATGGAATGATGCGGTGACCGATGTTGGCGAATTGCTGAATACCCCTTGGCTTTTTGCTAGGTGCGAGAATGTTTGGCGAAGATTCCATCACTTCGACAATATCCGTCTGGAACTGAAACAGATCGACGCGCTTGAGGAAGATGTGATTGCCTTCAGCCTCGGAACGCAGATTGGAGTACATCGAAAAAGACGTCTGCGTTCTTGCCCCGATCCAAGGCAAAGTCCCGTTGATCAGGGTTGGAATCAGCGCCAGCAGGACCCACGAAGGACGGAACTTGTTTGGAAGAGGTTGATCGCCTTCTCCTTTCGCCCGCTTTCCCGCGAGAAAATAGCAAACCCCAATCCAGATTCCCCAGATAAAGAAAGCAAAGAAGCCAATTCGGTTCGCGGTGTGAAAAACTTCATAGCTACGCTCGATGAGGAGGTAAAGAAGCCCCTGAGTAAGCAAGGTGACGAAGAAGACGATGGTGACCATCCAGCGCGCTCGCTTTTGACCTTTCGTAATTTCCCCACCTCCCAATTTTCTCAATTGTTTATCCCAGATCTTCTGCATTTCCACTCCCCAGGAATTCGGCAGAAACAAGACCAGAACTGCGAGGATGAGCGAGGTGAAGCTGAAGATTCCAGCAGCCGGATGAATTGAAAGCCAGAGATGAAAACCGACCGCAGTAATGAACCCGGCAAATCGAGTCGTGCGGAAGCAAAGTAAGATTGGGATTCCCAGCTCGAAGACGAGAGAACCAACCGCGGCCCCAACTAGTGCCCAATCCGCTGTCGGCAGAATATTGCCAAAGTAGGCATTGATTTCTATATGGAGTTTACCGGCACAGGTGACTTCGGGATCGAAATAGTCGTGGTTCAGTTTCTGAATCACCGCCCAGACATACATCATCACGACAGAGATCCGCATGACCGGCGCAAAGCGTGACAGGAAATCCTCGCCTCCTCCCATTGATTTTCCCTTGGTTATCAATCGACCAAAAGCGATAAGTAGAAAGAGAGTCGTAAGCGCTCCGAATACATAATGATAGGTCTGCGGAAGATCGGGAATAAGGAAGAATACTGCTTTCAACAAAGCAGCGACAAAGAACAAGAGAAGCCCCTTTTTCCACGTACCCGAAACGGCTTTCCACTCCGCCCCACCTTTACCTCGGAGGAAAAACGATGCCGCTCCCGCCAGCATGACGATATGCAACATGCCTTCCCAAAGTATGTGATTGGGAACGAAAGGAAGCTTATTCCACAAATTCAGCAGCGAAGTGATAACGAGGATGAGAAAACGGATGGAGCAACCGCTCCGAAAGATTACCGCAACTGCTGCCGCAACGAGAAGCCATCCCTGCCACGACTCTGCCCAGAACGTAAACGCAAGCTGGTGCGCCAGAGTTGTAATCGCCCAAATGAGAGCGAAGACAGGAAAGGGGCGGTAGGTTGAACCGGAGTTGGCAGCAAAATCCGACATATACGAGGCTGAGAAGGTAGACTTCCTTGGGGAAGATCAGCAACTTGTAAAATGCGCATTTCTCCGCTTGGTTTGGCCTGAATACCACAATTCGGATTATCCATGTTTCTTTCCCATTCCCCTGTTTCCATCGCATTGATTTCCTCATTGTTGATCGGTAAGGTGTGGGCGAGGCCTCATCGGGATAGTCATTTTGCGTACAATTACCTGGGTTGGATTGGAAGAACCTTGGTGAAACCGCCTTCCGAAATCCGGGCCTTCTATGAATTGGGTAGCGGAAAACTGGACTCGGTAAGCTCTCTGTCCCCCACTCAACCCACACTCCAGATCCTGCCGGATCTACCTCTGGGATATTCGGTGCGCCCGCACAGCATCATAGCCGATCAGGGGATCGAAGGAGAATTGGAAGAAAGTTCAGACGGAATAGTTCACTATTGGAGCAGTCACCTTGACGACGTGGAGTCGGAAGAAATTGTCCCCTCAGAGCATTCGGCAACAAGAGATCCTGAGACAATCAAAGAGGTAAAACGCATCCTGCGCCTACGCGCAAGGCCCTATTTTACCCATCGCATTTCGCGGCGATACCCGATTGAACCCCGCATGCGTCTCGGGTAAGTTTTCGCGCCTTTCCCATTTATGAACATCATCATTGTAGGCGCCGGAGAGATCGGCACTCACATCGCAATCAGCCTCGCAGATGAAAAGCACGCGATCGTTGTCATCGAGGCGGACGAGCTTGTCGCCGGTGATTTGAACAACCGTATCGACGCGCGTGTTGTCGTCGCCGATGGAACTTCCATCTCCGTGCAAATCGATTGTGGGGTCACCGAATGCGATTTGTTTCTCTCGCTCACAAGTGACAACAACATCAATCTCGTCTCTGCTTCTCTAGCAAAAAAACTCGGAGCAAAGAAGACCATCGCACGTGTCCACCCCGGCATTCAAAGGGAATCACTCTTTCTCGATTTTGGAGAGCATTTCGGTATCGACTACCTCTTCAGTTCGGAGCGCCTCGCCGCAGTTGAACTGGCAAAACATGTGCGCAATCCAAAGTCCTCGATGGTCGAAGAGATCGCACGGGGCTACGTCGAGATCCAGCAGGTCACCGTATCTCCCGACAGCAAGTATTGCGGAAAGAAACTGATCGAAATTGAATTTCCCGCCCGCGTCCGAGTCGGCGCGATCACCCGTGGCTCGGAGACTATCGTTCCCTCGGCCGAAGACATGTTGATGCCTGGCGATCAGGCCACACTATTCGGAGAACCCTCGAAATTGCACGATACCGTTCTCCGACTGCAGAACCGGACAGGCAAGGAGAACAAAAGTAACATCGTCATTTTCGGTGGCAGTGAGTATGGGTTTTCGCTGGCGCAGTCGCTGGAAAGCTGGAATTGCCGAATTCGCATCATCGAATCCGACGCCGAGCGCTGCCGCGAACTGAGCGATTTACTTACCAACGTCACTATCCTCAATGTCGACGCCACGTCGATTGCGGAAATGAAGGAGGAACGTATCGGCGATGCCGATTTTTTTATCGCGGTCACCGATGTTGACGAGGACAACGTAATGACCTGCCTGCAGGCCTACAGTCTCGGCACAAGCTACTGCCTTCCTCTCATCCACCGCGCCGATTACGCTGACACAATGACAGGTTTCGGCGAAAAAATGGGCGTCCTCGCTGCGATCAGCCCCCGCGAGGCCAGTCGGAAAGATCTTGCCCGATTTATCACTTCAGACCGCTTCCATCTCGTTCAAAGGCTGGAGGGAGTCGAACTGATCGAATCCTCGGTATGTGATAACTCCTGCGTCGCGGGTAAAAGCGTTCGTGAAACGTCGTGGCCGACAGACTGTATTCTAGTCGCCCTGCTTCACGGAGCAAGAGGTCAGGTTCCCGCAGCGGAAGATGTTATCGAAGCTGGTGACAGTGTCTACGCACTCGTGAAGCCAAAAGCGAAGCGTGAGTTTCTCAAGTTGGTCGCTCCCTGATGAATTACCGAATCATCGCTAAAACACTGGGAGCACTTGCCGTGATTCTCGGTTTTGCCATGGCGGCCTGCTGGAGCTACGCATGGTTTCAAGCGAAGCTGGATCCCTCTCCAGAAAATCTTTCAGCGAGCCGGGCAATGGCGCTGTCTGCTGGGATCACCGTCGGATTCGGCATCCTCATTTTCCTTCCGGGAATTCTCTGCAGCAAAGAGGTATTGCGGCGTGAGGCAATGATCATTGTCGGGCTGAGCTGGATTCAGGTCAGCCTTCTCGGAATGCTCCCCTACCTGCTTTGTGATCCCGGGCTCGGTTTTTTCGACGCGTTTTTTGAGTCTGTTTCGGGGTTCACAACAACTGGGTCGACTATTATGAGCGACATCGAAAGCTTCCCGCTCGCCCTCCTCCTATGGCGTTCTGTCACTCAATGGCTTGGGGGCATTGGAATCCTCGTCGTGTTTGTCGCGGTTCTGTCATTTCTCGGCGTCGGCAGCCGTTCGCTCGTTCAGCAGGAATCCAGCATCAATATTTCCGATGCCGGAGCAGCGCGGATTCGCGACCTCGCTTTCGCGCTTCTCAAAGTCTACCTCACCCTCACCGCTATCTGCCTGCTCGGCCTCTGGGCACTCGGGATGCCGCTATTTGAAGCTGTCTGCCACGCGATGTGCACAATTGCCACCGGTGGGTTCAGCCCGAAAAACCTCAGCATCGGACACTACAACGACCTTGGAATCGAGCTGTGGATCGCACTTTTCATGTTTCTCTCTTCCATCGGATTCATGCTCTACATCTTTGCATTGAATAAGAATTGGCGACGTCTCAAAGCCGAGGAGGAAGCCCGCTACTACCTGATTCTCCTGACCGTGGCTATCATTGCGATCGCGCTCGACCTCATGTTCGCCTCTACCCATTTCGGGTACCAACGCGCATTGCACGACGGCTTTTTTAATGTCATTTCACTCGCCTCGACGACCGGGTTTGCCGATTCCGACTACGCCGAGTGGCCACTTTTTTCCAAGATTCTGCTCATGGTCGTGATGCTCATCGGCGGCTGTGCTGGATCGACCGCCGGAGGCGTGAAAATGAATCGTGTCATCCTTTTCGTGAAGACAGCCCGCCGCGAGTTGATTCAATCCTTCCGGCCGAATCAGGTTTTTCGGACGCGTCTCAACGGTGTCGCGCCCGACGACCGCGTCTTTGCGACAACATCCTTTTTCATCGCGATGGGATTCGTCATGACCGGCACCGCCTGCATTGCAGTTTCTGTGTTAGAGCCGCAGCTGAACATGATTTCCACAATCGGATGTGTTCTAGCCACGCTCTTTAACATCGGGCCCGGGTTTGATGCCGTCGGCCCTTCCCAGAATTTCGGTTTTCTCAATCCACCCACCAAAATCGTCTTGAGCTTTTTGATGATTCTTGGCCGCTTGGAGTTCTTTGCGTTGCTGGTGCTCTTCGTTCCTTCGCTTTGGAAAAGATACTAGGATGCTGACACTCGAAACGCCGCTCACTGAGATCGAGGGAGTTCGTATCAGCAAAAGGATGCGAGAAGGGCTCGAAAAAATGGGCCTCCACCGTGTCGAGGATATGCTCCGACACTACCCGCGTCGGCATGAAGATCGGAGCCATTTCGACACTTTTCCGGAGGGTCCTACCGAACAGGCTATTTGCCTTCACGTTGAAGTGGTCGATTGCCAAAGTAGATTTGGCCGGGGCCGCGGGAGGCGCTGGTTCGAAGCAACCATTGAGCCGAAGGGCGGAGCCAATGTGCTGGGAAACCGCATCGTGCTGCGCTGGTTCAATCTCGCGTACATTCAGAAAATCATCACCGTCGGGCACGAACTGGTTCTATACGGGCAACCCAAGTGGAGTGGCAAAAAGCTCGTTATCGATCATCCCGACTTTGAAATCGTAGACGGCGACCTCTCCACAAGTGAAGCGCACATGGGGCGAATCGTACCCATTTACCCACTCGTTTCCGGAGTTTCTCAGAAGCCGCTTCGGACTCTGGCCCACCGCGTTTTGGCTAAACTGCCAGACGATCTTCCCGCAGAGTGGCTTCCTCCAGGATCAAGTGATATTGGCTGGACCCGTGCAAAGGCGACTCGCCAGATTCATTACCCGGACTCCAGAGAAAATCTGGAGCCAGCAAGGCGCTATCTAGCACTGGAAGAGTTCGCCCAACTCCAACTCGTTCTCCAAAAACGCCGGAGCGATCATCGCGAAAGCGGTGGAGCAATTCACGCCGGGAGCGGAGACTTGTGGAAGGCATTGCTGACGCAGTTACCCTTTGAGCCAACCGGCGCACAGTCTCGAACGATTGAAGAAATCCGAGCCGACCTCAGCGTTGCCGAGCCGATGATTCGACTTCTGCAAGGTGACGTCGGTGCTGGAAAAACACTCGTTGCCGCAGCAGCAATCGCACTCGTCGTTGAAGCTGGATTTGACGCCGCATTGATGTCTCCCACACAGATTCTGGCGGAACAACATTTTCAGACTTTCCGCGCCTGGTTTGAACCCCTTGGGGTCGAAGTAAAATTGAAAACCGGAACTCGCGAAGCGGGTGGTTATCTACCTCTCTTTTCCGCCGCACAGTCGGAAGATAAAAAAGGAAGCCTAACCATCGGGACTCATGCTCTCATTCATGACAAAGAAGAATTCTCTAACGGCCTCGGGCTCGCGGTAATTGATGAGCAGCACAAATTTGGAGTCGCCCAGAGACAGTCACTCATCGAGCGAGGCGATACGCCTGATGTGTTGGTAATGACCGCAACGCCGATTCCGCGGACCCTTGCTCTCGCATTCTATGGCGACCTCGATGTTTCCATCCTCGACGAACTTCCGCCCGGGCGCGGAAAAATCATCACTGGGATTCGCCTCACTTCACAGACAAAGCAGGCGACCGACTTTCTCAAAGATCAACTCAAGGATGGCAGGCAGGCCTACGTCGTCTATCCGCTGATCGAGGAATCAGAAAAGCTCAAAGCGAACGCTGCGACCGTCGAGTTCGAAAAATGGAAGAAGAGCCTCTCTGGTGTCGAGCTCGTTCTCCTGCACGGGAAAATGAGCGCTGAGGAAAAGGACGCGGTGATGGAAAAATTCCGGTCTGGTTCAGCTCAGGTGCTTGTTTCGACCACCGTAATTGAAGTTGGCGTCGACGTGCCAAATGCCAATGTGATGCTGATTTATAATGCGGAGCGGTTTGGGCTAGCTCAGATCCATCAGCTCCGAGGTCGGATTGGGCGCGGAGAACACAAGAGTTTCTGCGTCCTCATGATTGACCCGGAGGCGGCTGAAGCAAAGGAACGCCTCCGTATTTTAGAGGAAACACGAGATGGCTTTCGTATCGCCGACGAAGACCTTAGTCAGCGTGGCCCAGGAGAAGTTCTGGGGACGCAACAGAGTGGCTTGCCCGATTTGAAATTCGCAGAGTTCCTCGGCGATTCTCAATTGGTGGAGCAGGCAAAGAAAATTGCACAGGGGATTCTGGCGAGTCAGACCTGATCTTGACGATTCGTCACGAAGACGGATTAGATGGCCACGAAAAAGCCCCGTGCCTTTCGACACGGGGTTCCGATAATTTTCTTTACTAAGAACGAGTCAGAAAATCGGCTTAGTTATCAGAAGTCGCTTTTTCTACCTTTTTGGCAGCGTCGTTGACCTTCTTTTTCGCAGCCTCCTTCACATCGCCAGCTTTGGCAGCAACAGCTTTTCCTGCGTTTTTGGCAGTGTCAGCAACAGCTTTTCCAGCTTCCGCAGTCTTATCAGCAGCAGCTCTTCCTGCGTCCTTAGTAGCTTCGACAGCAGCAGCAGCATCTTCAGCAGCACCTTCCATCGTCTTTTCACAGCTAACGAGTGCGAATGCACCAGCAGCAAAAACGAAAGCCATCATCTTAACGAACAGTTTCGTGATCTTCATAATTGGTTCAGATTGGATTGCCCGGAATATTGATTTATACATGCACTGTTCTTCTGCAACAGATTTGCCTGAAATTCAAGATGCAGCGGCGATTTGACGCGAGTTTTTCGGAAAAAACTCACAGGGAAATTCCGTTATCCGAATGAGTGCTCCTGTGCTAGCTTCCGCCCCCCTAAATTGAATTTTTAGTAGTATGAGTCAAAGCCTATTTGAAAAAGTCTGGAATGCCCACGCCGTGAAGACTTTGTCCAACGGACAAACGCAACTACTCATCGGTACGCACCTCATTCACGAGGTCACGAGTCCACAGGCTTTCGGCATGCTTCGCGATCTCGGGCTGTCGGTTAGATACCCGAATCGCACCTTTGCTACGGTCGATCACATCGTTCCGACGAAAAACCAGATTGAACCATTCGAGGACAATCTTGCTCAGGACATGATCACTGCCCTGCGCGACAACTGCGCCGAGTTTGGCGTGAAGTTTTTCGACATCGGCAGCGGCGGACAAGGCATTGTCCACGTTGTTGGTCCCGAGCAGGGAATCACCCAGCCCGGCACAACCATTGCCTGTGGCGACTCGCACACAGCAACTCACGGAGCTTTTGGAGCGATTGCTTTCGGAATAGGTACCACCCAGATCCGCGACGTACTCGCGACGCAGACGATGGCGCTTGGAAAGTTGAAAGTGCGCCGCATCAATGTCGATGGCGAGCTGCCCCCGGGAGTCTATGCGAAGGACGTCGTTCTTCACATCATCAAACTCCTTGGTGCCAAGGGTGGCATCGGCTACGCCTACGAATACGGCGGAAGCCTTTTTGATAATTTCTCGATGGAAGAGCGGATGACGGTCTGCAACATGTCGATCGAGGGAGGAGCCCGCTGCGGCTACGTGAATCCAGATAAAAAGACCTTCGAGTATCTCAAAGGGCGCCCCTATTCACCTCAGGGCGAAAAGTGGGATGCAGCAGTGGAAAAGTGGACGGCGCTCGCGTCTGATGAAGGCTGCCACTACGACGACGTGGTCAATATACGCGCGGAAGACATCGCGCCTTCGGTTACCTGGGGAATCTCCCCGGACCATGGAATTTTCGTTAATGAAAACATCCCTTCTCCTGATGATGTGTCGGGCGAAGAAGAAAAGAAGAGCATCGAAGAAGCACTCGAATACATGAAGTTCGAGGGCGGCTCTCCCATTGCCGGAAAGAAAGTCGATGTCTGTTTCATCGGCAGCTGCACAAACGGACGTCTTTCTGATTTCCGCGAAGCGGCAAAGTATCTCAAGGGGCACAGGGTCGCCGAAGGCGTTACCGCAATCGCCGTTCCCGGGTCCGAGATCGTCGATCACTTGTGCCGCCAGGAAGGTCTACACCAGGTTTTCGAAGATGCCGGATTTGAGTGGCGTGGTGCAGGATGCTCCATGTGTCTGGCCATGAATCCCGACAAACTCATCGGTGACCAACTCTGCGCAAGCTCCAGCAACCGAAACTTTAAAGGCCGCCAAGGAAGTCCGGTTGGACGGACGATCTTGATGTCACCCGTCATGGTTGCAGCCGCAGCAGTGACCGGAGTGGTAAGCGATGCTCGCGAGGCATTTGAAGTGGGCGCCGTCGCTGCGTCGTAAACGAAAAACCCGGCGTATCCAGTAAGTCGGAGCGACGGGCTCAGCACACCCATGATATCGGCACAACGCGGTTGCCGATGCCCGGGGAGGGAATCAGATTATCAGCCTGATCCTAGGCGATTAAGCAAAAGTTGCGACTTCGGATTCGCTTTCTGCCATCATCACTCGATCGCTCGGCAACGGAATGTCGCGACCGCGTAGGTTGATGAAGCTTTCCACGATTTGCTTCGCCATATCGCCGTGGTTGCTTTTTAATCTGGCTGAAGATCTCTCCGAGCAGAACAATCTCGTAGATACGAAGAAGGGAAAGCTGGAGGAATTAATCGAGACATGGGAGGAATACGACGGGGAAATGATGGAACCCGTTTTTTAAATTCTTCTCAACCTGGAAAGGAGTGTTCTACCCTCCCTGAACTGGCGGCATCAAAGCAATCTCGTCTCCGCTCGTTATTTCCGCCGATTCATCGGCATATTCACAGTTCACCGCACAGAGAATTCTCCCCTCCCACTCTTTGAGTCCGGGGAATTCGGCAAAAGTCCGATCGAGAATCGCACGGAGTGTGACAACGCCATCGTAGCCGGTAATGCTCCATTCACACTTGCCTGTGATCTCCCGAAAAACGGAGAAGAACAGGATTGTGACCTGACCTTCACACGTCATTCGATGAAATCCTCCTTCAGTACACCGATGACAGGAAGGTTTCGGTATCGGCCCTGATAATCGAGGCCGTATCCAACAACAAATTCATTTCCCACAGCAAAACCGCAGTAATCCGCTTCGATTGGGACGGCCCGCTCGATTGACTTGGAAAGCAGGACTACAGAACGAACCGACTTCGGCGAACACTCGCCGCGAAGCTTGTCTTTAATCGCTCGCATTGTCCGACCGGTATCGAGAATATCGTCGAGAATGAGAACGTTTCGCCCCCGGAGATCGGGCATCCTCGTTTGGTGAAAGGTAACAGTGCCAGAGCTTTCCGTCGCACCGTGATAACTCGCCACGGAAATGGAATCGATCTCAAGAGGCAGTCGAATTTCACGAATCAAGTCCGCCATGAAAAGTGCCCCTCCCTGAAGGACGGCTACGATCGTTAGCGGTTCGCCGGCAAATTCACGCGTAATTTCCGCACCCATTTCCGCAACACGATCCCGAATCTGCACTTGGTCGAACAGGACTCGATCCAAGTGCTCATACAGGTTCGTCTCTCCATTTGCCATTCGGGAGCAGACATCGTAGACCGCTTTGCTTCAACCTAATTTTCCTATTCGTCTTGAGAGACACCTTTTTTCATTTTACCGTCACTTGGAGAAACAAGATCATGAGCGATTCCAAACATCCCTCTACGGCGGAACTTCGATGGGACTATGCCGAGCGAGTGCTTCGGCGATCGGAACTGTCAGATAACCCGATCGAGCAATTCGGGGCCTGGTTCACCGATGCCGTCGACGCGAAGATTCGCGAACCCAATGCGATGGCACTGTCTACGACTGGTCTCGATGGATGTCCCTCGGCGCGGATCGTATTGATGAAAGACTACTCTGACAGGGGGCTTACGATTTTCACGAATTACGAGAGTCGAAAGGCAAAAGAACTCGAAGCCAAACCAGTCGCGTCCGCCCTGTTTCTGTGGAAAGACCTGGAGCGACAAGCTCATATCCGGGGGCGGGTCGAGAAACTTTCCGGCAGCGAGTCCGACGAATACTTTTACTCGCGCCCCTACAATAGTCGTATCGGAGCTTGGGCTTCACGCCAGAGTGAGCCGATTCCGAACCGGGAATGGCTTTCTGAACGGGTCAAGAAATATGAAGAGAGCTTCCCGGAAAGCGACGCCAGAGATTGTGTTCCGAGGCCTGATTTCTGGGGAGGGTATTTGCTGGTGCCGAGTTCAATCGAATTCTGGCAGGGCCATTCCGGGAGAAAGCACGACCGCTTTGTTTATACCCGCGAGGGAGAAGCCTGGTCACTCGAGCGCTGGAGCCCGTAATCCTGGATCTTGGGAAAAGCGCAAAGCTCAACGTACACAAAAACGCCCCCGCTTTTAGTTCGCAGAGGCGTTTTTTCTAAAATCGCTGTTTCTCGGGAGGTGCTTTATGGTTCCTGTAACACGGAGAGTTCCTGTGTTTCGTGGAGGAAGGGGACGAACCCCGCCAAAACAGGCCTTTAGCGTGAGCCGAGGAACTCAATGAGCTGAGAATAGACAGGTTTGATGTCTTCTTCGTTTCCGTTCTCCTGAGCAGCCATGATCTCCGAGATACTCTCGGCGATTGAATTGCGCAGGCGAGTCACCATCTCGATGCCCTTACGGGAGATCTGGACCATCACCTTGCGGCGATCGTCGGCAGCGTGGAGACGTTGAACATATCCGAGTTTCTCGAGACGATCCACGAGACCAGTCGCGGCTGCGGTCGAGTGACCCATCTTTTTCGAGATATCTGTCATGGTGAGGTAATCCTCGTTGGCGAGATATCCCAAAAGGAAAAATTGTGCGTAGGAAACGCTTCCTCTGTTGAGCTCCTTCGAGAGGTCGAGGAGAAAAGATCGCTGCGTGAACATGATAAAGTCCGCGAGGCGATCGACGGTTGGCTCTGCGGCCGTGTTTTCTTCTGATATTTGCATGATAGTTACCTTTCGGCGATTTTAGATTTTGTAAGCGGAGATTAATTAAACACTTTCAAATACCTCATGCAAACGATTTTTTAGGTTTTCCATAATTATTAGCAATAAAACCCTTTCGATCACATAAAATTCTAAAATACTTTGCCATCTTTTTCAAATTTCGCAAATTTAAATTGTAAGATTGCATTAATTTTCAAAAATGAGAGGTAGTCGCTAGTAGTGTATCACTTCCTTTTCGATGAGTCCAGATCAGGATTTCTCATGGGAAAGAGTGGACTCGCTCAACATCCTGCATTTCAGTCTCCCACGGCCGCTCCAGGCCCCTCATCTTCCTGCCTGCAACCATGCGTTTCCTGCTTACAGACGACATCTGGTCTCTCGACGCACTTTCTCCCGCCGAGTGGCATCTTGTCGCGGAGTTGCCGGCCGCAGCCACGCCATCCAACTATCAATCCCAGTCCGGCGAACGACTCTTTCCTTCGCCAATCTCTCCAGAGGAACTTGCTGACGAACATACCATTGCTCAGGTTGACGATTGGAAGAGCTTCGTTCAGCCAGATTTGGAGGAATTGTTTCAGGATTCAAGAAAGACGGTACAGGGAGACATCGAAGGTGTGGAAAAAGTAACTGTATCCGAGTTGCTCTCTCCTGAAGAAATCGAAGAATACGAGAACGATCTCCCCGAACTGCGTCGCGTCACCGTTTCCAGGCAGCATACCGAAGCGTGGTATAGCACCCTGAACCAGGCACGGATCCTTTTAAATGAGGAGCATGATCTCGCCGAGTCGGAAGAGCGGACGCTCGCCCGCATGGACGCCGGTGATGACATTCACGAAAGTCGGTTTCTCCTCATCGCCCAATACGAAATGTATTCGGCCATTCAGATCATGCTCGTCGAACATGTAATGGGCCTATGAGCGAAGCGGAAAAGGTAGTTTCCTCGAAACACGGAAGTTGGACTATCCACGGTGCCCTTCCATCACTGGATAACACGGACCATTTCGAAGAAACCATAGCCGCTGCCCGTAAGGCACGCCTGATGGCACATGCGCCCTATTCCAAATTTCAGGTCGGTGCCTGTGCATTGATGGATGGCGAATCGTATGCGGGATGCAACGTCGAGAACGCTAGCTACGGAGCGACGATTTGTGCCGAGCGAAACGCGATCGCCGCGGGAGTTGCCTCCGGTGGAAAAAAATTACATCTCATCGCGATCACCACCGGAGCCGACATTGGCGTGCCAATCGGAAATCGCTCGCCCTGCGGAATGTGTCGACAGGTGATCTCAGAATTTGCAACGGAGAACACACTCGTTCTACTCGACGGAGGCAGCAATGATGAGCACGAGTTCCTGGGCGAAGTGATCGCTTTTGATGATCTGCTTCCGTGGCAATTCGAGTTCGAAAGATAGGTATCAGCTTTCGTCTTCCGCCAATACCTTCGCGCTCTGATCATCATTCTCGATATCGGCGAACTCGACACTAGCCCGAGCTGCCTCATCTTTCCCGACTCGCAGAATTTCTCCATCGTCCACCTTTTCCAGCGGTGTATATCCTGGATGATGCGATTCCTTATAGGGATCATTCGAAGCGGCGTTGTAACAACAGATCATTGCCCAGCGCGAGTTTTCAGAATTGTTCGCTCCTGAAGCATGGAGCGTATTGGAGTGAAAAAACACTGCGTCACCAGGTTCCATTTCCGCGTGGACGAGATCGAGCCGCTTCTTCGCTTCCTCAACACGTTCCATATCTGCGCCAGCCTGCTCGCCGGAGAGGATGTGATTCACCCGCCCCATATTTTGAGAGCCACGCAGTAATTGGAGACACCCGTTTTCCTGAGTTGCACCGTTGACCGCGATCATAACACTACAAAGGTCAGGAAAGAGCAATCCGTTCTGATACCAGTATCCATAGTCCTGATGCCAAGCCCATGCGCCGCCAGTACGAGCATCCTTCAGCACCATCTTGGAATGATAGTGGTACACTTCGCCGCCAATCAACTGCTCAACTGAATCGACGATACGTCGACACCGGGCAAACATTCCGTAAATCCCATCGCCGGGATGATTCCATAACGAAAGGCGCACTCGATTGCCTTCGCCATCATCCAGCGACGTCGCCGCCTCATCGAGAGCTTTGTCGTGAAGCGCTACCTCACCAAGCAACCCGATTTCCTCTGCCGTGAAGAGCCCACGCGCGAATACATAACCGTCTCGATGATAATTCTGGATATCCGCCTCGGAGAAATTGCCGCTCATATAGATACTGAATCACACCTTCAGTTCTCCTGTAAACACCGTGAAACCGCAATTTCAGCCTCTTTTCTACCTTCTGCGCTAAGCTTGGCCTCTTTGCATTATCCGCCGTTCTCGACATGGTCAGCTTTCTCGTTGTAAAAGCAAAAAGCACGGAAGTTGCTCTTAATTAATGTATCCATTGCTGGCGTCACTATCGCGACGACCTATCGCAAAGTTCCTTTTGATGCAAAACCGGCTCTCCGTGCCCAGAGGTTGAATCCCGTCGACATCGGTGGCGATGCATTTGGCGTTCTCTACATCCTGCAGAAAGACGGAAAAATCATTCGAACCAACCCGCATGCTGGAAGCATGAGCGTCTCCACTTAGTTTGCAGCCCTGGCCACAGGCGCGACCAAGCCGACTATCGGGTTTTCCGCGATTGCCATGCATACCGGGTTTTTCGTGAAGGATCGGCTTTTGTTAGGCTCTACTGCCAACTGCCATCGATCAGCCGCTGAGTCGGGCCCTCATAATCATCGCGCAGGATCTCAGGGAGACGGTGCTGTCTGACGGCATCATAACATTGGAGCATTCCGAAGCGCAGCATCGCGCCAGGGATTCCGACTGCAGTGAAACCAGGATGACCAGTCGCAGGAAACGGCCCGCCGTGATTCATCGCCGGCGAAACCGCCACGCCAGTTGGCATTTTATCATTGAGAAGACGCCCGACTTTGTCTCGCAGGACGGGAGCCAATTGGTCGTAGGCGGCATCGTCGCTGCCATCAGCAGCAGAGTAAATACAGCCAGTCAGATTTCCTTCCAATTGGTCGAGCACTTCAACAGCCTCATCAAGATCGGCTGCTTCAACGATGAGCGAGCTGTTTCCAAACG
>Ga0181579_10002442_pt1 | contig 15026 bp, 12 predicted proteins | sample 071ome_24_FD_132996 | JGI IMG/M metagenome (GOLD analysis project Ga0181579, IMG submission 132996) | Coastal salt marsh microbial communities from the Groves Creek Marsh, Skidaway Island, Georgia - 071402CT metaG (megahit assembly) | ecosystem: Environmental > Aquatic > Marine > Intertidal... | reverse complement strand
CCGGACGGCAAATTGTCGACCCACAAGCTGCTGTCCGAAAATCCGGAACGCTATAAAGACGCCGCGTTGCAGGGTATCCGCGAGACGCTCGGCGTCGAGGGCGACGCGCCGTTGCCGGAAGGTGTCGTCGAGGCGGTCAAGATGGGCACCACCGTTGCCACCAATGCGCTGCTCGAGCGCAAGGGCGAGCGGACGGTGCTGGCCGTGACGCGGGGCTTCGCCGATCAACTGCGGATCGGCTATCAGAACCGCCCCAATATCTTCGCGCGCAAGATCGAGCTGCCCGAACTGCTGTATGAATCCGTGGTCGAGATCGACGAGCGTCTGACCGCCGAGGGCGAGGTGCTGACCCCGCTGGACGAAGACAGTGCGCGTGCCGCGCTGCAGACGGCTTATGACGACGGAATCCGGTCGGTCGCAATATGCTTCATGCACGGTTATCGCTATCACGATCACGAAGCGGCGGTCGCCGGAATCGCGCGCGATATCGGGTTCACCCAGATATCGGTTTCGCACGAGGTCAGCCCGCTGATGAAATTCGTCGGGCGCGGCGACACTACCGTCGTCGATGCGTATGTGTCGCCGATCCTGCGTCGCTATGTCGACCTGATCGCGGCCCAGACCGGCGATGCGCGCCTGATGTTCATGCAGTCCAACGGCGGGCTGGCCGACGCGCGGTTCTTCCAAGGCAAGGATTCGATCCTGTCCGGGCCCGCCGGCGGCATCGTCGGCGCGGCGCAGACCGCGCACATGGCCGGCTACGACAAGATCATCGGTTTCGACATGGGCGGCACGTCGACCGACGTCGCCCATTACGACGGGGAATACGAACGCGCTTTCGAGACGCTGGTTGCCGGGGTGCGCATGCGCGCGCCAATGATGAACATTCACACCGTGGCCGCCGGCGGCGGATCGATCCTGCATTTCGACGGATCCCGCTATCGCGTCGGGCCGGATTCCGCCGGCGCCAACCCGGGGCCTGCCTGTTACCGGCGGGGCGGGCCGCTCTGCGTCACCGATGCGAACGTGATGCTGGGGAAGATCCAGGCCGAGTTTTTCCCGAACGTATTCGGACCCAATGCGGACGAGCCGCTGGACGACGCCGTCGTGCATCGGAAATTCGAGGCGCTGGCGACGGAGATCGAAGCCGCGACCGGCGACAAGCGGTCGCCGGTGGAAGTTGCCGACGGTTTCCTGAAAATCGCCGTCGACAACATGGCCAACGCGATCAAGCAGATTTCCGTGCAGCGGGGCTACGACGTCACCGATTACACGCTGAACTGTTTCGGCGGTGCGGGCGGCCAGCATGCCTGCCTCGTCGCCGATGCGCTGGGCATGACGCGGGTGTTCGTACACCCCTTTGCCGGCGTGCTGTCGGCGTACGGCATGGGTCTGGCGGAACAGCGCATCATTCACGAACGCGCGGTCGAGAAAACGCTCGATGACGCGCTGGTCGCCGAACTGGAAACGGCGGTGAAGGGACTGGCGGCGGACGGCAGCCGGGAAATGGAATCCCAGGGCGTCGAGGCGGCCGAGATTTCCTACATTGCGAAGGCGCATATGCGCTACGAGGGAACCGATACGGCGCTGGTGGTCGATTTCGGGTCGCGCACCGACATGCTGAAGACGTTCGAAGACGCGCATATGCAGCAGTTCGGCTTCATCGCGCCGGAAAAAGGCAACATCGTCGAGGCCGTTACGGTCGAGGTCGTCGGCGGCGGACAGGACGTGGCCGACGAGGAACTGGCGCTCGATCCCGATGCCGAACCGGCGCAGCCGCTTGGCCATGCGGACATGTACGCCGCCGGTGCCAGCCATACGGCCCCCGTTTTCGACCGCGATACGCTGTCGCCCGGCGAGAAGGTAGCCGGGCCCGCCGTGATTATCGATTCCAACGCCACGACGGTAATCGAACCCGGCTGGCAGGCGGAAATAACGAACCGCAATCACATGGTGATCCACCGCGTCGAGGCGCGCGAGGCCGAGCATGCGATCGGCACCGAGGCCGACCCGGTGATGCTGGAAGTGTTCAACAATCTGTTCATGTCGATCGCGGAGCAGATGGGCGTGGTTCTTCAGAACACGTCCTATTCCGTGAACATCAAGGAACGGCTCGATTTCTCCTGCGCTATCTTCGACAACGACGGCCAGCTGGTCGCCAACGCACCCCATATTCCGGTGCATCTGGGCTCGATGAGCGAAAGCGTCCAGACCATCGTCCGCGAACGCGGCGAAGGCGTGAAGCCGGGCGACGTGTTCGTTCTCAACGCGCCCTATAACGGCGGCACCCATCTGCCTGACGTCACCGTGATGACGCCGGTCTTCGACCGCGCCGGTAACGATATCCTGTTCTACGTCGCGTCGCGTGGCCATCACGCGGAGATCGGTGGCAAGACGCCGGGGTCGATGCCGCCGGATTCGAAACACATCGACGAGGAAGGTGTGCTGATCGACAACTTCCAGCTGGTCGATCAGGGACGGCTTCGCGAAAAGGAACTGGAGGAGCTGTTCACGACCGCACCCTATCCGACGCGCAATTTCCACCACAATCTCGGCGACCTCAAAGCCCAGATCGCGGCGAACGAAAAGGGCGTTCAGGAACTGCGCAACATGGTCGACCATTTCGGCCTCGACGTGGTCCTCGCCTATATGAAGCATGTCCAGGACAACGCCGAGGAAACCGTCCGCCGGGTGATCCAGAATCTGTCTGACGGCGAATTCGAATACGAGATGGATTTCGGCGCCAGGGTGAAGGTTGCCATCACGGTCCACCCCGAAACGCGGTCGGCAACCGTCGATTTCACCGGCACCTCGCCGCAGCAGGACAACAACTTCAACATCACCCATGCGGTGGCGGTGGCGGCGGTGCTGTACACGTTCCGCCTGATGGTGGACGACGACATTCCGCTCAACGCCGGCTGCCTGAAGCCGCTGAACATCATCGTGCCGGAAGACTGCATGCTGCGGCCCAGCTATCCGGCGGCGGTCGTGGCCGGCAACGTCGAGACGTCGCAGGCGATCACCGACACCATTCTGGGGGCGCTGAAACTGATGGGCGCGTCGCAGGGCACGATGAACAACTTCACCTTCGGCAACGCCAACTACCAGTATTACGAAACCATCTGTGGCGGTGCCGGGGCCGGCGCCGATTTCGACGGCACCGATGCGGTGCACACCCACATGACGAATACCCGGCTGACCGACCCGGAAATTCTGGAATGGCGGTTCCCGGTGATCCTGGAATCGTTTTCGATCCGGCGCTGGTCCGGCGGCAAGGGCAAACACCGAGGTGGCGACGGCGTCATTCGCCGCGTGAAATTCCGCGAACAGATGACTGCCTCGATGCTGTCCGGCCACCGCATAATCCCGCCTTACGGTATGAAAGGCGGTGGCGAGGGCCAACTCGGCCACAACTACGTCGAACGCGCCGACGGGTCCGTCACCGAACAGGGCGGTACGGATTCCACGGAGGTGTATGACGGCGACGTCTACGTGATCGAAACGCCCGGCGGTGGGGGATACGGCACGCCATGACTTTCTACGCAAACCCGGGCGACCTCCGCGCCGCCTGCCGCACTGGCGATTACGACGGGCCGACATCGGGCCATGCGCAGGGCTACGTGCAGGCCAACATGGTGATCCTGCCGGCCGCCGCCGCCGAGGACTTCCGCCTGTTCTGCGAACGAAATCCCAAGCCGTGCCCGGTGCTGGAGATTCTCGACCCCGGCGACCCGGAGCCGAAAAACTGCGCGCCCGGCGCCGACATCCGTACCGACCTATCGCGTTATCGCGTATTCCGCGACGGCGAGGCTGTTGGCGACGTGACCGATATTTCCGATGTCTGGGAAGACGATTTCGTTACCTTCCTGCTCGGCTGTTCGTTCACGGCGGAAGAAGCGCTGATCGCCGCAGGGCTGGAACCGCGTCATATCAAGGAAACCGGCATCGTGCCGATGTTCCGCACCACGAAGCCGACCGAGGGCGCCGGAAAATTCACCGGGCCGTTCGTGGTCAGCATGCGGCCCTACACCCCCGAAGACGCGCAGCGGGCCGCAGCGGTGACGGAGAATTATCCGATGGCCCATGGCGGGCCGATCCAGATCGGCGATCCGGACGCGCTCGGTATCCGCGACATTCACGCGCCCGAATACGGCGAACCGGTGACGATCAAGGATGACGAGGTGCCGGTGTTTTGGGCCTGCGGCGTCACCCCGCAGGAGGCGATCCGCAACGCGAAACCGCGGATCGCGGTCACCCATGCGCCGGGCTATATGTTCGTATCCGATATCGCCTCGGACAGCGGGAAGCTCTGAGCCGTGAAAGGAGACGCGGGGCGGATCGAAACGGCGGTCGATATGCTGCGCCAGCGCTTCGGCGACCGGCTAACGACCAACCAGGCGATCCGCGACCGCCACGGTACCGACGAATCCTATCACGCGCCGAAAGCACCGGACGCCGTCGTCTTTCCCAAAACCCGCGAGGAAGTGCAGGAAATCGTACGGGTCTGCGCCGAAAACCGCGCACCGATCATTCCGTTCGGCGTCGGCACTTCGCTGGAAGGCCATATCGCGGCCCTGCGGGGCGGGATCAGCATCGACCTCGGACAGATGAACGCCGTGCTCCAGGTCCATGCCGAGGACCTCGACGTCACCGTCGAAGCCGGGGTGACGCGCAAGCAGCTGAACGGGCATCTGCGCGACACCTGGCTGTTTTTCCCAATCGATCCCGGGGCCGATGCCACTATCGGCGGCATGACCGCGACGCGGGCATCGGGCACCAACGCCGTTCGCTACGGCACGATGCGCGAGAACGTGCTTTCGCTGGGGGTGGTGCTGCCGGATGGCAGGTATATCCGCACCGGGAAGCGCGCGCGAAAATCCTCGGCCGGGTACGACCTGACGCGGATGTTCGTCGGTTCCGAAGGCACACTTGGCGTCATCACCGATATCACGCTGAGGCTCTACGGCATTCCCGAGACCATCTCGTCGGCGGTCTGCACCTATCCCACCGTTGACGACGCGGTGAACACGGTAATCCTGACCATCCAGTCGGGCGTGCCGATCGCGCGGATCGAGCTGATCGACGAGGTCCAGATGCAGGCGCTGAACAAATTCGCGGGTCTGGGATACGCCGAACGACCGACGCTGTTCTTCGAGTTCCACGGCACCGAGGCGGGTGTCGCCGAGCAGATCGGAAACGTAAAATCGATCAGCGACGAATTCGGCGGCGCCGATTTCGCGTGGGCCAGCAAGGCCGAGGAGCGGACGAAGCTGTGGCAGGCGCGGCACGACGCGCATTACGCGAACATGCAGCTGCGCCCCGGCGCCAAGGCCTGGCCGACAGATGTGTGCGTGCCGATCTCCCGGCTGGCGGAATGCATGTCCGAGACGCGGAAGGATATCGAGAAATCGGGGCTGTTGGCACCCATCGTCGGCCATGTCGGCGATGGCAATTTCCATGTCGACATGGTGCTCGATCCCGACGATGCCGACGAGATCGCCCGCGCCGTGGCCCTGAACGAACGCCTGGTCAGCCGGGCACTGTCGATGGACGGCACCTGCACCGGCGAGCACGGCGTCGGTTACGGCAAGATCGACAAGCTGCTGGAAGAACACGGCGACGTCGCGATCGATGTGATGCGCGGACTGAAGCGGTCGATCGATCCGTTGAATTTGATGAATCCGGGGAAGGTCGTGAACCTCTGACAGCTTCGCCGCCGGGGTCAGTTTTCGTCCGGCGTCTCCAGCTTCGTCCCGTCCAGCGCCCGGTTGCGGTCCGTTTCGGTCTTGGCGGTCGCGTTTTTCTCCGCTTTCGTCCGTCCGTGTTTGGCGCGATTGGCCGACGCGCGCGCTTCCTTTTCGTCGCGCAGGCGTTTTTTGCGGAACTGGTTCAAATTTACGACATTCGCCATTCAACAGTGTCCTTCAAACGGCCATATTCGATTACTATCTCTAAACAATACCGAACTAACCTGTGCGCGGAAACCACAGGTGGTGTGCGCCGGCAACGGAGGATTGGATGAAAAAGGCTGCCTACGCCTTTGGCGGGCTTGTTGTATTGCTTGTTGCCGCCGCGTTGATCGTGCCCGGCCTGATCGACTGGAATTCCTATAAAACAGAGATTGCGGCGGAGGCGAAGAAAGCCACCGGCCGGACGCTGGAGATCGCCGGCAATCTGGAGCTGGGCGTTCTGCCGACGCCGCATGTGCGGGTATCGGACGTACGGTTCGCGAACGCGCCCGGCGGGACTGCGGCGCACATGGCGACGCTGAAGGAATTGCGGGCCAGCGTAAAGTTGCTGCCGCTTCTGACCGGCAGCGTGGAAATCGCCAGCGTCGAGCTCGTCGAACCGGTGATCAAGCTGGAAAAGAGGGCCGACGGCACCGGCAACTGGGTGTTCGCGCCGCCGCCGGCCCAGCCGGACGGGGACGACCCTTCGGCGGCATCCGGCGAAAAGGCGGCGGCCAAAGATCCGCAGGCGCTCAGCCTCGATCTTCTGCGTATCGAACGCGGGACCGTCGTCTACCGGGATGCGGCGACGGGCTCCGTCCAGCGGCTGGAGAACCTGACGGCCGATATGTCCGCCGGATCGTTGACCGGCCCGTTCACCATCAAGGGCGGTGTCGATATCCAGGGCGCGTCACTGTCGGTCGACGGCCGGGTCGGCAAATTCGCCGAGAAGAGCGCCGTGCCGTTCGACATAGGCATGGGTATTCCGGGAACGGGCACACGGATCGCCCTGAAAGGGAACGTGACCGACATCGAGACGTCCCCCGCGGTCAGCGCGACGCTGGAGGGCGAGGGAGACAATCTGGGCGCCCTGATCGGGGCCTTGTCCGGGCAACCGGCCCCGGCGCCGCTGGGCCAGCCGTTCACCGTTTCCGCCACCGTTAAGGGCGGCGCCGAAGAAGTGGGCGTCAACGGACTTGTGGTTTCCCTGGGAGACTCGAAGATGAACGGCGATGTCAGGGCGCGGCTGAGCGCGACCCCCAGTATCGACGTCTCTCTCAGGTCCGGTTCGCTGGATGTGGACGCCTGGCTCGCCGCCGGAGCTGGCGCGAAGCCGACACCGGTCGGTCAGCAGGATAACTCGCCCGCCGCGACCGCTGCCGGCACGACGCCCGCGGCATTGGCGCCGCCCCCGGGATCCGGGCCGGGATTGCCCGCCGACCTGAACGTCAATCTGACCGTCGAGATCGCGGAGGCGATTCTTCGCAAGGGGCGCGTGCGGGACATCCGCCTCGATGCCGCGCTGGCCGGCGGTGCGCTCACCCTAAATACGCTGACGGCGACGCTGCCCGGCGCGGCGCGTGTGGATGCGTCGGGGCGCATGACATCGCCGCAGGGCGCGACGAATTTTACCGGCAAGGCGTCGGTCCGGACAGCCAGCCTGAGGTCGGTCATGGAGTGGCTTGAGGTCGATGTGGCGCATGTACCGGCCGACAGGTTGCGGCGTTTCGCGTTGTCGACCGATATCGCCGGCACGGCGGACCAGATCCAGATTGCCAATATCAACGGCCAATTCGATGCGTCGCGGATGAGCGGCGGGGTCACGCTGGCGCTTCGCGAAAGGCTGGCCTTCGGCGCAAGTTTCAGTATCGACCAGATCAATGCCGACGCCTATTTCGGCGGCTCTCAGACGCCGGCGGGCAAGACGGCAGGAGCGTCGCCCGATACGGCGGGACCTACGGCCGGACCCGCAAAGCCCGCGTCGCCGGGCCCTCTCGCGGCGCTGAAGGATTTCGATGCCAATCTGCAGCTGCGGCTCGGGAATCTCACCTATCGGAAGACGGCGATCCGCGATATCCGGCTTGACGGGACGCTGGTGAACGGCGTGCTGACGTTCCGCGACGCGAGCATACGCAATCTTGCCGGGACCAGCGTGCAACTGGCCGGTACCGTCACGGGCCTTGAAGGGATCCCCGGGTTCGACGGCACGGTCTCCGCCGCGTCGAACGATCTGACCGGCCTGTTTCGCGTTGCCGAGATCGAGAGTTCGGTGCCGCCGCGCAAGCTCGGGAAAATGCGGTTCAGCGCGAAGACGAACGTGACGCAGAACAGGTTGAACCTTGATGCCGACCTGCAGCTTGCAGGAGCCCGGACGACGATGAAAGGCACGATCGCCGGTCTGCCCGCAGCCCCTGTCTTCGACATATCGCTCGACGGACGTCATCCCGAGATAGCGCGGCTTGCGGCGTTGTTCTCCGATGGTCGTCCCGGTCCGAAAGCGGGCCCGGTCACCGTCCGGGCGCGCCTGAAAGGCGATACGAATGCGGTCGATGTCGACGCCACGACGGGGTTGAATGGCGGGACGCTGAAAGTCGCGGGGAAGGTCGACGGACTGGCGACGACGCCGCGGATGAATCTGGGCGTCGATCTGAACCAGCCGGATTTCGTCAGGTTCGTCCGGACGTTCGAGCCGGGATACGCGCCGTCGAAGCGCAAACTCGGATCGCTTCGGCTTTCCGCCCGGTTACAGGGTACGGACCGCGATCTCGCGATACGGAATCTGACCGGCAATGTCGGGCCGGCCAAGATATCGGGCACCGGTTCCTATATCGACAGGGCGCCGCGACCGGCCGTGAACCTGGCGCTCAAATCGTCGGCCATTCCGCTGAGCGATTTCCTTGAAGCGCCGGCGGGGACGAAGAATGCGCGGGCGACCGGCGCCGGCCGGGCGGGAGCCGCCTCCGGCCGGGCACCGAAACCCGGTCAGCGGTGGTCGCGCGAAAAGATCGACACGGCGGCGCTCGGACTGATTGACGCCGAAATCGACCTCGGCGCCGATGCGCTGCTCTACAAGAGCTATCGCGTCGATCAGCCGAAAATTCTGGCGAGCCTGAAAAACCGGGTGCTCGATATTCGCCAGATCGCCGGCAGGATGTTCGACGGAAGTTTCGAAATGAAAGCGCGGATGGACGGGCGAAAAACGCCCGATCTGCGGGCGACGATAAAGGTCGCCGATGCCCGCGTCGATAACGCCTTCTTCGCTGGCGACGCATTCGATGTCGAGGCCGGCAACCTGACGCACGATCTGGCGATTACGTCGCGCGGCAACAGCCAGTACGACCTGATCCGCGGGCTGAACGGAAACGGTAGCCTGACGGTGACCGACGGCGTGGTGCGGGGCTTCGATCTTCAGGCGCTGACCCGGTCTTTGCGGGGGGCGGATCTGCGCAACCTGTTGAATCTCGTCCCGGCGGCGCTGGCATCGATCGGCAAAACGAGAAAGACCAGGTTCTCCTCGCTGAAAGGCACCATCCAGATTGCCAACGGCGTGGTGTCGACGCGCGATGCGCTGTTGACCTCCGATGGCGGCGATATCTCGGCGGCGGGAACCGTCAATCTGCCGGCCTGGGACATGAACATGATCGCCGATATCCGGCCGCGGAAGGTGCGGGAAATTCCCAAGCTGCGGGTAACCCTGACCGGTCCGCCCGATCAGCCGAATCCGAAGTTCAATTTCGATGAACTGACCAAGGACGCGATCACCCGCGGAATCGGCGGGCTGCTGAGAAAGGTCCTGCCCGGCGCGAAATCCGACACGAATTCGGAATCGGGATCTCAGGAACAGCAGCAACAACCGCAGCAACCGCAACGGTCCGACCCCGCGCAGGAGCTGATCAAGAACATCTTCAAAGGGTTCGGCCGCTAGGACGTTTCCCGGTTCTTCAGAGTAGCGAGAACGAACAGACGTATGGCGGAGGATAGGTTGGTTTCCCTGTCCTCGTCGATCAAGGCGATCATCGCGTTGAGCGACAGGTCCCTCCGTTTGGCGATATCGACGAGTTCCGCCCAGAACTCGTCTTCAAGCGAGATGCTGGTCCGGTGTCCGGAGATCGTGACGGATCGTTTGCGAAGCATGGTGCTACTCTTTACCTATTGATGAAGTTGGTGCCGTCATGGTGTCGAGCGCGGCGGTCATAGAGAATCTGCCCGGTGCGGGCGCGCGAATACCGCCCGTGCTGTCCCGCTCGACGCGGTATTTCTTTCTGGTCATTCGGTTGCCGTTTTAGCTTCTTCGCGCGTTTCGCCGCGTCGTAAGCGGCCTTCGCCCATACGATCAGGGCCGTTTCGTCGTCCAGCACACCTGACGGCATTTTCCAATAGGACATTTCGACGGGTCTGGATTTTCCCTCATATGTAAACGGCTGCGATCCGGCCGCTTCGTAGTTGCCGCGGTTGCCGTCATCGACCTTGAAATAAAGCTCGTCATCGGCAACCAGCCCGAACATCAGGCCTTCCATGAAGATGCCGAATCCTCCGAACATGCTGCGCCCGGTCACCGGCCCCATCGGCGTGAGCCGCCCCGTATACTTGTCGCAGACCGACCTGTCGCTCGCCATGGGGTCATCCTGTATGATGCGGCTCGTCACCATGAAATACGCTAAAGGAGAGATGTATGGCTGGAATCGTCGAGGGCAAGCTGAAAGAAATGGGTCTGACGCTGCCGGAAGCCGCAAGCCCCAAGGTCGCCAAGATTCTCAATTGGAAGCGCAGCGGCAATTTGTTGTTCGTTTCCGGCCAGGTGCCGCGCGTGAACGGAGAAATTTCCTGGATCGGCAAGGTAGGCCGCGAATTCACCCTCGAACAGGGGCAGGAGGCGGCGCGGGACAGCGCCCTGATGGTACTGGCGTGCATCAAGGAAGCCGTCGGCGACCTCGACAATGTGAAGGAGATCGTGCGCATCAAGGGCTACATGAACGTCGATCCGGATTTCACCGATGTCTCGGCGTGTCTCAACGGCGCGTCGGAACTGCTGATCGAGCTATATGGCGATCCGGGCCGGCATTCGCGAACCGCGATCGGCGTCGCGTCCATGCCTTTCGGCGTCGCGATCGAGGTCGAAGGGGTGTTCGAGGTCGCGTAAGACGGTATCGCGCAATCGTATTGCACGGATCCGCCCAATACGAGTTCCTTTTCAGAATGGACCGAAATAGAAATCTCAGGTGCCGATCCCGCTGACGATCAGCAGGATCAGCCAGCCGATAAAGACGGTACGCAGGGACATCGGCCAGCCTACTTCGTCGTTCGGCCGCTGCAGCGTAGACCGGACCATCGTGATTATCCGGCGGATATCCGCCATCTGTCAGGATGTAAACGCCAGCGGGTCAATGCCGATTTCAGGGTACAGACCCGCTTCCCGGGCGCGCTGGCGCATCAGGGCGTATATCAGATCGATCATCGGCGTCTCCACGCCGACCAGGCGCCCAAGCTCCACCACGGCACCGGTGATGCCGTCGACTTCCATGGGACGTCCCGCTTCGAGATCCTGCAGGATCGACGTCTTGTGGCCCGCGACCCGGCGGGTGCCTTCCAGCCGGCTCTCGATCGTGGAAGTGAATTCGACCCCCAGCGCTTCGCCGACGGTCTGCACCTCTTCCATGATGGCAACGCCGAGCGCCCGAAGGTCTTCGCCTTCCACCAGCGGGCCGAGTTTCGACATGGTGAGCACCGCCATCGGGCTGAAAGAGACGTTGCCCCACATTTTCACCCAGACTTCGCTGCGGATGTCCCCGCCGCTCGGGGCGGACAGGCCGGCCGCTTCCAGCAGCGCCGAGATTTCGGCGAGACGGCCCGATTGCGAGCCGTCCGGCTCGCCCAGTGCGAATACCCGGTTGCCTATATTGCGCACGACGCCCGGCGCCTCGACCGTATTGCTCGACGTGATGACGCAGCCGATAACCCGTTCGTTGCCGATGGCGGTTGCGATCCGCCCGCCCGGATCGACCGTTTGCAGGGTATGTCCGTCCAGTTCGCCGCCATGCGCGTGGAAATACCAGAACGGGATGCCGTTCTGCGCCGAAACAACGACGGTGTCCGGCCCGATCAGCGGCCGCATCGCTTCCGCCGCGACCGTCAGCGCATGCGCCTTGGCGGACAGAAAAACGACGTCCTGAACGCCGAGATCGGCGGGCCGATCCGTCGCCGGAACGTCGACGGCGAATTCCTCGTCCGGCGTGACGATCTTCAACCCGTTGGCCTGAAGCGCCGACAGGTGAACGCCGCGGGCAACGAGCGAGACGTCGGCGCCTCCCCGCGCGACCATGCCGCCGACGAAGCCGCCCACCGCACCGGCGCCGAATACACAGAATTTCATGGCTCGTCCCGTAATTCGCGATGTAGTGCGGCCAGTTTATGCCAGGGTTGGGCAGACCACCACCGCCGCGCCGCGCCGGACGGCGACGGCAGCACGAAAATCCTCGTGTCGCCGAGCTGAGCTTCCTGTTCGCCGTAATCGCGGATTCCGGCACCAAGGATTTCGAGGAGGAATATCCCGGCCGGGCGTTTCCCGGTGAAGGCCAGAACGGCAGGCGCGCAGATTTCCACTTTGTCGCGCAGGGTCGCGGCGTCATAGGCGGATGAGGACAATGCCGTATCCATGCCGGATTCATGCTTGGCAAGATCGGTCAGGCCTATCCCCAGTTCCGCCAGTCGCGGGAAATCGGACGGCGCGAACAGGCGCGGCGTGAGACCGGTTTCGTGCAGGACCGGCCAGAAACGGTTGCCGGGGCCGGCATAGTAGGAGCCCTGTCGCGCCGAGGCGGAACTCGCCGCCGAGCCGCAGAACAGTGTCGTCAGCCCCGGTTCGATGAGATCCGGCAGCACTGTCATCGGCAGTTGTCAGATATCGGCGAAAAAGTCGTTGCCCTTGTCGTCGACCACGATGAAGGCCGGGAAATCCTCGACCTCGATCCGCCAGATCGCTTCCATGCCGAGTTCCGGGTATTCGACGCATTCGACCTTCTTGATGCAGTCCTGGGCGAGCCGCGCCGCCGGGCCGCCGATGGAGCCGAGGTAAAAGCCGCCATGCGCCTTGCAGGCGTCGGTGACCTGTTTCGACCGGTTGCCCTTGGCCAGCATTACATAGGAGCCGCCCTTCGCCTGAAATTCCTCGACGTATGAATCCATGCGGCCGGCGGTGGTTGGGCCGAACGATCCGGAGGCGTATCCTTCCGGCGTTTTTGCAGGGCCGGCATAGTAGATCGCGTGGTTGCGGAAATGGTCGGGCATGGGCTCGCCGGCATCGAGCCGTTCCTTGATTTTCGCATGCGCCGCGTCGCGCGCGACGATCATGGGGCCGGTCAGCGACAGCCGCGTTTTCACCGAACAGCCGCTCAGGATCCTGCGGATTTCGTCCATTGGTTTGGTGAGGTCGATTTTCACCACTTCGTCGGCGAGATCCTCGGCTTCCACCTCCGGCATGTATTTGGCCGGGTTCATTTCCAGTTGTTCGATGAAAATGCCGTCCTTCGTGATCTTGCCCAGCGCCTGGCGGTCGGCGGAGCACGAGACGCCCAGGCCGATCGGCACGCTGGCGCCATGCCGCGGCAGGCGGATGACGCGGACATCGTGGCAGAAATACTTGCCGCCGAACTGTGCGCCGATCCCCATCTTGCGCGTGAGGTCGAGGATCTGCTGTTCCATCTCCAGGTCGCGGAACGCCTGGCCGAATTCGTTTCCGTGGGTCGGCAGGCTGTCCAGATAACGGGTGCTGGCCAGCTTGACGGTCTTCAGATTCAGCTCCGCCGAGGTGCCGCCGATCACGACCGCGAGGTGATAGGGCGGACAGGCGGCGGTCCCCAGGGTGCGGATTTTTTCGTCGAGGAACGCGATCATCTTTTCCTCGTTCAAAACCGCGGGCGTCTGCTGGAACAGAAACGTCTTGTTGGCCGAGCCGCCCCCCTTGGCGATGAACAGGAACTTGTAGGCAGCGCCGGCGGTCGCATAGAGGTCGATCTGCGCCGGCAGGTTGTTGCCGGTGTTCACTTCCTGGTACATCGAAAGCGGTGCGACGTTCGAATAGCGGAGATTGCGTTCCCGGTAGGTCTTCAGCACGCCATCGGAAATCGCGGCTTCGTCGTCGCCCTTCACCCAGACGTTCCGGCCCTTCTTGCCCATGACGATCGCGGTACCGGTGTCCTGGCACATCGGCAGGATGCCGCCCGATGCGATATTCGCATTCTTCAACAAATCCAGAGCGACAAAGCGGTCGTTATCCGACGCCTCGTCGTCTTCGAGGATATTCGACAACTGTTTCAGATGGCCGGGTCGAAGATAATGGGCGATATCGCCGAACGCTTCGGCGGTCAGCATTTTGATGCCTTCGGGGTCGACCACCAGCACTTCCTCGCCGTCGAACTCGGCCGTCGATACGTAATCGGAGGTCAGTTTGCGATACTCGGTCGTGTCTTCGCCGAGCGGAAACATCTCGTGAAAAGTGTCGTCGGCCATCGGTCAGGCTCCGCGATATGTCTGTTGGTAAAGTATCAGGTCTTTTTCTTGCGAAACGCGTCCAGAGCGACGACTTCGCCGGTCTTCTGTGCGCCATCGTCCTGGTCGTCTTCCGCAGGCGTGTCGTCATCGGCGTTTTCCGGCGCCCGGTCCGGAAATTCTTCCGGGGGATCCATGTCCTGCAGCTCGTCCGCCGGGCCGCCGCCGGCGTCGTCTTCCGCGGCCACCTTGAACTGAAGGCCGAAATTGACCGACGGATCCGCGAAGCCGACAACGGCGTCGAAGGGAATATACAGGCGTTCGTTCTTGCCCGAGAAGCTGAGCGTGATTTCGAACGCGTCGTCGTATATTTCGAGGCCCCAGAACTGATACTGGAGCACAATGGTCATCTCGTCGGGATACTGCGCGATCAGGCGGTCGGCAATTTCGACGCCTTCGTGTTCGGTCCGGAACGTGATGTAAAGGTGGTGTTCGCCCGGCAGACCGTCTTCAGCGACCCGCAGCAGTACGTCGCGCACGACGCTTTTCATCGCGCGCTCCACCAGAGCCTGATAATCCATCAAATCTTCCGACATGGCGGCGGAACTCTTATGGCATGCAGACGCAAACCGCAAGCCGAACGTGAATTTTCCGCCGACGCGGCGTAGCACCGCCGACACGCATTCGAAAAACCGGGAAAGTGGAGGGACTTCTGTTGCCCGGCGTCCCTCCGAACCGCGCTTACCTAATAATTAAGCAGCGAGGGCCAAATCGTTATCATTGGCACTTGTAAAAACGGCCCGCTAACGGCGG
>Ga0181579_10002440_pt1 | contig 15044 bp, 10 predicted proteins | sample 071ome_24_FD_132996 | JGI IMG/M metagenome (GOLD analysis project Ga0181579, IMG submission 132996) | Coastal salt marsh microbial communities from the Groves Creek Marsh, Skidaway Island, Georgia - 071402CT metaG (megahit assembly) | ecosystem: Environmental > Aquatic > Marine > Intertidal... | reverse complement strand
TTTAACGCCGATTTTGGATAACCTGAGGTACAGCGTGCGCAAACTCTTTTTACTCGGTTTTTTTCCCATGTTGCTTGGCGGTTGCGCCACTTTGGAGTCCAAAAGCCCCGAGCAGGCGGTGGCGGAGCGATCCAGGTTGCGCATTGACGCGTTGATGGATCGGAATTACGAGGTAGCGTATGCATTTGCGACGCCCGGCTACCGGAGCACCGAGGGCGTTATAAAATACACCTCGCGCTGGGCCGGTGTGGGAATGTGGCGAACAGCTGATATCTCTAGCGTGAGCTGCGAGCCTTCTGATGTCATTGATCGTTGTAAAGTATGGCTTGAAGTAGACTATCAGGCTCCGGGTTTTGAGCCTGTCACCACCGCCATTGACGAGGATTGGTTGTTGATTGATGGTGAATGGTATCTTTATCAAAAAATTGGGGAATAAAACCCGCCACCCGCCCGTTTATCACAAGGGTAGAGGTATATTGGGAATATGCAGCAGTGGTACCCGGAAAAAGTACCATTCCTCGACTTGAGGGTTATGCAATTCCTGTGATACGTTCTCTCCGTTGACGAGCCTGAGGAGCTTCGGTCCTGCGTTTGCTGTGGCCACGCGACTCGTAGGACCGACGAGCTAGCTTGCTAGGGTTGCTGGGCTCGAAGACAACATCAAACGTTTGACAACTTTTAGGAGTGATCAATGAACAAGAAGGTATTGCCACTGGCCGTCGGTGCAGCCTCAGCGGTAGTGATGTCCGCTGCACATGCGGCTATGTATGTTAACGAGCGAGGCACGGGCGAAACGCTTATTTTCCCGTTTTACTCGGCGGAGAACGGTAACAACACCCTGATTAACGTCGCAAACACGACTGACGGATACAAGGCCGTTAAGGTACGTGTTCTCGAAGCGCAAAACTCACAGGAAGTAATTGACTTCAACCTCTACCTGTCACCGCAAGACCATTTTTCGTTTGCGATTTCAGAGACTGACGCAGGCGGCGCGAAGTTAACCACGGGTGACAACTCTTGTACCGTCCCAGCCATTCCAGCTGACGGTGTCGAGTTCCGAAATCTGAAGTACGCTGGCGATAAGTTGGCGACTGAGGACGATCCGAAGACTGAAGCCGATGAGTCCAAGAACAACTACGACAACACCAGCATTGGTCGCACGCAGGTGGGCTACATTGAAGTCATCGAAATGGGCCAGTTGGATTCTGACGCAGATCCCGTGATCGATGTCGCTGGTATAGCGGACACTAAAGTGACGGCGATCAACGCTGCTGCGGCGATTAAGCACGGCTCAGACGGCGTGCCTGCGGATTGCGGCATTCTGGTTGACGCATGGTCTACTATCGAAGGCGATGACGGTGTTTGGCTTGCAGAGTCAAAGTCGGCTCCCCTCACCGGCGATTCTGAGTTCCTGGACGCGTGGGCCGGTGGTGGTCTTTATGGCTACGCTACAGTGATTAACGTGCCCCAGGGCGCTTCGTTCGGTTATGACGCAATCGCGATTGCTGACCACGTTGCGGCCGGTGCAACGGGTTCTGACATGCACTACCAGCCAGGCGATATTCGCCCCAACTTCGGTGATGAAGCACTCGATACGTCCGCGATCATTTCCGTCAATGGCGCTGCAGTAACGCTCGACTTTGACGGCGATTACCCCGCAGAGGCTACCGAGCGTGTTCAGGCACTGAACTCGACCATCATGGCGTCTGAGGTCTACAACGACTACGTGACAGATTCTGCCATTGCTGCGACCACTGACTGGCTGATGACCTTCCCCACGAAGGCCTTCCACGTGAACGGCACTGAGCCGGTGGAGCCCTTCAGTGAGTTGTGGACAGGACAGTCAGCGTGTGAGCCTACTGAGCTGAGAGCGGTCGACCGTGAAGAGTCAACTCCTCCGCCTCCGCCAGCGCCGGGTTCGTCAGGCCCTGACTTCTCGCCAGCTCCACCTCCGACTGAAGCTCCAGAGGTGCCCGGTGATGACGTCCCATTGTGCTACGAGGCCACCATTGTGCAGTTTGGTGAAGAGACAGCCATGGGTAGCAGCACCGTCGCAGTTGGTGTGAACGCCTTCTTGGATGCGGCCAACGGTTGGGCAACGATCAGCATGATGCCATCGGCGATTGATGCAACACTGGACCTGTGTGGTACCGATGCTGACATCACCACTACCGGTGACCAGACTGACCCTTGTGATCGATCTATCGATGCAGGCGACGCTGAGTTGTTCGGTTTGCCGGTTGTTGGCTTTGCTGTGCAGAAGTATGTCAATGGCTCTGCCAACAGCGCAGGTGCATTGGCTAACTACGGCATGGCGACTGTTCACAAGTCCTGCGCCGCAGGTAGTGGTACCGCAGCTAACGATTGCTGATCAGCGGCATGTGTAAGAAAGGGGGCCTTTTGGCCCCCTTTTTTATGCGCAAATCCCGCTGTTATGTGCAATGTTGCCCTTCTGCTTGAGACGGAAACATGAGAATCTTCTTTAGCATTATTTGCTAACCATTTTCAGCTAGGCTGGTGAGGGGCGGGCGTTGAGACCAAAGCATATTTTGTCAGTAGCGGTGGGGGCAGCCCCAACTCTTTTTCTCTCACCGACCTACGCTGCCATGTATCTCAACCATCAGGGTACGGGTGAGACGCTCATTTTTCCGTTTTATTCGACTGAGAACGGCAACGATACATTCATTAACTTTGCGAATTCGACCGGCGACTACAAGGCGGTCAAAGTCCGCCTCGTCGAGGCCCAGAATTCGCAGGAAGTTCTGGACTTCAATCTTTACCTCTCTCCGCTGGACCACTTCTCCTTTGCCATTACAGCGACCGGAGATGGAGGTGCCAAGCTGATTACGGCGGATAATTCGTGCACAGTACCCGCGATCCCTGCCGACGGCGTGGCGTTGAGAAGTTCGAAATACTTGGGTGACAAGCAAGAGAGTAACCCCGCCAACGAAACTGATTACGACAACACCAGTATCGTGCGAACCCAAGCCGGCTATGTCGAAATTATTGAGATGGGTCAACTAGATCAAACCAGCGAGCCATTGATCGACAAGGTGGGTCTCGCGGACCCAATGGTTGCTGCTATCAACGCCGCGGCGGCGATCACTCATGATGGGGAGGGTGAGCCGGCGGATTGCGATATTTTGGTGAGGGCCTGGTCAAGATCTGATGGTGAGGACGGTGTTTGGCTCGCTGAGTCGAGGACGACAGTATTGACAGGGGATGCCGAGTTTTTATCTGCCTGGGCTGGCGGCGGCCTTTACGGTTACGCGACGGTGATCAACGTGCCAGAAGGTACGGCCTTTGGATACGACGCCGTGGCGATCGCTGATCATGTGGCTGCTGGCGCTAGCGGTTCTGATATGCACTATAAGCCCGGCGACATTCGGCCAAATTTTGGGGACGACGCGCTTGATACGTCGGCCATAGTGTCGATCGATGGAGAAGCGGTTACCCTTAATTTCAGTGGTGACTATCCCGCAGAGAGTACCGAGCGAGTTCAGGCACTGAATGCAACGCTCATGGCGTCTGAAATCTATAATGACTATGTTACGGATCCTTTGATCGCGGCAAAGACAGATTGGCTGCTGAATTTCCCGACCAAGGCATTTCACGTGAATGGCACAGAGCCTATAGAGCCATTTAGCGAGTTATGGACGGGACGAACGGCTTGCGAGCCGAGCGGTTTGACCACCAAGGATAGGGAAGAATCTGTCGCCACCACTTTACCGGATGAGGAAGATCCAGACTTTTCGCCTGCTCCGCCAACGCCGCCAGGTCCAGGGCCGCAGAACAGTGACGTACCGCTCTGCTACGAGGCCACGCTTGTTCAGTTCGGTGATGAGCCCGCTGCGGGTACCAGTGCTGTCACCGTGGGCGTCAACGCTTTTCTTGATGCTGAGAACGGCTGGGCGAAGCTAAGTTTCCTGCCTGCTGACATGGACTCTACCCTTGACCAGTGTGACATCGATGGTGATATCACCACCGCTACCGACTTAGAGAATCCTTGCAGTCGATCCATCAACGCCGGTGACGCCCAGCTATATGGGTTACCGGTTGTCGGATTTGCATTCCAAAAGTACGTTAATGGCGACATCGAAGGCTCAGGAGTCCTCGCGAACTATGCGATGGCAACGGTGCATAAGACCTGTTTGGCTGGCAGCGGTAGTGTGGACAGCCAGTGTTAATTGCGGCCCTCTTACCTTCTAAAGTTGCAACCACTTCATTGAAAAGTTAGGGGCTTCAGTAGGGGGCACACAGATCCCACTCCAGAATTATCCTGTCACTTTTTGAGGGCATTGCCGGCACTCGTAGCGTTTATACTCCGGACTCCGCGGAAGCTTCAAATAGGAAATAACCATGAAGAAGACAGCACTATCGATGGCTGTGGGTTCTATCGCCGCGTTGTCAGTAGCGGGCGCAAACGCAGCGATGTATATCAACGATCTTGGTACGGGCGAAACACTCTTATTTCCTTTTTACACCGCCGAGAACGGCAACAACACGCTGATTAATATTGCCAATGCGACAAATGACCATAAAGCGGTCAAGGTGCGCATGATTGAAGCACGGAACTCCCAGGAAGTGCTCGACTTCAACCTCTACCTGTCTCCTCAGGACCATTTTTCATTCGCGATCTCCGAGGCGCCCGAAAGTGTGAATAATTCTGGCGCAGTGGGCGGCGCGAAACTAACAACCTTGGATAATTCCTGCACGTCGCCCGCAATACCCGACGAAGGCGAACCGTTCCAGACTATTTTATTCAAAGACGATGAGACTAATAGCGTTACCCGAACGCAGGTGGGCTACATCGAGGTTATTGAGATGGGGCAGCTGGATCCCAATGCTGCTCCCGTCATTGACAGGGATGGGATCGCCAACGGTACCGCAATCAATGCGGCGGCGGCTATTACCCATGACACGAACGGAGTCCCTGCAAACTGCGACATTGTGAATTTTGCGTGGGGCTCAGACTCGCAGGGAGACGGCGTCTGGAAAGCCGAGGCCAAATCAAGCCTGCGGGGTCAATCTGAGATGCTGGCAAACTGGTCAGGCGGGGGCCTCTATGGTTACGCCACAGTGATTAACGTCCCTCAGGGCGCGGCCTTTGGTTATGACGCCATCGCGATTACCGACCATGTGGCGGACGGCGCCACCGGTTACGCGATGCACTATGAGCCGGGAACAATCCTACCAAACTTCACCGACCTTGCGATGGACACTGCCGCGATTGTTCCACTTAACGGACAAGCTGTGACCCTCGACTTCAGTGGTGATTATCCCACGGCGGGCGTCGAGCGAGTTCAGGCTCTGAACGCCACGATCATGGCCACAGAGATCTATAACGATTACGTGACAGACGAAGATTTGGCCGCCACTACCGACTGGCTACTGACGTTTCCGACCAAGACCTTTCACGTCAACGGTACCGAACCAATACAGCCTTTTAGCGAATTATGGGACGTTAATTCGGCTTGCGAGCCATCGGCGTTTTATTCAGTGGACCGAGAGGAATCACGCCCGGCCGACCCGCCGGCGCCCGGACCCTCCGGCCCGGACTTCTCTCCCGCACCGCCTACACCACCGGGCCCGGCACCCTCCAACAACGATGTGCCGCTGTGCTATGAGTCAACCATCATTCAGTTTGCGGATGAGTCCTCCGCGGGCACCAGTCAGATCGCGGTGGGCGTTAACGCGTTTCTCGAGGCTGAGGACGGTTGGGCGGTCCTCAGCTTTGACCCCGCTCAGATTGACTCGACGCTGGGCAAGTGTGATATCGACGGCGATAACACTGCCAACGTAGACGCGAAGGAGCCCTGCACCCGCACGATCGATGCGGGGGACGGCCAGCTAATTGGTTTGCCGGTGGTTGGTTTTGCGGTGCAAAAGTATGTGAACGGCGAAACGCTGGGGACCGGGGTGTTGGCCAATTACGCGATTTCTATTGCGCACAAAGGGTGCAGATCAGGAACTGGCACGGTTGCTAACGATTGTTCAGATCGATAGCGCCAAGCAGCGCACCAAGGGGCTTTTGGCCCCTTTTTCTTTAGCCGATCCGATGCCGATAAATGGGTAAAAGTAGGGCCTAACGGGAATAGTGGTTTACGCCTGCACGTTTTATAATGGGGCTAAGGGTTGGCATGGAGGCCGCATCGTCATGAGCAGATCATTGAAGACTATTTTCTATAAAGCCTTGCCACTCATTGCGGCGGGTGCGTTGGCGGCGAGCGCTGTGATGGCGGCAAATAAAACGCTGACTATCAAGGGCAGTAACGTCGACAGTGGGGATACTATCCAGATTCCCGATACCGCTCAGGTGAGCGTTCAGGTGGCGGATCAGGGCATCACGATCACGATGCCTGATTTGGATCTGCGGCTCCGGTGCCTCGGTGATGTGACCGCTGACGGTTACTGCTATGTCGCCGCCGGGGGCACGGGTGGCGGATCTGATAACCCTGATGACTTGGATTTCGACCGCGTGCCTGATATATGGGATCAGTGTCCCAATACACCCGCGGGCGCGGCTTATACCGACAAGCGTGGCTGTGCCGATATCGATGGTGATGGGTACTTCACGCCAGAAGATGAATGCCCCACAGAGGGTACTCAGCCTGTTGACAGCAGTGGCTGCCCGATCACTAGCACCAGTTACACCGTGACTGCCTCTGCTCGAACCGGAGGCTCGATTAGCCCGTCTGGCAGCCGGTCAGTCGAAGAGGGCGGCACACTTACCTTTACTATTTCTGCCGACGAGAACTACTCGTTCAGCACCATTGGCGGGACTTGTCCGTCAGGAGTGCTATCTGGCTCGACCTATATCACCGGTGCTATCACCAGAAATTGCACAGTCATCGCCAACTTTACTGCTAACACCACCTCAGGGTACTGCGCTGGTGCGCCTGCGGGGGTGGTGTGTGACCCTAGCGCCGACGGGCGAATTAACCCCGGCGGCACAATGGATTCTTGGTCGGACAAGAGTTGGGGCTTTGAGAACACGCCACTTCCCAATGGCCGGATTGTCGCGTTCCCTTTCTTGGCAAATGGTGGGGCGTCTAACGCCGAGGCAATCATGGAATTCTCTAATAATATGCCTGATTTAACGAGCACTGGTTATAACTGGAAGGGCTGGTTCTCCGAAACGCCCGGCGGCGCTGTGCTCAACGATAACGACGGATTCTGCAGAAAGTATTCGCCAAATCCTAATCCACAGCAGATGAGGTGGACTCAGTCGTCAACCCCCAACCAATATGCTTGTAACCTCGGCAAGAGCGAGAGGGTGCTGTACTTCAATATGTCGGTGGGTTGCTATGAAGAAGTGTTGGCGACAATGTCTCCGGATGAGCGGCGTTGCACCGCTGGTGAGCCGTTTCCTGGTATTGGAGGATACCCTGCCTACTACATCAAGGTTTACCCAAGGTAGTCTCTTGTAGGCGCTATGCTCGGTCCCCGTGTTGTATTGACGTTGCTCTGCCTGCTGCCCGCTGTGCTGCGAGCAGAAGTCTTACTTTCCGTGAATGGTATTAAGGTCAGTGACGACGACCTGTATTTCTATCTCAAGGAATTTCTGGCGCCTCAGGCTTACGAGTCAGGGGTGCAAAAGCCCGACGCGATTAAGAATGCGCTGGTGAACTTGTACGTTGTCCGCCGTGCAGCTCGAATAGCGGCTGAAGAAGGGCTGGTTGCAGACGATGAAATAGCCTATCGGCAGCGCGACGGCGGTTATCGAGTGGCGCTCTCAGCCTTTGTATCCGACCGCACTAGTACTGCACTGGCGGCCACGGACTGGGAGGCGTTGGCGGATGAGCGCTACATGATGGAACAGGACATATTAGGGCCGCGAGAGCAGGTCGATGTGCAACATCTGCTTATTGACTCAGAAGACCGATCTTTCGCCGAGTTGATGTCGCTCACCTTAGAGGTGCAGGCGAGAATCGACGCTGGTGACGACTTCACCTCCTTGGTTTTGGAGTACTCCGACGACCCCTCAGCGGGCCGAAACGAAGGTGGCTTGGGCTTTATTAATCCTGGTCAGACCCACCCGGCGTTTGAGAAGATGGCGTTCTCGCTGACGGAACCTGGGCAGATTTCCGAACCGGTGTTGACGAGCTTCGGTGTGCATTTTATTCGTTTCAATCAGCGTCGCAGTCGGGATGCCATCCCTCAGGACATGATACAGAAACGCCTCATTCGGGCCATCAAGAAGGAAAGAGAGTCTGCGCTTAAGGGGGAGGTGCTCGCGCCGTTTCGCGGGGAAGCGTGGCCTGGGGTCGCTGATCTTGACGAGGCTGCCATTGCCGAGCGCGTCCTGCGCCGACTCGTTCCGGAGTCTTGATCCCGGGCACACAACCCGTGAACTTCAACCCTTATCTTCACGCCCTCAGGGGTATCGCGGCAACTGCGGTATTGCTCTTTCACTGGTATCAGTTTTTCCCAGCTGCGGCTGGTGCGATTCGCCCCTCTCAATGGGGAGGTACGTTGCTCGACCCAACGGTCTATTTAGGCTTCGGCTGGATGGGTGTGCCGCTCTTTTTCGTGCTATCCGGCTATCTACTGGGCGGACAGGTCGTGCACTCCAAGCTTGACGGCGCCTTCCTAAGACGATTTTGGCTGCGGCGGTTTCTGCGCATCTACCCTGCTGTGTGGGCCGAGCTGGTCATCCTGTTGCTACTCGGCTCGGTGATCGCGGGATTAATCTCGCCACAGGGTATGGCGACGTTGCCGCTGCAGTTTCTGTTATGGATTAACTTGCCGCCCTTTATGGCGCAACCCATTAATGGTGTCTGGTGGACGCTGCCCGTGGAGTTGGGTTTCTATCTGCTGCTTCCACTCCTCGGGCTACTGGTGAGATATGTGAAGTGGACGGCTATCTTGGCGGGCTCGGTCATGATCACCTTAGGATGGCGGGCAGGATGGTTTCTGGCCACCGAGACCGACAACTACCTGACGATTCTTCCCATTCTGGATTCGCTACCGGGCGTTTTGCTGACCTTCATGCTTGGGTTCAGCCTTAACTTTTTACCCGATCAGTTATCAGTCTCGCAGCGCCGCAGGGGAATCGCCATTTCGCTTTGTGCGCTACTGTTGCTGATGCAGTGGCAATTGACGCTGGACGACGTGTACTGGACTGGCCATTGGATTTTGATCGTCTGGCCGCCGCTGACAGCGATACCGATAGCGGGACTAGTTTACTTTTTGCGCGAACCTTCCCCTGAGTGGCAGTGGCTGCAGCAGCGTTGGCTGGTGTGGCTGGGTCACGTGAGTTTTGGCATCTATCTCTGGCATTTCCAGGTGATGCGGGTGCTGGTCTTGCTCTACCCGGATCTGTGGGACACGCCCGCGACCAGCCTGCTGGCCCTTCTCATCTCGCTGCCGGTCACTCTGGCCTTGGCTGCGCTGAGCTATTACGTGATCGAGAAACCTTTAATGGGCTGGGGAAAAAAATACGCTTGAAGGCCCGGTGACCTCCCTCTGGCGCGTAGATCTGAGCGGTTGATCAGGAGGTCAGGTCAGGGCACCTCGCCACCTGGGATGTCTCGCGCATTAGATACCCGACACCGCTCCGTTTACACTGTCCTAGTCTTGAGGGCCGCAGGTTCGTCAGTGCAGCACATTCCGATTTTCACCTACCACTCTCTGAACGCCCCGGGTAACACTTACTCGAGCAATGACCACGTGGCACTGGAGTGCGATCTCATCACCCTCAAGGCTCTGGGTTATCGCGTGCTGCCGCTACCTCAGTTAATCGATCGGTTTCTGGAGAACCGGCTGGATATCGAAAGCGATGATCCCATCTGCGCGATCACCTTTGATGATGGTGTGCTCCATGACTTTGCTGATTTTTATCACCCGGACCAGGGGTTGCTGAAAAGCTTTGCGCGGATCTTATCGGAAGCCGCAGAGTCTCACTTACCGGGCTGGGAGGTCGTGCCGGCGACCTCTTTTGTGATCGCCTCGCCTGAGGCAAGAGCGGTGCTCGATATGGCGTGTATTGCCGGACGCGACCAATGGCACGACCACTGGTGGCAAGAGGCGATTGATCATCACCACTTCGATATTGGCAATCACAGCTGGGATCACATGCACCCCGCCCTCACTAAGTACCAGAGGGAACCCGATCTGGCGGGCAATTTCTTTTGTGTTGACCGCCCTGACCGTGCCGAGGAACAGATACTCAGTGCAGAGAGGTATCTTGAAGAGAAGTTGGGGATTATGAGGAGTCGTCTCTTCGCCTACCCCTACGGGCATGTGCCCGACTATCTGCGGGACCAATTTTTTCCGGCGCACGCTGAAAAATTTAAAGCCGCAATCGCGACGGGGGGCGACTACTTTTGTCAGGCGAGCCCGCGTTGGGCCGTGCCCCGCTTTGTGTGCGGCGAGGACTGGAAAAGCCCAGAGGAGTTCGAGGTGATTCTGATTGAGGCGAGTCAGCGCACAGGTCTGAATCGTTCAGAGCGGCCGCCGCCCCGGCACAGGCCTCTCGCAGTCCGGTCGGATACAGCGAGCGACGTCGCGGAGGACGCATCGGCTAAGCGAGCCAGTGGTGCACCGTTGCGAAGGCATGACGACAATGAGTCAGCGTTGGCAACACGGGATGAGCAATCAGCGACGAAAGAGCGTCACGGCGGGTCAGCCCCATTTTTCGTGGTCGGCTGCGTGCGCTCGGGCACAACGCTACTGCGTGATCTATTGCGGCAACATCCTAATTTGGATTCCCCTGAGGAGACGCATCTGTTTCGTTGGCCACATCCCTTTGGCACGGTCGATTTCACTCATATCCAAGAGCATAACGAGACGTTGCGTGCTCATCGGGAAATCGATGGCGTGGATGAACAGCAGTTTCTGTCTTTATTGGCCAATGCGGACAGTCGGCGTGACATGCAGGATGGCTATGCCAAGTTGTACATGGCAGCGAAGGCTTCCCGCGCATCGCGGTGGTTCGATAAAACGCCCCAAAACATCTACGGCATATTGCTGTTGAGCGCGGTCTATCCCGATGCCAAGTTTGTACACATCGTGCGCCACCCCCTGAACGTGGTCAGCAGCCTGAGAGCGGGCAAGGTGATGGGGCCCCATACGTTACAGGCCGGCATTAATACCTGGTTGGAGGCAGTCTCGATTGCGGCGGAGTTTCAGTCAGCGTGGCCCGACCGTATTCACACACTGACCTATGAGGATCTGACCACGTCACCAGAGTCAGTGCTGCTCGCCTTGCTTGATTTCCTGGGTGAAACAGCACCCTCCAATCCCTTCGATGTGCGCCAAGTGCATCCCGAAAAAAACCTCCACGAGGAGCTGCTATCAGACTCCGAGCGAGCAATGATTCGGGGGCAGCTGGCAGCGGAAATGGCTCACTACGGTTATGTCTGACAGGCGCTCGGTGATCTTTACATCCTGCATGGCGCTGAGCTCATGAACCGGGAACTGCGCGAGTCCATCCTCAACCGTCGGATGTTTATCTGTGTCTTAACCGGGCTCGCATCGGGCATGCCGCTTTATTTGCTGATGCAACTGGTGCCCGCTTGGTTGAGATCTTCTGGAGTATCACTCGCTGACATCGGCTTGCTGGCTTTGGTGGGCCTGCCGTATTCCTGGAAGTTTCTCTGGGCGCCCCTGATGGACCGGTTGAGCCTGCCGCTCGGCAGGCGTCGGGGTTGGATGTTGGTGACGCAGATCGGCCTGATACTGGGTATCGGTTCGCTGGGGTACGTTGATCCCGTGAGTAACATGGCGCTGGTTGCAGCCTTTGCCTCAGTCATCGCGTTCTTAAGTGCCAGCCAGGACATTGCGATTGATGCCTACCGGCGGGAGATTTTATCCGATGAGGAGCTGGGGCTCGGCAATGCGATCCACGTACAGGCGTATCGCATAGCAGGTCTGGTGCCCGGGTCCCTATCCCTGGTGCTCGCTGATGCTCTGCCCTGGGTGTGGGTGTTCTGGATCACCGCCGCCTTTATGGCGGTGGGTCTCGTGCTGTCCTTGAGCGTCACCGAGCCTGAGAACCTGACCCCCAAGCCCCGCTCCATGAGAGAGGCGTTCATCGCACCTTTTAGCGAGTATTTTGCGCGCTCAGGGTGGAGAGCCGCCGCTTTAGCGCTCTTTTTTATGGTGACCTACAAACTGGGTGACAACATGGCGACAGCACTGGCTACGCCGTTCTATCTGGATCTTGGATTTACCCTGACCGAGATTGGACTGGTCGCCAAAAACGCGGCGCTGTGGCCCGCGGTTGCTGGGGGACTGTTTGGTGGCATTATCATGCTACGACTCGGCATCAATCGCGCACTGTGGATCTTTGGTGCCGTGCAACTGATCAGCATTCTGGGCTTTGCCGTGCTGGCGAGTAGTGGGCCAAAGCTCTGGTTGCTGGCCGCGGTCATCGCATTTGAGTACCTCGGTGTGGGGTTGGGCACGGCGGCGTTCACAGCTTTCATTGCTCGCGAATCCAGCCGGGCGTTTGCGGCCACGCAGTTTGCGTTATTTACCGCCTTTGCCGCACTCCCGCGATCTATTGCCAACGCATCCACTGGCTTTATCGTTGAGGACATCGGTTGGGTTCCGTTTTTTCTGCTCTGTACGGTGTTGGCAATACCGGGCATGGTGGCGCTGGTATGGGTTGCACCCTGGCGTGCCACCGACTCCTTGTCCTGAGTCGCGTTGTCAGTGCAGTGTCGTTAGCAGTGTGAGGCTGAGTTAATGGGATGGATCGTTTTTCTCTACCCACTGATGGAGCTCTGGAGCCTCATCGAGTTGGGCGCTCGAACTACGGCGGGTACTGCGGTGCTGTGGATACTCGTCGCGGGGCTCGCGGGTGTGGGGGCCATTCGCTTTGCCGGGACGCAGGTGCTGACTCGGCTTCAGGCAGCACAGCGCGAGGGGGCATTACAGCAACATCTTCTCGCAGGTGATATGGCCCTGGCGTTTGCCGGGTTGCTGCTGATGGTTCCGGGCTTGATATCCGATGTGCTGGCAGTCCTCATTATGATCCCGCCTGTGCGGCGCTTACTGGCCAAGCTCATGGGTTTGCGGGCAGTCAGCACCGGCGCACAATTCACTCACAGTGCTTACCCGCCTCAGGCAGATGTCCATGCCCGATCTGAGGGTGACGATGGGGTGACACTTGAAGGCGAGTTTCAAGAGCTCGATGCGGCGCCCCCGGCGATTGAGCGGCATGGCTCTGATGAGACCGGTCGGTCCTGAACCAGCTGCGCTCGCTGGGTCCGGCAAAAATCAGGAATTGAGCGCTTTTAAGGCGCTTTTTTAGCAACCGCATCCCTTTTTTCACCCAATTCCGCATTTTTTTAGCACTCTCGCTTGCAGAGTGCTAAAAAATCCCTTGAAATGCGCCTCCACGTCCCCATTAAGGGACTAAGCCCGCGAGGGCGAGTGAGCGAAATCGTTAATCTTGGAGAGTTAGACCCATGAATATTCGTCCGCTGTACGACCGAGTGGTCGTTCGTCGAAAGGAAGAAGAAGAAACCTCAGCCGGAGGCATCGTGTTGCCGGGCTCAGCGAAGGAAAAGCCCAATCAGGGAGAGGTGGTTGCCGTTGGTGATGGCAAGGTGCTGGACAACGGCGAGCAGCGTGCTTTGTCGGTGAAGGTCGGTGACAAAGTGGTTTTCGGCCAGTATGCCGGCAGCAACACCATTGAGGTGGACGGCGAAGAGCTGATCCTGATGAGCGAAAGCGAAATTTTTGCGGTTGTTGAATAAGCACACCGCACTGACTTGAGAGAAAGGAAGAATAGAAATGGCAGCTAAAGACGTATTTTTTGGCGACAAGGCCCGTGCCGGCATGCTTGAGGGTGTGAACATCCTGGCAGACGCGGTCAAGGCAACCCTCGGCCCGAAGGGCCGTAACGTAATTCTGGAGAAGTCCTTCGGTGCACCCACTGTTACCAAGGATGGCGTTTCTGTGGCGAAGGAAATCGAGCTGAAAGACAGGTTCGAAAATATGGGCGCGCAAATGGTTAAGGAGGTTGCATCGCAGGCCTCCGATGCGGCGGGCGATGGCACCACCACGGCGACGGTACTGGCTCAGTCCATTGTCAACGAAGGCTTGAAAGCGGTCGCGGCGGGAATGAACCCCATGGACCTTAAGCGCGGTATCGACAAGGCCGTTGCTGCGGCAGTTGAAGCGGTTTCCGGTATGAGCACGCCCTGTGAAGACAGCAAGGCGATCGCGCAAGTCGGTACTATTTCTGCCAACAGTGATGGTTCAGTTGGTGAAATCATCGCCGAGGCCATGGACAAGGTCGGCAAAGAGGGCGTCATCACCGTTGAAGAGGGCTCCGGCCTCGAGAACGAGCTCGACGTAGTGGAGGGGATGCAGTTCGACCGCGGTTATCTTTCACCCTACTTCATCAACAATCAGGACAACATGTCTGCTGAGGTAGAAGATCCCTTCATTTTGCTGGTGGACAAGAAGATCTCGAATATTCGAGAGTTGCTACCTGTGCTTGAGCAGGTTGCCAAGGCGTCGCGTCCGCTCGTCATTGTTGCCGAGGACGTTGAAGGCGAAGCCCTCGCAACGCTGGTGGTCAATAACATGCGCGGTATCGTTAAGGTTGCCGCCTGTAAGGCGCCTGGCTTCGGTGATCGCCGTAAAGCCATGCTGCAGGACATTGCCATCCTCACTGGTGGTACCGTGATCTCTGAGGAAGTGGGTCTCGATCTTGAGAGCACCACGCTCGAGCACTTGGGTAATGCCAAGCGAATCACCATGGACAAGGACAACACGACCATCGTCGATGGCTCTGGTGATGCCGAGGCGATCAAAGGTCGCGTCAGCGAAATCCGCGTTCAGATCGAGAACACGTCTTCTGACTATGACCGCGAGAAACTGCAGGAGCGCGTGGCCAAGCTGGCTGGTGGTGTTGCCGTGATCAAAGTGGGCGCTGCGACTGAAATCGAGATGAAAGAGAAGAAGGCGCGCGTTGAGGATGCGCTGCATGCAACCCGCGCGGCGGTGGAAGAAGGCGTCGTGGCCGGCGGTGGTGTTGCGTTGGTCCGCGCGATCAGCCAGATCACCGGGCTCGAGGGCGATAA
>Ga0181579_10002436_pt1 | contig 15058 bp, 13 predicted proteins | sample 071ome_24_FD_132996 | JGI IMG/M metagenome (GOLD analysis project Ga0181579, IMG submission 132996) | Coastal salt marsh microbial communities from the Groves Creek Marsh, Skidaway Island, Georgia - 071402CT metaG (megahit assembly) | ecosystem: Environmental > Aquatic > Marine > Intertidal... | reverse complement strand
CCGCTGTGAATGCCCAGTTCGGCGGGACGGCGCTGACCCTGGTGAACGGCGTCATGACTTTCCAAGCCACCGGCGCTTCGACCGGCGTGGCCATGCTCCAGGACACCACCGCGGCCAGTGCACGTGCCGGTCGTGGTTTTGCCCACTTCTTCGGTCTCAACGACGTGATGCAGGCGCTTGAACCGTCTCACTTTCAGACCGGGCTATTGGGCACCGACGCTCACGGATTTGGTGCGACCGGCGACATTACGCTGCAACTCAAAGGCCCCCGCGGCCAAGTTGCCCAAGAATTTACGCTCGATTTTGCGACGGCCGGGGCGACAACGTTGTCCGACGTCGTGTCGGCGTTGAATACGGGTTTTGCCGGTTTTGCATCGTTTTCGCTCGACTCGAACGGCGAGCTCCAAGCTACGCCGGTGACCTCGCTCTCGGATTATCGAATTCTCATGACCAACGACACGACGGCGCGTGGCGTGACCGGGGTTAGTATGTCCGACCTGTTCGGGATCGGGCGGGTCTACCGGATGGATCAGGCCCATCAGGTCGCGGTGCGCTCGGACATCGTGCTGGATCCCAGCAAACTTGCCTTGGCGCAGCTCGATCTCAGCGCAACTGCGCTGGCCGGCACTGATCCAGCGCTAACCGTCGGCGACAACCGGGGTGTCGTCAAATTGCAGAACGCGGGCGTGGTCAACGTGTCTTTTCCGACAGCCGGCGATTTGTCGCCGACTACCACCACGATCACGGCCTATGCCGGTACGGTATTGTCGGACTTTGCGCTCAAGGCCGACGAGGTCGTCGAGCGCGAGTCGGATTCGCGGGCGCTCTCCGAGGAAATCACTGCTCGGATCGTCAGCCAGACCGGGGTCAACTTGGAGGAAGAGCTCGCCAACATGATTCTCTTCCAGAATGCCTTCAACGCCTCGGCGCGGCTCCTTCAGACGACGCGTGAGATGTTCGAAGAACTCCTGGCGATCAAACGATAGAACGGGGTGAGAGGTTGATATGGCACGCGTTTCGACAGCCGGACAAAACCAGCTCCTGATTGTCGACGTTCTGCGCCAGCAGGAACGTCTATTCGATACCCAGAAGCAGGTCACAAGCGGTACCAAATCACGCGAATACCAAGGCATTGCCGCCGACGTGGCGACGCTGGCCGGTGCTAAAACCGTCCGTTCGAGGGGCGAGCAGTTCCTCAAGACGAACCTCGAGCTTGAGCGAGTCACCGAGGTGCAGAATCTTTCGTTGCAGGGCATTGTCGATGTCGCAGACGATTTGCGCGAAAATCTGATCAAAGCAATGAACGTCGGCTCCGGGATCGGGCTACGCGATACGATCGACGCTCTCTTCGACGCTGCGGTGAACTTCCTCAATGTGCAGGAAAACGGTCGCTTCGTATTCGGTGGGACGCGCACCGACGTTGAACCCGTTACGGTGCGTCTCCCCGCCGACCTCGAAGCGCTTGGTGCGGGGAACGCCAACCAAGCTTTCATCAACAACCAGATCAAAGCGCAGGCCCGGGTCGACGAAAGCCTCACGGTGACTTATGGCGTCCTCGCCGATGAAGTTGCCGGGCCTCTGTTTCAGCTGTTCCAAGACCTCATGATTTACGCGTCAGGCACGCCAAGTGCGTTCAGCAACCCTCTGAGTACCGCAGATCGGACGTTCATTCTAAGCAAGATCCCCGAGGCGAACGCGGCCTTCGATGTCGCCAATACAGTGCAAGCTGAACATGGCGTGGCGATGCGTACCATCGAAGACGCGCAGGTTCGGCACGAGAACGAATTGGCGTTCATCAACCGCTTCATTGCCAACATCGAAGATACCGATATTGGCGAGGCGGTAACGAAGCTCAATCAAGACCAGCTCGCGCTGGAATCTTCGTTTCGGGTGTTTAGTCAGCTGAACAGGCTGAGCCTGCTGAACTTCATCTAGCCCTCCTGACGCGCGATCTCGCACGTCAGGACGGCATCAACCAGTTTCTTTGAGATCGATTAGTTGTGGCGGGAGGCCGGCTTCGTGCCGTTGCCAAATCGCCGTGTAAGCTCGCTCCAGATCGCGGACATAACGCGGAAAGTCGAATAGCGGGGCGGTCTCGCGGTTTCGTTTCAACCGCTCGCGAACGGCCGACATCGCCGAGGGGTCTTCGGCCAGCGAGACGGCCTTGTCGACATAGGCTTCCAATGAAGGGGTCACCATGTCCGGCATCTCGATGCCGTTCAACAACGTGGCGCCAAGACGAGAAGACGGCGTGTCGCCGGCGACCGTCAGGACCGGCAACCCTGCCCACAAGGCATCGATCGTGGTGATCCCGCCGCCATGAAGCCGGTTGTCCACCGCCAGGTCGGCCTGGGTCAGTCGTCGGAGGTGATCGGCATGCTCGGCGATCGGCGCAAAGATCAGGCGTTCGCCCTCAATGCCACGAGCCGCAGCTTCGCGGCGGAGGTTGGCGGATGTTGCCTCGAACCAATGGCCGAACCACATCACTGCATTGGGCACACGCTGAAGAATGGACATCCACGCGTCGAATATGCCCGGTTCGAACTTGCAGGGATGGTTGAAGTTGGCGAGGACAAAGGCATCCTCGGGCAGATTCAATTCGGCGCGTCGGATGGATCCTGCGGCGACGGGTTGCGGCAATGCCGGCATAAACGAGTTCGGCATATAAACGGCCTTCTCGGTACCCATTTCCGCTTGGTCGCGCGGGATGTAAATCTCGGCGGTGATCAGATAGTCGATAAAACGCGCCCCGGTCGTAATCGAATAGCCCAGTAGGTGCGCTTGCACAGGCGCGGGGCGATAAGCGGCAATCGGCAGGCAACTGATCGATGTATGACCGCTGACTTCGATGAGAATATCGATGCCTGCGGCACCGATTCGAGCGGCCGCCTGTTTCGGCGAAAGGCCGACCAGATTGTGAAACTCGTCGAATGCCGCCTTGTAGGTTCGTTCGAATTCGTCCTCGCGCTTACCCGATTGCATCGTGAAGCCAACGACATCAAAGGCGCTCCGGTCATGCGCTTTTACGATATGTCGCAAGACCATCGGCAAGCTGTGAAACCACGTGTAGGGCAGTAGATAGCCCACGCGAATGCGCGCGCCTTTGGATGCAACGCGCGGCACCCAAAGGTCGGACTCGTTCGTTTCAAGACCGCGCTCGATAGAGCCGGATGCGACCCGTGCCGCCTTTGCGATCGCCGCGTAGTCGATGTCCAGGGCCTGCAGGTTGAAAATGTCCAGACCCGACGTGTCGATATGTCCGTCCAAGGCCGCCTGTAGCTCGCGAACCAGTCCTTCACGCTGGGCGAAGTCTCCCAACGAGAGGACGATATCGGTGCACCGCACTCTCGCTTTTCGATGATCTGGCTGCAGTTCCAGGACGCGGCGATAGTGCCGCAACGCCTCCTCGGGTCGGCTCGCGCTGTCGTTGAGCGTTCCCGCCACCATCAAGGCATCGATACTGTCCGGCGCAAGAGCAAGTGCTTTGCTGATGCACATCAGGGCATCTTCGTTCGAGGGGGCGGTTAGGGATCTCACGACATGGGCATGGACCAGGCCGGGATCGCGCGCGACGAGTGCATCCGCAACCGGTCGGGCATCGCGCGCCCGGCCCACCATTTCCAGGACCGCCGCCAACGCATAGAGCGCTTTGTCGTCGTTGGGATCTTGCTCGACCGCACGACGCAGGTTGGCCTCGGCGGGTTCGAGATTGCCGACTTCGCGATGGGCGAGCCCGAGGGTGCGGTAAACGGCTGTCGGCGACGCACCCAGTTTCAGCGCCTGTTCAAGTAGGCTGATGGCTTCGGTGGCACCGGACAATCCCAACAGTGCCGATGCCAAATTGACATGCGCAATGTGGAATGTCGGATCGTTCGCGATCGTCTTGCGGAACATCTCGGCCGCTTCGGCGCGTTGGTCGAGGTCGAGCAGGACCGAACCCAAAGCGTTTAGAACCGCTGCCGTCTCGGGGTGCCTAGCCGCAGCCCGTCTGGCTACCGGCAGGGCTTCCTCCAGCCGGCCGGCTTCGCGGTAGGCCGAAACCAGATTGACCGACACATCAGCCGAGTCCGGCGCCAAAACCGCGGCGCGCTCGAGAAAATCGACTGCGTCGTTGGGTCTTTCGTCCTGAATGCGCACGAGGCCGGCAAGGAAGAGGGCGCCAGGATGGTTTGGCTGCGCCTCGATCACGTCGTCCAGGGTGATTTCGGCGCGGCCCAGATTGCCCACCCGATGCAGAAGGCCTGCGAGATAGACCTTCGCCTCGATATTGCGCGGTTCTTGGATCAAGGCGTCTTCCAGCGCGTCGATGGCGTCGTCCAGGCGGTCCAACCGTTCGAAGGCCGAGGCGAGATTCATACGCGGTTGAAGCCATCCAGGGTTGGCGGCCACGGCGCGTTCGAAGTGGAGCGCGGCACCTTTCACGTCATTGCGTGCCAGCACCACGTTGCCGATGCTGTTCAGTGCGTCGGCATCCGTTGGATCAAGAGCAAGGGCGCGCAGAAGAATGGGCTCGGCAGCCGCGTTTTCTCCAACGGCGGTCAAGATCGTTCCCAGCCGACTGAACCCCAGGGCGAACTTGGGGTCGACTGTGATGGATTCCTTTAGGTATTCGATCGCCTCTTGGTAGCGGTCTTGCGCAATGCGGAGGTTCGCCAGAATCAGCCGAGGTTCGGGCGATGTCGGGGCAAGGTCCAGTGCCCGTTTCGCCAACTCTTCCGCCGCAGCGCCTTTGCCTTCCATCAACTGGCTCGCCGCCAAACCGATGGTTGCTTCGATATCGCCATCGTCTTTCTCGAGCGCACGGGCGTACAAGCGGCTGGCCAGGGCATGCTCGCCCCGTCGCGTCGCACCTTTGGCAAGTTCTAGCAACGATTGCGCGCGCTGTTCGTCGAACAATGGCGCGCGCAGATCCGTTACTTTCGCGGATCGTTCCTGTGAAACCGGTCCCTGACGCCGTGCGGGTGGTGTGGTCATGGTCATACCTGCCTGGCCCGCGACGATAAGGTCGTACCGTCGCGATCGTTCATATCGTCAGACGACCCGAACCTCGGGTACCGGAATAATGAAACGCCCGCCGGCGGCCCGGTAATCGGCCTGCTGCGCCATGATCTCGTCGGCGAAGTTCCATGCCAACAATAGCATATAGTCCGGTTTGTCTTCCTGGATACGCGCCGGCGAAACCACTGGTATATGGGTGCCTGGCGTCACACGACCTTGTTTGAGCGGGCTTTTGTCCGCGATGTAGGGCACCGTGTCGGGCCCGATTCCGAAAAAGCTCAGTAAGGTAGAACCCTTTGCCGGGGCGCCGTAGGCGGCGATCTTTTGTCCGTCGGCGGCGAGGTCGTCGAGCAGGTTCCACAGGTCGCGTTTCAGATCCAGAACGCCGTCGCCGAATTGGGCAAACGTCTCGAAGCGGTTCAACCCGGCGGCGATTTCTTCTTCGACGAGCGCGGCGACCGCGGGGGCAGGCTTGGCGATGCCTTTGCGCTGGGCAAAGACGCGAATTTGGCCATGGTGGATCGGCAGTCTCGCCACGTCGATCACTTCCATATCGTAGCGTTCAAACAGCCGTATCATCGGCCGCAGTGCCCAGTACGACACATGCTCATGGTAAACCGTGTCGAACGCGCGGTGCGCCAAGAGGTCTTGCAAATAGTGCGCTTCAAGGACCAACACCCCGTCGTCCGCCAGCAGGGTTTTCACCCCGGCCATAAAGTCGTCCAGGAACGGTAGGTGGGGAAAGACATTGGTGAGCGTAATCGCCTGGGCCGGTCCGTGGGTGTCCAGAACGTTTTGTGCGGTCTTGGCGCCGAAATAGTCGTTGACGATTTCAACGCCGGCATCGCGCGACATGGCGGCGAGGTTGGCTGCGGGCTCAACGCCAAGCGTGGTCGCGCCATGAGTTTGAAATCCTTTGAGCAGCGTTCCGTCGTTGCAGCCGACATCGACCACAAGGTCGTCGGCGCTCAGGTCGAACCGGGTACTCACGGTGGCGGCCAAACCTTGAAGGTGGGCCACTAACGTGTCCGACATCGACGAGGTATAGAGATAGTCGTCGAACATCGCCTGAGGCGGCACACGCTCCATAAGCTGTACGTGATTGCAGTCACGGCAGAACCCAACCCGTAGCGGGTAGGCAGTCTCGCCCTTGCCGGCCTCCTCGGGGCGCAAGAACTTGTTTGCCAAGGCGGTCTCGTTCAGATCGAGAAACGCGTCGACTGCCTCCGAATGGCATACCAAGCAGGTCGTCATGTCGTCACTCCGTTAATCCAGTTGGGGGGCAAGGGCGGCGTGGGCCGAGAACCACGCAATGGTCTTTTCCAGGCCGGCCCGAAAGTCGTGCCGTGGGCGCCATCCCAATGCACGTCGAATCGCTTCCGCGTCGCCGGACATCTTTGAGATTTCGTCCTTGCGGGTGGTCCCGGTGCTTTCGATCGGTACACGGCTCTGCATCAATTCCAGGATCGTCTCAGCGGTGGTGCGCACCGATATGCCTTTTCCTGATGCGACATTGAGGGTGCCCACCGTGTCGTGTGTCGACGCCGCGATCAGCGCATCGCATACGTCCTCCAAGAAGACGAAGTCGCGCTCCGGTGTGTCGTCGCCGATGGTGACGGGTTGGTTCGCAAGGGCCGAAAGAATGACCGACGGAATGAGGCGTTGGGCGCGCTCCCACGGACCATACGGCGTGAAGAGCCGCAAATTGATCACCGAAAGGCCGCTCCTCGCGTAGGTCTCCCCAAGAAGGCTGCCGCAAAGCTTCGTGGCGCCGTACAGGTTTGCCGGTTGCGGAGATTGGGTCTCGCAAAACCGGGTACCCGACCCGTATTCCGCCGCCGAACCGGTCAACACCACCCTGGGGGCGTCGTGCTGGCGTGCGGCTTCGAGGACATTCAGCGTGCCGAGGGCGTTGATTGCCAGATGATCTTGCGCCGTTGTGCCGGGCGATCCAAAGCGCGAACTTACGAGATGAAAAATGGCGTCCGGCTTCGTTGCCGAAACGGCCATCGACACGGCCTCGGCGTTCTGGCAATCGACATCTAACTTGGTCACACGGTCGAGCCCGGCGAGGCGATTGGCGCGGGAGGCCCTGCGCGAGGCAACCGTTACCTCGCATCCGTCCGTTAGCAACCGACGCACCAAATTGGCGCCGACCGTGCCGCTGCCGCCGAAAACTAGTGTGCGCATGTCAATCGGCAACCGTGACCAATACGCTAGAGCCCTGAGGTTCGTAGCCGATGTCGACTCCGGTTAGGTCCGACAATGCATCCCGAATATGGTCGTGGCGGTCTTGTTCGGCGACGAATAACAGAAACCCGCCGCCTCCGGCACCGCACAGTTTGCCGCCGATAGCACCTGCTTCCTTGGCGCGACGATACCAACCCGAGATACGATCGTTGGTGATCGAAGAGGCAAGTTTCTGCTTTAGCGCCCAGCCCTCGTCGAGAAGCGTCCCGAATTGTTTGATGCAAAACCCGTTGCTGACCACATCACGCAGCGACATCGCTTGGTCGCGCATGGCTTCCAGTTCGTCCGTACGGTCATCGACGTTTTGGCGCTGCTCGCAGAGGACTTCGCTGGAATCACGGTGCAAGCCTGTCCAGAATAGCAAGACATTGTCGAAGAGCTTGGCGACCTTGCCGGCATCTATGTTCTGCGGCTCGATCGACACACCGCCATCGTTGCGAAACCGGATGTAGTTCAGACCGCCGAACGCCGCGGCGAAGTGGTCTTGTTTGCCCATCGGGCGTTTCAACACTTCGATTTCGACATGCGCCGCTTCCTCGGCGATGTGACCGCTTGAAATGCGTTCGCCGCGATAAGCATGCAGCGCATGCAGCAGCCCAACGGCAAAGCTGCTCGACGAACCGAGACCGGAAAAAGCCGGCAAATCGGCAACCGTGCCGATGTAGATCGGGGGTTCGACATCGACAAGCCGCAAACACTCGCGTGCGATTGCGTTTTCGATGTCGTCGATGCAGTCGGCTTGCTCGCTCTGCGAGTAGTTTAGGCGGTAGTTGGTCCCATAGATCGGGCTGAGCGGCTTCACCGTGACGTAGAGATGTTTGTCGATGGCGGTGGAAAAAACGGCGCCGTATCCCTTTTCGTAGAACTCAGGCAAATCGGTGCCGCCGCCGGCAAAACTGACGCGCAGGGGAGTTCGGGTCGTGATGAATTTGCCGTTAGGTGTCATGTTTCTACCCGTGTTTCAGCGACCAGTCGTAGGGGACATCGTTCTCGAAAGGATCGATGTAGATCAGTTCGTTACGGTCGTGCGGCATCGAGGCGCAATTGGCGAGGATCGCCATCTTGTCGCCGTAGGCCTTGTAGCCGTTGGTGATGCCGGGCGGGATCTGTACCAGGCAGTAGTTCTGCTCGCCGATGAAAAGCTCCATCAGTTCGCCCTTTGTCGGCGAGTCTTCGCGCCCGTCGTACAAGACGAGCTTCATCATGCCGACGACGCAGCAGTTGTTCAGCGTCATTTCTTTGTGGATGTGCCAGGCCTTGACGACCCCTGGATAGCCACACGAAAAGTAGATCTCGCCGAATTCGGTGAAGTGCGGGTCGCTGCTCTTCAGCATGTGCATGATCAGGCCGCGTTCGTCGGGAATGCGGCGCAGCGGAACCACTTTGACGTCATGAATTGTCATATGTTTAGCCCTCGTCCGGCAGTTCTGCGTAGTAGTTGCCGAGCGTGAATTCCTTCCCGGCAGTGGCCGAGAAGGCGCCTTTGCTGTCGCGATAGATGCGCTTCGGGATCACCCGCAGGTCGAAGCTTATCCGCGTGTAGCCTTCTTCGTTGACGACGTTGCCGTGCATCAACCCGGAATCGAAGAGCTCCATTTGCCCCTAGGGCATTTCGACAGGCGCGTAATCGTGCTTGCCGAAGTCGCTTTCGATCACCATCGACGCGGTGCCCCGCACTTGGGTGATCGGCACCCAGACGTTGATTTCTTCCGGCGGGTGGTTGTACTCGCGGTCGGTATGCATCACGCCGTAGGATGTTTTGTCGGGGTATTGGATGCGCAATGACGGCAGGCGCTGGTAGACGACCGGTTCGCCGATGATCTCATCCTGGATGAAGCGGACAAAGCGCTGGTAGGTTGCGATGAACCCGAGGTCTTGCGCCGGGATATAGCCGGCTTGACGGAACGCGGGGTCGATCGCGTAGAGCAGATCGTGCCCGTAGGTATGGGCCGTTCCCTCGATCGTGTCGCCTGGCATGTGCTCGGCAGGGATGAATTCGTGAAATCGGCGCGGGTCATCGCACCCGACCGCGCGCGCCAAGTGGGTGCGATAGTGGCCGATGAAATCGAAGGCGCCGGTGTCCCAGTCAAAAAACTGAATGAGCGCTTCGGGGTCGTATTTGGGTGTGGTGATGTCTGCTTCGGCCAGGGCCATGGCATTACCTCATTTCATTCTGACGATTTCACGGCGGGGTTCGCTCAGACGGGCGACGAACTCGTCGCTGAACCGCAGGTCGAGTTTTCCCCAGTCGGGCATGAAGCCGACGCTGTAGCAGTAGAAGAGCGTTCGGCGCAGGACGCCTGATTTGTTGACCAAGGATCCATGCGCCAACGCCTCGGTGAACACGACGGCATCGCCCGGTTCGCAGACGATCGGGACCAGCGGCGGGTTGTCGTCGGGGTGGTCGCCGAAAGGTCGCTCGAAATTGCTTTTGTGCGACCCCGGAATGACCGCGAAACAGCCGTCTTCGACGCGGGTGCCGGCCAGCGGGAAGACCGCCTTGGTCAGGGTCGAACCGATTTGCCCGTTCTGGCAGACATACATGCCCTTGGGATGCACCGGTGTACCGCCCATGTGCATGTAGGTGTACCCCTCGCCGTGCCTTGTGGTCAGGTTGGTGTGATTCAGCCGGAACTGCCAAGGCGACGTGCCGCGGACGATATCGACCACCGGTTCGAGATCGATCAGATCTTCGAACACCGGGCCGCCTTCCGCGATATTGGAAATATAGAGTTCGCCGTTCTCGACAGGCTTGCCCAGCGCGACGCCGCCCGGCAGCCGATCCGGTACGCCCGCTTCGATTTCGGCGCAGGCGGCGTTCAGTGCGGCGACTTGGTCGGTCGACAACACCCCGCGCAACACGAGATAGCCATGGAGGTCGAATAGGTACTTTTGTTGTGCGTCCATCTTCGGTTCTCGTTCGTTAGGCACTCAACAAGGAAATCCGGGGGCGGCTGAGCAGGCCAAGCGCGGCGAGTGTGGCGGCGCAATCGATCTCGAAGCGATCGGCTTGTGGCCGGAGAAGCGCCTCATCGAGTGACCGTCGGTGGTGAATAACATCGGTCACGCCCGCTGCCCGCGCTTCCAGCGCCAGAATATGGCCGGGGCTGCGCACGCTCTTGGTGTCGTCGAGAATGACAAGGCGTCCGGTTCTGGCGGCATCAGCGGTCACCGCCTGCCAATCGACTTCGCTCAAGCTGTTCGATGCAAAAAGAGATGCGCTGAGGTCGTATCCTTGCGCGGCGCGATACAGATTCACCGCCTGCTCGAAGGCAAAATTCAGCGCGACGATCGTTAGGTCATCGCCAAAGGCATAGCGGCTTACGGCGTTTGGAGCCGCCGGCTCGATAGATGACTCCCAACCCGGCATATCGCGTTTGAACAACCGCTGGCTGACGCTGATGATGCGGAAGCCCGGGGCAAACAGCTCGTTACCCACGACCGTATCGGCGTCGTGGGCGTTGGCGATGGCGTAGCCCTCGACGCGGGCAAGCGAGCACAGATCGGGCAGATTGTTGAGCGCGGATTGCGGTCCTTCGAAGCCGCTGTCGACCACGATTTGCACGATCGTGAACGACCCCGCGCCGGTATCTTGCCGTCGGACCAAGTTGTAGGTGTTGACGAGGTGGTCGACACCCAGCAGCAGAAAGTCTTGCTGCTTCATAAAAAACGCAGCCTGCACCCTGCTCAGCATCAGGCCGAACCCCGTTCCCACCAGGGTATTCTCCAAGTTCGGCGTATTGATGACTTGTGCAGCGGTATGATCGATGCCGCGGGTCAAGCCCGAAAGGCAGCTCCCCGCCGCCACGTTCTGACCGAAGACCACTGGGTTATCGGCCGTCGCGATCGCATCCCGGATCAAGCCGTTGAGGTGGCTGACATAGGTCATTGGGACACCTCCCCCAAAGAAGCCATTGCACGGGCTGCCAGCTCGGCGAGGTCCTCGGTGCTGAAACGTTGCATCAACACGTAGACCGGGTCGCCGATGTCTTCGGCGAGCAGGGGGCCTTTCTCCAGTTCGACCGTCGGGGCGATCCCGGCGTGGTAGTTGATCAGTTTTCCTTCGGGACGTTCGGGCGTCTCTTGTATCCAGTCGCCCAGCGTGTTGACGCAGACCTCCAGGAGTGCCGGCGTCCGGGCCTCGATCGCTTCATCGCGCAAGGCCGCAAGGTGTTCGGCATAGTCCAGAGGGTCGTTGCCGCGCAGCCGCTGGAAGGGAATATCTAGTGCGTTGGCCATTTGCTCCAGATCGATCGGCGTGCGGCGTTCGTGAATCTGAGTTGCCAACGACCAGCCGTTGTTTTCAACCACCACCACCATCGATGCGGCGACGGAGCGACCCATCAAGAGCGACTCGTAAAACGCGCCTTCTTCGATCGCGCCGTCGCCGGTCACGACGAAAGTGGCCACCCGCCGACCCAAGATCGCCTGTCCCAGTGCAATGCCGGGGGCCACGCTCAGGCTGTTGGCCAGAATGCTGGATGTGTAGGGAATGCCGGCCCCGGCATCGCTATAGTTCATGCAGCCCAACTGGCCGCTGGCGCCGCCGGTCGGGTCCAGGGCGAATTCGCGCAGCTTTTCGGCCAAACTCGGATTACGCGCCAAATTGTAGTGCACGTTGCGATGGGTCAGCAGCAGCTGGTCGCCGGTCTTCATGGCGTCCGACACAGCGACGGCGATCGCTTCATGGCCCAACGCCAAGTGGATCGGGACGCGAAAGGCTCCGGCTTTGTTGCGTTCGTTGATCACCATCTGGCCCAGACGGACGGCAAGCACCCGTTCGGCCAAAGCGGTTAAGCGATCTTCATGCATGAACGGCCTCTCTTTCCTGCACAATGCCTAGCCCTTCAGCAAATGCATCGAAGCGCGGCAGGCGACGATGCGCCGGCGACAAATGGGGAGGAGCGCCCAAATCGGGCCACTTGATCGCGACCGACGGATCGTCCCAGCGAAAGCCCGCGCCACCGTCGGCCCGGTGGGTCTGCGTCGACAGGATCAGCAACGTCACGTCACCCGTCAGCGATAGGCAGCCATGGGCGAATCCCGGCGCCGCGGCCAGTGCGGTGCCGTGGACGGCTTCTAAGGTTTCGCCGCGCCAGCGCCCGAACGTTGGACTGTCGGGGCGCACGTCGACGCTTGCCCAGTACATGCTGCCGGTCAGCGGCACCACGAGTTTGCCCTCGGCAAAAGGTGGTAACTGGTAGTGCATGCCGCGCAAGGTGTTCTTGGTGGCCGTAAAAGACGTGACGACCTGCGCCCAGCCTGCGAGATCGCCGATTTTCGGGGCCCACTCCAGGGCGTCGAACACACGCACAAGGTGGCCGCGCGCATCGTCGATGCGGTCAAGCTGCACGGTCTGAAGTCCTGCGAGCGTGGTTTCGATCATCTTCATGCCGGCACCGCCAGGAATTTGAGCGACTCGTGGCCGCGCACGCTGGTGCCACGTTCCTCGGCAACGGGCTCGAACCCGTTGGCCCACAACAACCGGCCAAGGTCGGCGGCAGAGAACATCCAGAGATGACACGCATTGAAGATGTCGTCATCGGCCGGCCGCGTCTCGAAACACGCGGCATCCGGCACTTCGACAAAGATCGCGCCGTCCTCGGCAACCAGTTTGCGCGCCGCTTGCAAGGCCTTGCCGGGATCGCGGAGGTGTTCCAGCACATAGGTCAACGTCACGAGGTCGTAACGCTGCCGGTCGCTCGCGTCTTCCATCGCGGTGTGGGCGTAGGGAATGGCAAGCTCGGCACACAGCGCCTGACCTGCAGCGCTTGGATCCATCACATGGGGTTGCCAGCGGGTATCGCGAAACTCGTGGGCAAAGATGGCGTTAGCGCCGCCAACATCCAAAAACGTGCAGGGCGCGCCGTTCATATGGAATTGGCCGCTCTGTGTCAGGCTTTCCAAGTGTTTCTTGATCCAGCGAACGCGCTGTTTGGTTTCCGACCGGTCCAACGGCAGTTGCACGACCGCGTCGAAGGTCTCGCGCGGTGTCGCATTGCGCCAAGCAACATTCGTTGCGCGGTAAGCTTCGTCGTAGATGCGGTCTAGAACCGCCGGATCGCGGGAGTACTGCGAGTAGTGAAAGCCGCACCCCGCGCAGCGCACCCATGACCGTTCGAACCCGTCGGCTTCAACGCCGACCTCGGCCTCATAGCAATCAGGCGCGTCGTAAGTGAATACAGCCGTAGCATCGAACGAACCGCAGATCAGGCAACGCTTGGGGTGCATTAGGCGGCCCTCGCGGTGACTATGGATCCAAGCGAGGCAAGCCCGTCGGCGAGGGTGATCGTCGGGCGCCAGCCCGTCGCCTCGGTAAAGCGGGTGGCCTCGATGTTGCGAATGCTCGGTGCGGCAGAGTTGCTCTCGACGATGCGAGGTGCGCGTCCGAACTGTGCCGACGCGCCGGCGATCACGTCGCCTAGAGACGTCAACGTCGGCCCTTGAACGTTGAATACCTCGAACCCGGTCCGACCCAGCGCCGCCAGAATACCGCGCGCGATGTCGTCCACGTGAATAAAACGCCTTGCCGTCGCCAGGGCGCCGACACTCACTTCATCTTGCGTGCCGACAGCGTGGGCAAGGGCTTCCACGGCCGACCAATTGCTTGGGCGTGGTCCGTAAATAATGCCAAAGCGCAAAACCGTCGTGTCGCCGCCATGCGCAGCCGTCTCTTGGCGCAGCGCGGCTTCCGCCATCGCTTTAGACAACGCGTATTCGCTGGTCAGCGCACCGATATCGATCGGGCTTTCTTCGGTTCGCGCGGTGGGGAAGGGGCCATTGCCGTACACCCACTCGGATGAGGCGAAGATGACCTGCCGCACGCCACGCGCACGGGCGGCATGGACCACATTCAACGTGCCCATGACGTTCAAGCGCAGGCACTCGGCCAACCGGCCCTTGCAGTCAGCGTCGCGAGAGAGTGCCGCAAGGTGAACGACGGTGTCGGTGTGCGTCGGGATCGCATCCGCGAGGTTGGTGTCCAGAATGTCGCCGACGCTAACGTCGGGGTGCGAGGACGGTGCCAAATCGACCCCAGAGAACGCCGCGTCCCCATCGGCGCAAGCCGTCTGCAAGGCGCGACCGACAAAGCTCTCGGCACCGGTCACGAAGATTTTCGCGTGCACCATCAGTCGCCTCCTGCGATGTCGATTAATTGCCCGGTGATGTAGTCGGCCTCGGGTGAGGCCAGGAACCCGACCAGTGCCGCCACTTCCTCGGTCCGACCGGCGCGCCCCACGGGGACCTGGGCCGCGCGTTTGGCGAATTGGGCGTCGGTGTAACCCGGCACGTTCAAATGCATCCCGCTATCGACGACGCCGCAGCGCACGCCGTTGACGCGGATTCCCGCGGCCGCGCCAGCCTTGGCGAACGCGACGGTCATCGCATCCAGTGCGCCTTTCGCGGCGACGTAGTGCACGCCGCTTGGGCTGCCGCCGTATTTCACCGCCGCTGTGCCGATGTTGATGATTCGGCCACGACCTTGCGTCGCCATGTGAGGCCACGCCTCGCCGATCAAGCGGAACGGCGCGAGCGCATTGATTTCAAATGTTTCCGTTAGGACGGCGTCGTCGATTTCGGAGAAATGTGCGTAGTACGGGACCGCGCCTGCGTTGTTGACCAGAACGTCGATCCCACCGGTCTCGCCAACGAACTGCGATAGGACGGCCCGTCGGGCAGCGTGATCGCATAGATCGGCCTTGATCGTCATCGCGGGGTTGCCGGCATCGAAGGACGGCACGTCGCCACGATGGTGGGCGCCGACAATGGCGCCTTCGGCCAAGAAGTGCTCCGCGATCGCATGGCCAAT
>Ga0181579_10002430_pt1 | contig 15076 bp, 12 predicted proteins | sample 071ome_24_FD_132996 | JGI IMG/M metagenome (GOLD analysis project Ga0181579, IMG submission 132996) | Coastal salt marsh microbial communities from the Groves Creek Marsh, Skidaway Island, Georgia - 071402CT metaG (megahit assembly) | ecosystem: Environmental > Aquatic > Marine > Intertidal... | reverse complement strand
TCCGCGCGCGAGAGCCAGATTCACCAGTGCTTTCACGCCCTCCACGCCGTGGCGATGCTGGGTGATTCCCATACTCCACACGAAGATCGCGGACGTCGAGCGGATGTATTCGTCGGCGAACTGCCGGACGACATCGACTTCCACTCCTGCCTGATCACACAATTCATCGATCGACTGTGTGGACAGGAACGACACGAGTTCGTCCCAGCCAGCGGTGTGATCGTCGACGAACGAACGGTCGGCACCACCGCGTTCGATCAGGATCTTCAACACGGCATTAGCCAGTGCGACGTCGCCCTCGGGTCGCACGGGAACGTGGAGATCGCACAGCTTGGTTCCGAACAGGAACGACTCGGCTTTCGACGGCACCCAGTAGCGCTCGAGGCCTGGTTCGAGATACGGGTTCACCACGACGACGCGCGCACCGTTCTTCTTGGCCTCGTACAGATATTTCGTGAACACCGGCTGGTTGTTGGCGACGTTCGCTCCCCACAGCACGATCAGATCGCTCTCGATCACGTCCTGGAGGCTGCACGTGCTCGCTGACACACCGATCGTGGATTTCAGTCCGATGGTCGACGGGGCGTGGCAGGTGCGGGCCGCCGAATCGATGTTGGCCACTCCCATGGCCCGCGCGGCCTTCCCCGCCACGTAGTACGTCTCGTTGGTGAGACCGCGGCTCGTGAGATAAATCGCCGTTCGGTCAGGGTTGGTGGAGCGGATTCGATCGGCGATCGCGTCGAGGGCTTCATCCCATGAGATGTGGTGGAACCCGGCGTCACCGCGTCGTCGTCTCATCGGATGGGCTAGGCGTCCCATGTCGCGCAGTTCGGTGCTCGTGCGTGCACGCAAACCCTTCACGTCATCGAGCGCCAAATGGTCGAATGGCTCGGCGCAGTTCACCTCGAGCAACTTCAGACGGGTGGTACAGAGATGGATACCGTCGAGTGTCCAGTCGTGAAAGCCGGCTACGCCGAGGGCGCATCCGTCGCATACGCCCTTCGACAAGATCTTCCACGCCTTCTTCGGTGAACGCCGTACGTTCACGGCGACACGGGCCATTTCGGCGAGGTGATTCGGTTTGGTGTGGCCGATCCCGTTGGGGGACAGGCTCACCCACGATGACGGGTTCCAGCGTCGTGGAGCCACGCCCGACTCAGAGGTCTTCGTAGTACTCGCGGCCGAGATGCGTGATCTGATCTTCACCCATGATCCAGCGCAATGTGTTCTTCAGCTTGGTGAGTTGAATGAACAGATCGTGCTCGGGATACAGACCGGGAGCGACCTGGGGGCTCTTGTAGTAGAAGCTCAGCCACTCCTGGATGCCACCCATTCCAGCGCGCTGTGCGAGGTCGCTGAACAACACGAGGTCGAGCGCGAGTGGAGCGGCCAGGATCGAGTCGCGGCACAAGAAGTTGACCTTGATCTGCATCGGATAGCCGAGCCATCCGGTGATGTCGATGTTGTCCCAACCTTCTTTGTTGTCGCCACGCGGCGGGTAGTAGTTGATCTGCACCTTGTGGAAGATGTCGCCGTACAGATCGGGAAACTTCTTCGGCTGCAAGATGTCTTCGAGCACACCGAGCTTCGACTCTTCCTTCGTCTTGAAGTTCTCGGGCGCGTCGAGCACCTCACCGTCGCGGTTGCCGAGGATGTTGGTGCTGTACCAGCCTTCGAGGCCGAGCATGCGGGCCTTCAGCATGGGGGCGAGCACGGTCTTCATGAGGGTCTGGCCGGTCTTGAAGTCCTTGCCGGAGATGGCGATCTTGTGATCGGTGGCGTACTGGCGCAGCGCCGGTGCATCGACGGCCAAGTTGGGCGCGCCATTGTTGAACGGGACGCCTTCGAGGAGTGCCGCGTAAGCGTAGATCTGGGCCGGTGACACCGTCTCGTCGTCGGCGTCGAGGGCCTTCTCGAAGGATTCGAGATCGATGTGAGCGCGGCCCGGCTCGATGTATATCTCGGTGCTCGCGCACCAGATCATCACGAGACGATCGCACTTGTTGTCTTCGCGGAACTTGTTGATGTCTTCGCGGATCGCGTTGAGCATGCCGCGCTTCGACGAGATCGGCTTCACGTGCTCGCCGTCGAGATTGCGCGCGTACTTGCGTTCGAATGCGGCCTGCATCGGGCGCACCTCGCGCAGTGCGTCGCTGATGGCTTCGATGTGCTTTCCGCTTTCGAGAACACCGGCGCGACTCGCTGCCACGTAGGCGTCGTCGGGATAGACGTCCCATGCGCCCCACACGATGTCGTCGAGAGAGGCGAGCGGGACGAAGTCGCGGATGAGGGGTGAGCGGTCCTCGGTTCGCTTGCCGAGACGGATCGTGCCCATCTGAGCAAGGGAGCCGATCGGCTTGCCGAGGCCGCGCTTGGTGAGCTCGACGCCGGCAATGAGGGTGGAGGCGACGGCACCGAGGCCGACGGTGAGGACGCCGAGGCGGCCAGAGGCCGGGGCGACGGTGGGGGACGGGGGCGTGGACATGTGAATTCGCCGTTCTTCTCGTGGGCGCCAGATCGGTGAACCGGCCGGCCGCTCCGTGTATGAATGAGCAACGCCAGGCTAGGCCCTCGACCTGCCTCGTAGCATGACCCCGTGACCTCCTCGGATTCCGCCCGCACCCCCGGGGGTGCCGTCGTCCTCGACGGAAATCGTCTGCGTGACGAGATCGTGGCCAGGCTGGCCGCCGACGTCGCCGCCGCCGGATCGCCACCGGTGTGCCTGGCCACGGTTCTCGTGGGTGACGACGGGCCGAGCCAGCGGTACGTCCGCAATAAGCACGTCCAAGCGGCCAAGGCCGGTTTGCAGAGTCGCAACGAGATCTTGCCCGCATCGGCTGGTCAGGCGCAGGTGGAGGACGTGGTCGGGCGGTTGGCGGCCGACCCCACGGTGCACGGAATCCTTGTGCAGAGTCCGCTGCCGGCTGGCGACGATCCGCGCTACGACGAGGAAGCTGTGCTTCGTCTGATCCCCGGCGACAAAGATGTCGACGGGCTCACGACCGAATCGATGGGACGACTCATGCGGGGTCTTCCGGGCCTGGTGGGGTGCACGCCTCTCGGCGTGCTGCGTCTTCTCGAGCGCTACGACATCCCGACTGCGGGTCGCCGCGCCGTGGTGATCGGTCGATCGATGCTGGTTGGTCTGCCCCTGACGGTCTTGCTGGCCCGAAAGGGAATCGACGCCACGGTCACCCTCGCTCACAGCCGTTCGGGTGATGTCACGGCTCTGTGTCGTGAGGCCGACATCGTGGTTGGCGCGGCCGGGGTGGCCCGCATGATCACCGCCAGCCACGTGAAGCCGGGGGCCACCGTGATCGACGTCGGCATCTCTCGCACGGAGGCCGGCATCGTGGGCGACGTCGATTTCGACGCCGTGCAGGCCGTGGCTGGGGCTATCACCCCCATGCCGGGAGGTACAGGTCCGATGACCATTGCCTGCCTACTCGAGAACACCCTGACCGCAGCCCGCCTGCAGGGCGCCTTTCCGGGGTTGTGATTCGGTGTCCAGGCCTGGCAGACTTTCACCGATGAACGCGATCTCCACGACCTCCATCGTCGTAGTACTCGTGTAAGACGCGTTCGCCCACATACCGAACGCGTCGCCGGCCTCCCAGAATGGGAGGCCATTTCATTTTCCGGCCCACCCACCACACCCACAGGAACCGACATGAGCGAGAAGATCACTGGAGCCCAGGCCCTCATCCGAGCTCTGGAAAAAGAGAAGGTCGACACCATCTTTGGTTTGCCCGGCGGATGCATCCTGCCGGCGTACGACCCGCTGCTCAGCAGCCCGATCCGTCACATTCTCGTGCGCCACGAACAGGGTGCTGGGCACATGGCCGAGGGGTACGCCCACGTGACCGGACGCCCGGGTGTGGCCATGGTGACGTCGGGGCCAGCGGCTACCAACATGGTCACGCCGTTGTGCGACGCCTACATGGACTCCATTCCGATGGTCTGCATCACGGGTCAGGTGTCGACCACTGCGATCGGCACCGACGCCTTCCAGGAATGTGACACCGTTGGAATCACGCGCAGTGTCACCAAGCACAACGAACTCATCATGTCGCCCGACGAAATCCCGCTCATGGTGCGTCAGGCGTTCCACATCGCGACCACCGGCCGTCCGGGACCGGTTCTGCTCGACCTGCCAAAGGACGTTCTGCAGAATTCGATGACGTGGCACTGGCCGACCGACGAGGAAGTCGTCGAGAGCCTGCCGGGTTACAAGCCGACCATGAAGGGTCACCCGCGCATGATCAAAGAGGCAGCGCGGCTCATCCTCGAGGCCAAGCAGCCGGTGCTCTACGTGGGTGGTGGAGTTCTGAAGGCACGAGCCGCCGAAGCGCTTCTCGAATTGGCCGAGATGGTCGATGCGCCGGTCGTGACCACGCTCATGGCTCGAGGTGCGATTCCCGACGATCATCCGCTGTGCATCGGCATGCCCGGTATGCACGGAAACGCGACGGCAGTCACCGCCATGCAGAAGAGCGACCTGCTCGTCACACTCGGTGCTCGCTTCGACGATCGCATCACGGGCAAGGTCGACGCCTTCGCCCCCGACGCCAAGATCATTCACGTCGACATCGACCCGGCCGAACAAGGCAAGGTTCGTCGACCCGACGTTCCGATCGTGGGCGACTGTCGCCTCGTGATCGAAGAGATCGTGAAGGCGCTGAAGGACATGCTTCAGGGCGGCGCTGTCAAGCCCGATATCTCGGCGTGGAAGAGTCGAGTGAGCGGTTGGCAGGAGCAGTTCCCATTGCACTACGCCGCAGCCGAACCCGGTGACGCTCTGAAGCCGCAGTACTGCCTCGAGCAGTTGCGCGACAACTCTCCGGAAGGAACCATTTTGTGCTCGGGCGTCGGTCAGCACCAGATGTGGTCGTCGCAGTATTGGAACTTCAAGGAGCCCTACACCTGGGTGAACTCGGGTGGCCTCGGCACGATGGGCTTCTCCATCCCCGCAGCCATCGGTGCCAAGGTCGGTCGACCCGATCGCACGGTCTGGGCCGTCGACGGTGACGGTTGCTTCCAGATGACGGCACAGGAGCTCGTCACAGCGAGTGTCGAGCGCATCCCGATCAAGGTCGCGGTGCTCAACAACTCGTATCTCGGCATGGTGCGCCAGTGGCAGGAGATGTTCTATGAAGAGCGCTACAGCGAGGTGTACTTGTCGCCCGAAGTTCCCGACTTCGTCAAGTGGGCCGAGGCGATGGGTTGCGTCGGTATTCGTGTCGAGAGTCCCGAAGAGGTCCAGCCGGCGATCGAGAAAGCCAACAGCATCGATGACCGCTCGGTCGTCGTCGAATTCCGCGTCGACGCGAGCGAGAAGGTCTTCCCGATGATTCCGGCCGGTCAGAGCAACGACGACATCTTGCTGCACCCCGATCAGTGCAGTGTCAGGGAGTATCTGCGATGAGCATCACACCGACCGCATTGTCCAATCAGCCGGCGCACCACATCTTGTCGGTGCTCGTGCAGAACCGGCCCGGAGTGCTGGCGCGAGTCGCCGGCCTCTTCGCCCGTCGTGGCTACAACATCTTCTCGTTGGCCGTGGCGCCGACCGAGGATCCTGATCTGTCGCGCATCACGATCGTGGTCGACGTCGAATCGGCGCCGCTCGAACAGATCGTGAAGCAGTTGTTCAAGCTGGTCGACGTCGTGAAGATCAGCGAGCTCGACCCGCGTCGCTCGGTCGAGCGAGAACTCATGATCGCAACCGTGCGCATCGCCGCCGAGGAGCGCGGCCAGGTGGTCGAGCTGACCAACATCTTCGAGGGCAAGATCCTGGCCGTTGGGGTGGAGGCGATCACCGTTTCTCTCGAAGGAAGTCCGGAAAAGTTGGACGATTTCGAGGAATTGCTCCGTGGTTACGGCATCGTTGAGCTCCAGCGAACCGGCCGCGTGGCCCTACCCAAACTCGACAAAGAGGCGCGCCTACGGGCCGTCAGAGGAAAGGCAAGTTGAACATGGCAGCAAAGATGTACTACGACGCCGACTGCGACGTTTCGATCATCAAGGGTCGCAAGGTAGCGATCATCGGCTACGGATCGCAGGGCCATGCTCATGCGCTCAACCTGAAGGAGAGCGGCGTCCCGGTGGTCGTCGGTCTGCGTGAAGGTTCGTCGTCGGCCGCCAAGGCCGAGGCCGCCGGTCTCGAGGTGAAGTCGATCGCCGACGCCGCCAAGTGGGCCGACGTCGTCATGATGACCATGCCCGACACCGAGCAGAAGGCCACCTACGACGCGCACATCAAGAAGTACATGAAGGCCGGCAAGGCTCTCGCCTTTGCGCACGGTTTCAACATTCGCTTCAAGCGCATCCGGCCCCCGAAGGGTGTCGACGTGATCATGATCGCGCCGAAGGGACCAGGTCACCTCGTTCGTCGTACCTACACCGAAGGTGGCGGTGTGCCGGCGCTCATCGCCGTCGAGCAGGACGCAACCGGCAACGCCAAGGCTGTTGCGCTGTCGTATGCCTCGGCCATCGGCGGTGGCCGCGCCGGCATCATCGAGACGACCTTCGCTGAAGAAACCGAAACCGATCTGTTCGGTGAGCAGGTCGTGTTGTGCGGTGGGCTCACGTCGCTCGTGCAGGCCGGATTCGAAACTTTGGTCGAGGCCGGTTACCAGCCTGAGATGGCGTACTTCGAGTGCTTGCACGAAGTGAAGCTCATCGTCGACCTCATGTACGAAGAGGGCATCGCCGGCATGCGTTACAGCATCAGCGACACCGCCGAGTACGGCGACGTCTCACGGGGCCCGCGTGTCATCACGCCGGCTACCAAGAAGATGATGCAGAAGATCTTGAAAGAGATTCAGTCGGGCAAGTTCGCCAAGGAGTGGATCGCCGAGAGTGACAGCGGCCGAGAGAAGTTCAACGCACTCCGCAAGGCCGGCCAGGAGCACCAGATCGAAGAGGTGGGCAAGCGCCTGCGCTCGATGATGCCGTGGATCTCGGCTGGCAAGCAGAAGGTCAGCGAAGCTTCCGGCGGCTGATCCGCCACCAAGAAAAACTAAATCCGACTTGTTGGGTCGGGAATTACTGGCTATCGTGCCCTCCTCGTCGTCGACGTACGTCCAGGAGGGCACAGTCATGTCAGCAGAGTGGGGATTCGAGACCAAGCAGATCCACGTGGGCGGTGACCCGGATCCGGCCACGGGCGCCCGTGCGGTCCCGATCTACCAGACCACGAGTTACGAGTTCCGGGACGCCCAGCACGCCGCCAACTTGTTCGCGCTGGCCGAAGTCGGAAACATCTACACCCGGATCATGAACCCCACCCAGTTGGCGGTGGAAGCTCGAGTGAACGCACTCGAAGGCGGTGTCACCACGGCCATCGGATTGCCCGGCACGCTCGTCGTGTCGTCGGGTCAGTCGGCCGAGACGCTCGCCATTCTCACGCTCGCCGAAGCCGGCGACCACATTGTCGCGTCGCCGTCGTTGTACGGGGGCACCTACAACCTGTTGCACTACACGCTTCCCAAGATGGGAATCGCGGTGTCGTTCGTCGACGATCCTCACGATCTCGAGCAGTGGAAGTCGGCGGCGCGTCCCAACACCAAGGCCTTCTACGGTGAAGTACTGGCCAATCCGCGCAACGACGTCTTCGACATCGAAGGTGTGGCCAAGGTGGCGCACGACATCGGCGTGCCGCTCATTCTCGACAACACTGTTCCCACCGCGTACGGCATCCGTCCCCTCGAGTGGGGTGCTGACGTCGTGGTGCAGTCGCTCACCAAGTTCGTGGGCGGTCACGGTACGTCGGTCGCTGGATCGATCACTGACGGCGGAAAGTTCGACTTCTCGGCTTCGGGTCGCTTCCCGAACTTCACCGAGCCCGATCCCAGCTATCACGGCCTGGCGTACTGGCCGGCGCTTGGTGCGGGTTCCTACATCTTGAAGGCTCGAGTTCAGTTGCTCCGGGACCTCGGCATGGCCGTTTCGCCGTTCAACGCCTTCTTGTTGTTGCAGGGACTCGAGACGTTGTCGTTGCGTATGGAGCGTCACTGGAGCAACGCACAGGCGGTGGGCGAGTACCTCGCCAAGCACCCTCAGGTCGAGAGCGTGAACTACGCCGGTCTGCCGTCGAGTCCGTGGCACGATCGGGCCAAGAAGTATTTCGGTGGCCGCGGTTACGGATCGGTTCTGGCGTTCATCATCAAGGGTGGTCGTGAGGCGGGCGAGAAGTTCGTCGCCGGCCTCACGTTGCACAGTCACGTGGCCAACATCGGTGACGTGCGCAGCCTCGTGATCCAGCCATCGTCGACGACGCACAGCCAGTTGTCGGCCGAGGAACAGAAGTCGGCCGGTGTCGATCCGGGCATGATCCGACTGAGCGTGGGTCTGGAGTCGATCGGCGACATCTTGGCCGACCTCGACGCCGGTTTCGCCGCCGCCAAGTAACCCCCGGTCCAACTCGACGAACCACTTCCCAGTTTTCGACGAAATTCGCCCACTCTGTTGCGTTAGCCACCGCCGGTGGTCATCTGCGCAACAGAGTGGGCGAATTTCGTCGGTCGGATTAGCGTTGGGGAGATGAGCCAAACCCCCGTTGCCTACATCGTCGATGCCGTCCGCACCCCGGTCGGGAAGCGAGGTGGTGGGCTGTCGTCAGTGCATCCCGCCGACCTCGGTGCCCACGCCATCAAGGCGCTCATCGACCGCACGGGAGTCGACCCGACCGCCGTCGACGACGTGGTCTTCGGCAACGTCGACTCGGTGGGTCCGCAGGCGGGCTGCATCGCCCGCACCTGCTGGTTGGCAGCTGGGCTGCCCGAGCACGTTCCGGGCACCACCATCGATCGCCAGTGCGGTTCGGCTCAGCAGGCCGTGCATTTCGCCGCCCAGGCCGTCATGAGCGGGACCATGGATCTCGTCGTTGCCGGTGGCGTGCAGAACATGTCGATGATTCCGATTTCGTCGGCCATGACCGCCGGTCAAGCCCTCGGATTCGACGACCCCTTCACCGGATCACCCGGTTGGACCACTCGCTACGGAACAGGTGAAGTGAGCCAGTTCGTCGGCGCCGAGATGATGGTCGACAAGTGGAATCTCTCCCGAGAAGAGATGGAAGAGTTCGCCATGGAGTCGCACAACCGAGCCATTCGCGCCCGTGCTGAAGGTCGATTCGAGGCTGAGATCGCTCCGCTGAACGGTGTGAGTCACGACGAAGGTCCGCGCGAACCCAATCCGGAGAAGATTCGTTCGCTGCCGACCCTCACGCCGACGGGCAAACTCACCGCCGCCTGCGCCAGTCAGATCTCCGACGGCGCCTCTGCGCTTCTCATCGCCAACGAAGGCGCGGTGAAGGCACATGGACTCACGCCGCGGGCGCGTATCCATCACATCAGCGTGTTGGCCGACGATCCGATCATGATGCTCTCGGCACCGATCCCAGCCACCAAACGGGCCCTCGAGAAGGCCAAGATGACGATCGACGACATTGATCTCGTCGAGATCAACGAAGCGTTCGCTCCGGTCGTGATGGCGTGGATGCGTGAAACCGGCGCCGACCACGCCAAGGTCAACGTGAACGGTGGAGCGATTGCCCTCGGCCATCCGCTCGGGGCGACAGGCGCTCGCCTGATGACGACACTTCTGCACGAACTCGAGCGAACCGGTGGTCGTTTCGGTCTGCAGACGATGTGCGAAGGCGGCGGTCAGGCCAACGTCACCATCATCGAACGACTCTGACCGACAAACACCAGATCGCCATCAACTGTCGAAGCCGAGGCCGAGGCGGTCGAGGGCGCGCAACCACAGGTTTCGCTTGCCAGTCGTGTCCTCGCGATCGAGACTCCAACGCGTCGCTTGGATCCCGAGGAACTTGAACGGCTCGGGCGGGAAGGGCACTGGCTTCGATTTCACGAAGTCGGTCTGAGTAGCGATCGAACGCCGCCCATCGAGCAGGTCGAGCATCACCTCGGCGCCGAATCGCGACGCACCGGTACCAAGACCGGTGTACCCGAGGGCGTACGAGACGCGGCCACCCATGGCCCGACCCCAGAACACGGAATAACGCGAACACGTGTCGATTGCGCCACCCCATGCGTGCGAGAACGTGACGTCGTCGAGTTGGGGGAATGTCGTGAAGAAGTGCTTGCTGAGTCGAGCCCACGTCTCGGGGCGACTTTCCTGCTCGATGGCCATCTTGCCGCGGAAGTAGTACACCGCGTCGTAGCCACCCCACAGGATTCGATTGTCGGCGGTGAGTCGGTAGTAGTGGAACTGATTGGGAATGTCCGAGATCCCTTGGCGGTTCTTCCAGCCGATTCGATCGAGCTGCTCGTCGGTGAGCGGTTCGGTCACCATGCAGTAGTCGTAGACCGGCACGATGTAATGCCCGAGCCGCCGCAACAAGGGCTTGAAAGCGTTCGTACCAAGTGCAACCTTTCCGGCTCGTACCCTTCCGAGAGGCGTGTGGATCAGCATGCCCACGCCGTCTCGTTCGATCGAAGTGGCCTTGCTGTCCTCGTAGATCCGAACACCGAGTGACTCGGCAGCCGCTTTCAGACCCCAGGCGAGTCGTGCCGGATCGACGAGCGCGGCGCCGTCGTGGTGCCACAGCCCACCCGAATACGTAGGAGAGTGCACTTCAGCCTGCATCTGCTCGGCATCGAGCCAGGTGACGCGTTGGCCGAGTGAACGCAGCTGTTGGTAGTCGTCGCGCAATTCGTCGAGGTAACTCGGCGCATGAGTCGAGTAGGCGACGTCGATGGCGCCGGTTCGTTCGAAGTCGCAGTCGATCCCGTATCGGTTGATCGCCTTCTCGATCTCCTCGAGATTCTTCATGCCGAGCTCTTCGAGAATTTCGACTTCGTCGGGGAATCGCTGTTGGGCGTTCGCGATGCCGTGTGTGAGGGATGCATCCATGAAACCGCCGTTGCGACCGCTGGCCGCCGAGCCGATTTCGTGTCCCTCGATCAGGACGACGTCACGTGAGGGATCACGCTCCTTCGCGATGATTGCGGTCCAGAGGCCGGTGTATCCGCCACCCACCACGCAGAGATCGCACGTTTCGGTGCGAACCAACATGGGATTCGTATCGGGCTCGTCAGCGTCCTCGAGCCAATACGGATAGGGGTCTGCGTCAGCGATCGCTTCCAGATGCCGCGGGTCGAACTCGTCGTCACCCACGATGCTCACGGTCTCACCTCTTCCGAGGGTGACCTTACTGCTGGATCGACTCCGGATCAGGGCATCGGCCCCTACCCGGCACGTCGGTGCGTCGGGTCAGGATCCGGCTTGTTCGAGGGCTCGGCGAACGAGCACCTTGGCCAGGTGGGAGCGGTATTCCACGCTGGCGTTGTTGTCGGCGCTCGGCGATGCCTCGGCCACGGCCTTTTCGGCGGCATCGGTCACCGAAGCGCCACCCGAGAGGGCCGACGACACGCTCGAGGCCAAGATCGGTGTCTGACCCATGTTCACGAGGGCCACACCGGAGTCGTTGCCACGACGCCACGCAGCCACACCGACGATGGCCCAGTCCTGGGCGCGACGGTTGAACTTCTGGAAGCTCCAGCCGGCTCCGTTCATCTTCGGAACGCGGATCTCGGTGAGCATTTCGTCAGCAGCGAGGTCGGACTCGAGGAATCCCTTGTAGAAGTCGCCAGCGGCGATTTCACGAGTCCCCTTCGGGCCCTGCACGACGTACGTGGCACCGAGCGCGAGCGTGGTGGCCGGCAGATCGGAGGCCGGATCGGCGTGCGCAATCGAACCACCAATGGTGCCGCGGTGACGCACCTGCGGGTCGCCGACGTGTGATGCGGCGTGAGCGAGCAACGGCGCGTGCTCCTTCAGTACCGCTGAGTTCTCGACATCCATGTGTCGGGTGAGGGCGCCGATGGCGACGTGATCGCCGGCGTCCTTCACGTAGGAGAGGTCGGTGACGCGACCGATGTCGACGAGGACCGACGGCTGCGCCAGTCGGAGCTTCATGAGTGGCAACAGGCTGTGGCCCCCCGCCAAGAACTTGGCATCGGAACCGTGCTCGCCGATGAGCGAAATGGCCTCGGCGGCCGAACCGGCCCGGACGTAATCGAATGCTGCGGGAATCATCGGTCGCTCACTTTCCAGCCGCGGCCAAAACGGCCTTCACGATGTTGTGGTAGCCGGTGCAACGGCACAAGTTTCCTTCGAGACCGATGCGCACGTCGTCTTCGCTCGGGTTGGGGTTCTCCTTCAGGAGCGAGGTCGCGGCCATCACCATGCCTGGGGTGCAGTAACCGCATTGCAGGCCGTGATTATCCATGAACGCCTTCTGCATCGGATGGAGCGAACCATCGGCACCGGCCATTCCTTCGATCGTGGTGACGGAGCTGCCGTCGGCTTGGACAGCGAGCAGGGTGCAACTCTTCACTGCCTCACCGTCGACGTGCAGACTGCATGCGCCGCACGATGATGTGTCGCAGCCGATGTTCGTGCCAGTGAGCCCGAGCACCTCGCGCACGTACTGCACGAGCAGCATGCGCGGTTCGACGTCGCTCGTGTGCTTGACGCCGTTGACAGTGACGTTGATCTTCACGACAACCCCCTTCGCCGGGCAGCCACCCGGAACTGTCCCATTCTGCCCCATGCGAGAACCCCCCGCACAATGGCCGGTGGGGCTCGACGACGAGAAGGAGACGTCTCGGCCTGCGGGGCGTCACCCCAGGTCAGCGGATACGCCGGATGACTGAATGATCGATGGTCCCGCTGCCGACGACGGCCGCGGCGATGGCTTCGGCTCCGTCGATCAAGCGGGGCCCGGGCCGCACCATCACAGCATCGGCGTCGATGGCCCACACGGAGGCCTCAGCGGGTACCCGATCGAGGATCAGACGAGCTTGCGCCGTTGCCCCGTCGAGGTCGTAGCCACAGGGGGAGACGATCACGTGGTCGGGTCGGGCGGCTGTGATGTCGTCCCACGAGACGGGTACGGACTTCGCGCCGGGTCGCACCAGAACCGGTTCACAGCCGGCTGCGGCCACCACATCGGGAACCCAATGACCGCCGAGGAACGGAGGGTCGATCCATTCGAGAACGAAGACGCGCGGTCGTGGTCGATCGCCGAGAGCGGCGCTCACGTCGGTGGCGAGGCGATGCAGGCGGTCACGCAGCGACGCGACGATGGCGGCGCCGCGTTCGGGTACGCCTGCGGCATCGGCGATCGTGATGACCGAGTCGACGACCTCGTCGAGAGTCTGTGGATCGATCTGGAGCACCAGTGCGCGACAACCGAGTCGTTCGACGGCCTCGTCGACGTTGCCACTCGGCACGGCGCAGACGCGACACAGGTCCTGGCTGAGGATGAGGTCGGGATCGCATCGTCGCAGCGCATCTTCATCGAGGTGATAGAGCTCGTCACCCTGCGACAGGCGTTCACGAACCTGGGCGTCGATCTCGGCGGCCGTCAGATGCTTGGTGTCGAGCCCACCGACCACGATCTCGCGATCGACACGAGCCTCTGGTGGAAAGTTGCACTCGAACGTGACACCGAGAAGTGAGTCGGCCAATCCGAGCTCGAACACGATCTCGGTGGTCGACGGAAGCAACGAAACGATGCGCACAGGTCGAGGGTAGAGCATCTGTCAGGATGTCGGCATGGCCGAGATCGGTTCGGGTTGGAAGCAATTACGCAACGGGGTCGACCTACCGTTTCATCCCGATCTGGTGGTTCCGACTCTTCACGAGGTTCGACTCGACATTCCCGATCCCGATCCGGTCGACGACGTCGAAGGTGCGGCTCGGGCGGCTGTCATGACGCGTCTTGCCGCGAACGTGACCAAGGGAATGACCGTCGCCGTCGGAGGAGGAAGTCGCGGCCTGTCGGGGCGCGTCGAGCTCCTTCGGGGAACCATAGCGGGACTGCGCGAACTCGGCGCGACGCCGTTCGTGGTTCCGGCGATGGGCAGCCATGGCGGTGCAACGGCGGAGGGTCAGGTGGCGATGATGGCGTCTCTGGGAATGACCGAGGACTCGTTGGACTGCGAAATACGCGCCACGATGGACACCGTCGAAGTGGCGCGAACCGCGAGTGGGATGCCGTTGTACCTCGATCGCCATGCGGCGGCGGCCGATCGAATCGTTCCCGTCAATCGCGTGAAGCCGCACACGTGTTTCAAAGGGTCGATCGAAAGCGGTTGCACCAAGATGGCCGTGGTCGGATTCGGCAAACAGCCAGGTGCCGCCCAGATCCATTCGTGCGGACCCGACGAGATGCGTCGTCGGCTCCTCGACGGTATCGACGCGCTGCGATCGACCGGACGTCTTCTCGGTGGAGTGGCGTCGGTGGAATCGGCGAATGGGCGAGTGGTCGCCGTCGAAGGGCTGTCGGCGGACGACGTGGGTGGGAGAGCGGAGGCCCGACTGGCCGAATTGTCGCGTGAACTGGTTCCACCCTTGCCCTTCGAAGAGATCGACGTCCTCGTGATCGAGAAAGCAGGAAAGGACATCTCGGGTACGGGCATGGACCCCAACGTGACCGGTCGATTCTGGGTGCATGGGCTGGAGGATCTCGAGTCTCCCGATGTGTCGACCATCGTCCTGCTCGACATCACCGAGGTCTCGGGAGGAAATCTGCTCGGGATCGGATTGGCCGACTTCATCCCGGTGTCGCTGGCCGACAAGATCGACTGGCAGAAGACCTACGTCAACTGCTTCACAGCGGGGCCATCAGGCGTGCGGCGCAGTCGTATGCCGATGGTGTTGGTCGACGAGGAGAATTGCCTGAAGGCGGCACTGTCGATGTGCGGTCGGGCGATCGATCAGCCCAAGCGCGTCGTGCGCATCGAATCGACTCTGCACCTCACGCGTTGCTGGGTGTCGGATGCTCTGCTCGGCGAGTTGCCAACAGGTGCGTCGATCGTCGACTGAATCAAGAACTGACGACCCGAGTCACTTCTCGAGCGACTTGAGCCCACTCATGGCGAACCAGCCCGAGAGCGCGAGCATGGCGGCGAGGGCAACGAGTCCTCCCCAAGTCTGATCCCAGGTGACATCGCCGAGCAGACCCTGTCGAGCCAGTCGAAGCACGTTGGTCATGGGGTTGATACGTGCGACTGCATGGAGCCAGCTCGCCATCGACGAC
>Ga0181579_10002418_pt1 | contig 15126 bp, 9 predicted proteins | sample 071ome_24_FD_132996 | JGI IMG/M metagenome (GOLD analysis project Ga0181579, IMG submission 132996) | Coastal salt marsh microbial communities from the Groves Creek Marsh, Skidaway Island, Georgia - 071402CT metaG (megahit assembly) | ecosystem: Environmental > Aquatic > Marine > Intertidal zone... | reverse complement strand
CTGCATCGATTCCTTCAGCCAGAGCATCGAATGTGACATTCTAATTGGCTGGTATCGCTTTCGATTGGGGCTCAACCGTAAGCACAGGTGGGTCGACCAACAATTCCCGTCGAAAGGAAACGAGAGACTTCTTGGATGTAGATGATGAATACACATGCTCCCCATCCGGACTTGCCGACAAAGTCAGCGAGCCATTCAAGCCATCGACATCCTCGTCCGAGTCGTAAATTGTCTGATCGTAAGCAATCGCGCCCGTATCCGAAATCCTAGCGAATATGCTGATCGCATCATCGAAAAACGCAACTACTTACAACAACTTGCCATAGGCGCTCAAAGCGACCGACGAGGCCTTGCACACCATCGAAATCGCTCCTGTGCACTGCCACGAAAGTCAAAGCTCACATATCGTTCCGGCCGAAATTGACCAGCGAGTCGGCATTCCAAGCGACAACATAGACCTGCTAGCCATCAAGGCTTACCAGAAAAGATCTCGGACCTTCCAACCCAATCACGGTCTCTCCATCGGCGTCTGCTCCAACATTGGAGATTTTCGAATTGTATTCGAGGATTTCCGTATCCGTATTCCGGTTATACACATAAAAGGCATCCTCATCCCAAAGGGCCACATACACATTCTCGCCATCCGGACTAACGCTTAGAAAGTGAGGGGCATCCAGTGCGTAAACCCCATCTTCTCCATGTTTCAGGTGGCCCAGAAAGCTGACGGCTCCAGTTATCAGACTCCTACTGAAAAGCGCCAAAGCATCATCATCCCATCCCGCTACATAAAGATTCATGCCGCCGAGAGAAATGGCGATAGACCGGGCTCCGTCTAGGCCATCGACCCCTGCCTCTTCGTCCTTAATCCGGCCCAGGTAATTGAGAGCGCCCGTCGATTGATTTCTCTGGCCAGCATCTCAAAACCGCAGCGAATCAGATTCACAGTTGCCAAGCGCCACTCCCTCCCCTCTGATTTCTTCAACCCATGAGCGCCAAGGAGTTCTATTTGCACACCTCCAATCGCATCGAGTTGCTGGCCAAGCAACTGGCAATCATTGCTCAGGAACGCCCGTTGCCCGGCCCTTTGGATCAAGAAACGGTCATGACCTTGAATACCGGCATGGCCAAGTGGCTGAGGTTCGAGATTGCCCGCTCAACTGGTATCGCTTTCGGCTGGGAGTTCCCCTTCCCCAACCAGCTGTTTAAAAGAATCGCTACGGGTTTCGATTCTAGATTCGCGAAGTGCGTGGACTACGACGAGGCCCAAGCCCAGTGGGAGCTCTACGATCTCTTCACTCAAATCGGCGGCAGTCCAGAGTTCTCGCTTGTCAACGCCTACAGCCGCCGTAGCTCCAGCCACAGGCTGCGATTGTCCACGAAACTAGCCAGTCTCTACGGCAAGTACTTGTTGTACCGCCCTGATAGAATCATCGCTTGGGAGAGGGGCGAGGATCGAGGAGACTGGCAGGGAGAACTTTGGCGGCGGCTCTGCCGACGCATCTACGGAAACAGGACTCCTTACCTGCATACCGCTAGCTTGTGGGAACTGCTCAGGAAATCGCCCGATGCTAGGCCTAATGGGGATGTTGCCGCTTGGCCCCATCGCATTTCCGTGTTCGGCGTGTCATCGCTGCCTCCTGTCTACTTAGATCTGCTAGAAGCCGTGTCCTACGAGCGGCCCGTACATATTTTTCTTCTGCAACCAACGGATCTTTATTGGGCCGATCTTAAATCCAGAAAAAGCATCGCTAAGGCGTCTCGCAAACCCCTTGCTGGCGACAAACTGGTTTCTCCTGAGCTTTCCGACGATTTTTTCGATATCGGCAATCCCTTGCTGCCTTCGCTGGGAAAGCAAGGCCAGGCATTTCTCGACCTCATCCTCGACAAGGACCCTATCCATGACGATTCATTGTTCGAGCAACCGGATCCCTCGTCTCAATTGGGCTGTCTCCATCTCGATCTATTGACACTGGAAAATCGAGCTCTGGGCGAAAAACCAACCTACCCGTTCCCGGAACACGATGGATCCATTCAGATACATAGCAGTTCTAGTGTGCGGCGGGAGGTGGAAGCCCTATGGGACTACATCGTGGACAGTTTCGGCAAAAACCCGAACCTGAAAGCTAGCGATGTTCTTATCATGGCTCCTGACATACAGATGTATGCTAGCCATTTGCAATCGGTATTCGAACAGGGGAAAGACTCAGGGACGGAAATCCCCCTTTCCGTCGCGGACCGTCACGGTCCTAGGGAATCCAATTTCCTGGCCGGCATCCTTAGCCTTTTGAAACTCGTTTCCGCTAGGGCTTCCGTCGGCGAAATTCTCGACATCCTACGATCCCCCATCATACATCAAGCATTCGATTTCGACGAGAGCGAAATAGATAAAATTGAAAGCTGGATACGCGTTTCTGGCGCTGTTTGGGGATGGGATGCTGAACACCGGGATTCATTCAATGCTTTCGCTACGGACCGGAATACCTGGAAAGAATTTCGGCTTCGCCTCGCCGCCGGCATCGCTTTCAACGACACGTCGATCCTCGTAGAAGCCAAATTTTCTCCCCTCCCCGATGTCGAAGGGGGATCCACGCAAACAGCAGGACGATTGATCGAGTTTCTGGAATTCCTGGAGGGGATCTACCACCTCGGCGGAACGGCGGAAACCGTTTCCAACTGGAGCCAGCGACTCAGTTCGCTTTTCGAACGTTTCTCGCCCACAGATCGAATCGAATCGCTACGCTATTTCGACGCTCTCTCTATCCTGCAATCCACTCTGCCCGACAACTCTTCCATCATGGTCGATGGTAGGGACGCCGTATTGAGTGTCGCGGAGGCTCTGGAACGCAGCTCTCCTTCTTCGGGATATTTAACTGGTCGCATCACTTGCTGCTCTCTCAAACCTATGCGAAGCATTCCTGCCAAGCTGATTTGCCTGCTCGGCATGGGCAACGAACAATTTCCTCGGCGCCCGGACCAACTACCTTTCGATCTTCTGGTTTCCCAGCCCCGCCGCGGCGACCGCAATCCAAAGGAGGAAGACAAACAGTACTTTCTGGAAACCCTGCTTTCCGCTAGAGAGAGGCTTTTCATTAGTTTCCAAGGTATCTCTTCGGTGAACGACAACCTCAAGGAGCCCTCTAACGTAGTGTCTCTGCTAATTGACTATTTGGATGATGCAGCTGGGCGCCCAAAGAATTCTCCGCTCATTGTCAGGCACAAGCGTCAATCCTATGATCCCGACTATTTCTCCAACTCAGAGCTCTACACCTACTCAGATTCTAGGGCCCGGAAGTCGCGATCCTTCCTTCTGGGCAATAAAAGAAAAACAGCAAACCCCGAGAAGACTCAGTCTCTACTCGAAGAGATGGATCCGAAGACCGTCTCCATCGATTCAATCATTCGCTTCTTCAAAGACCCTTCCAAGTACTTCATTCAATATGTCGCTGGAGCTCGATTCGTGGAACGGGACGAGCTCTGGTCCGAATCGGATAAAATAGGACACGATCCACTTGACCGATATGAAATCCGGAAGCGCTTCGCGGAAACGATTCAATCAGGGCTGCCTATCGACTCGGTCCGCTCTGACTTGGTTGCCGCGATCAAACTGCTTCCCCCAGGCCATCTGGGCAAGGTCGCCTTCGATTCAATTCGAGAGCGAACTAGTATCATCGATTCGCTTTGGTCAAGCGCTGACGTCCCTCGTCCTGGTCGTATCGTAAATTTGGATCTGGCTATAGGCGTGCATAGAATTCGCGGACAAATGCGTCTTAACGCGAATCAGGATACCAACTACATAGTGGCTTCAGGCAAACTAAATGGGAAAGCCCGAATCGAAACCTGGGTTCGCCATTTGCTCGCCAATTCCATAAATAGGCTAGAAACGCGCGTCTATTCTCTCAACGAAGACCAAGCCTCGATCGCCTATTCTCCATTAGAAGATCCTAAGCCAATCCTCCACGACCTCCTGAAGATATTTCAAGCCAGCCAATCTCAGCCCCTCCCTTTTCAAACGGAACTAAGCTGGGACGCTTTTCAAAAGACGAGCAAAACTCAATCACTATTTGATGAGAAAACGTTCATAGACACCTTCTGTGTCCTTAGCCAATCGCTCTTTGAACAGGCAGAGGACTCGGAGCTTCCCTATTCGGGCAAGAAATGGAGTCAGTACGATCACGCCTGCTTTGGTCCGTCTCCCTTATTCAATTCAGATTACGGCCGCCTAGCCATCCAAATATGGCAGCCCTACGTGGAGAGCCTTCGCGACCTATGATAGCCCCAAGCAAAGGAGTTACGCTGATCGAGGCGAGCGCAGGTACGGGCAAGACCTACACGCTTTGCAGAATCATACTTCGCCTTATCATCTCAGAGGGCATACCCATTGATAGGATACTTGCCATAACCTTCACTCAGGCAGCCACCGAAGAACTGATTAGCCGAATCCGCGAATTGCTCAAGGAATCCCTAGAGCAGATTGAAAACCGGCATATCAGCGACGAATCCCTGCAAGCAATCCTCGAGGAGTCATCAGTAGACGTATCGGTCGCCCGCAAACGTCTAAGCCATAGCTTGCAGATTTTCGATGAAGCCACCATAGCTACTATTCACGGATTTTGCAAACGCTGCCTAGAGGCGCTCTCCTTAGAATCTGGGGCCCCATTCGATGCGAGTCTGGAGCCCATAGATGACGAACTGATTTCACAGCTCAATGACGAATTCATCCGTATCCATATCCTGGAACGATCCTATATACTCACTCTCGCCTACCATTCTTCTTCCCGCTACTCTAAGAAATTCAAAAACGTCGCCAAGGAGTCCGCTTCTCACCCCTACGCTCGAATCCAACCAGAACCAAAGAGTTTCGAATACGATCAGATCAACTCGACATTCATCGAAATCCAGCAATCCATCGAGTCGCTTCTCGACAGTGCAGACGAGCTCAAGCCTCGCCTCAAAGCCAATCTGAAGTTCGCTAAACGCCTCGGTGAACCGCGGGAAAGCAATCGGCTCGCCGCCCTGGCCCGCCGAGAACATCTTCTCGCTGAGGATCTAGCTCTTCTCGAAGACCTCAACCTCACATCATGGAAAGCCGCTCTCAAAGTGGGTCATCAAAATCTAGACCCTCCCGATGCCTGCAGGCAGATAGATCGCTTCTTGGCTCGAATCGAAGACGCTTTTGACGGATTGGTCTGGAAGTACCGCGAATGGCTTTTTCGTATGCTTAGCCGGGAGAAGGAACGCCGGAACATTGTGTCGTTCAACGATTTGATTCATTTACTGCACAAAACGCTAAGTTCCGACAGCGACCTGGCCATCGCCAGTGTGATTAGCGGACAGTACGATGCCGCTCTAGTCGATGAATTTCAGGACACTGATCCCATACAATACGAAATCATCCAAAAACTATTTGGAGACGGATCGAAATTCCTCTTTTACATAGGCGATCCCAAACAAGCGATCTACCGATTCCGGGGGGCTGACATATTTGCCTATTTCAAGGCCACTGAACAAAGCGACGATCGTCGCATTCAGCTAACCAAAAACTATCGTTCAACGCCCAAGCTTATTTCCGCCGTCAATGCGATTTTCTCAAAGTCGGTCGACGGTTTTGGCATTGATCGTATCCAATTTTTCCCATCCGATTCCGCAAAGACCGCTCAATCAGACCGTGGGCTCCAGTTTCGGGCAATCGAATTCGAACAGACAAACCCGAAAACTAAAGCCGACCTGGTTGCCCATCTATCTCGGCTAACTGCCGCCCAATTAGTCGAGCGACTAAATAGCGAACCCGAATTGGATCTAGGAAAAATCGCTTTCCTAGTTTCCAGAAACCGAGAGGCAGACACCCTCCACAAAGAACTCGGGTTGAAAGGCATCGATGCCGTAATCCGTTCAGACAAGAGCGTTTTCCACACGGATTCGGTGGATACGATGCTTCAGCTCCTCGAAGCCATCTCCCACCCGTCCCGGCAATACACGGCAAAAGCCCTTCTCCTCACACCCATTTGCGGACTATCTTGGGCGGATTTGCTAGGCGATGAGAAGGCAGCGGGAACTTTGGAGATCCTCGATTTCATCCATGATTGGTCTCGTAACTGGTATTCAGCAGATTTCGACACGCAATTCCAGCGTTTCCTAGCTCTAAACGGAGCGGAAAATCGCCTTTTGGAAAGCCCCGATGGCGAACGGCTCTACACGGACCTTTGCCAATTGAGTGAACTACTGCAAAGCGAGGCGATCTCTAGACTAGCCTCGCCCTCTCACTTGTCCAATTGGCTTGTGGCAATGAGAGAGGAGAATGTTTCCAATCGCGAGGACTGGCAATCACGATTGCGGTCCGACGAGGGCAAGCCGCAGATCATCACGATTCACAAGAGCAAGGGACTGCAATTCCCTATCGTAATTTGCCCTTTCTTAAGCGGTCTCAAAACAATACCGTCCAAGGATCTAGCTCTTTATCATGATAGCGACAGCGCGGATTCATTGATTATCGACCTCAATCCCAAGGACCAATCTCCCGCCTTTATTAAATCCGAGAACGAGGAATACGCTGAGCACCTGAGGCTTATATATGTTGCTCTAACCAGGGCTGCCGAAGAGTGCCTCGTTTATCTGTATCCTGAAGACCAATTAAGAGGCAAGGATCCTTCCTCTATTAGCCGGCTTCTTGTAGGCACTGAAAATGCGAAAGCCGCGCTTAAAAAAAAGCAGCTGGGACTAGCCATCGCATCAACACTTGAATCCCTCCAACCAGAAACTATCGATTTTGAAGCCCTTCAATTCTCGTCTATAGACTTCGAAACCCAGGCTAAGCTTCGAAAAGACGGAGTAGTTATCGATCCAAAGCCTTTGACTATCCCTACCAACACGGGCCCCGAGGAGGAACGCATCCTTAGTTTTTCCACAATCACCCGGATCGCGAGCTCCTATACAAGCGAAGCGGTCGAGGTCGAATTCGACGAGCCCGAAATCGAGGAAGATACTGTTCTAGAGACGGAGCCAGGTGCAGAAGAAACCTCCCTGGGAACAAGTATTTTTTCCCTGCGTAAAGGAGCCCTAACCGGAAACTTGATACATGCAGTTTTGGAATCAATCGATTTTCAGGACCCTAGAAGCATAAGGAAAACGACCGAGGAGGTTTTCCGCAAACTTCAATTCGGGAATGAGAAATACTTGCCGACCGTAACCGATCACATCGAATCCCTTCTCGCTATCCCGCTCCGGGAAAAATTTTCGCTCAACCAGATATCCTCTCAAAACCGAATTGCCGAGCTCGAATTTGCCTTCCCAACCAGCAGCCACCCACTGCCGGGCATTGTTCAAGCCTTTAGAGACTTCCCATCTGTCACTATGGGTCGAAAATGGATCGAGTCCTTAAACTCGGGACAGGCTAATCTACGAGCTTCATACCTGCGGGGTTTCATCGATCTTGTCGTCCATTTCCAAGGACAATTCTACATTATCGACTGGAAATCGAATCACTTGGGAAATCGCATTGGAGATTATTCTGAGACCGCTCTCGCGAAAGAGATGGAAGACTCTGACTATTTTCTTCAATATTCCCTTTATGCTGTCGCCCCTAAACGACACTTAAAGAGTCGCTATCCCACCGAGGACTACTACCCGTATTTTGGCGGAGCGTTCTATATATTTGTCAGGGGGATCAATCCGCAGGGACAAGAAGGCATATTCTTCGATCGCCCCAGCCGAAATCTTTTGGATGCCCTCGACGCGGCCCTCGGAAAGCCATGAATGCAATCAATCTAGATCAACTCGAACGGGCGTTTCGCTACGAGCCTTTCGACGCATCCGATCGAGCCTTCTCCAATCTCTTGAAGCGCTCCTACGCCGAAGAGAACCCCTTCGTTTTGACCGCCGCCTCGTTGTGCCTGGTTGCCACTCGGGAAGGCCATTCATTTTTCGATCTAGCGAATCCAGCATTACCCCAGCTCGTAAGCGATGTTTTGCAAAACGCTTGGCCCACCATCTCCGAATGGGGCCAGATCGCAGCCGACAGTCGTTCCATTGGAATTCCAGGAGAAGACACGCCTCTGGTTCTGGCCGACAAATCTGCGCTCTATCTGCATCGCTACTTCACCTACGAAAGCGAACTAGCTAGATCCGTTGCCACTAAAGCGCGTCAATCAGCGTCTACCAGCAGCGTGCATAAAGGCGCCTCTCCTATTCAAGCGAACAAACAGACCGAGGCTGTGCAGAAAGCCCTTGCAAACCGGCTTTATCTGATTTCCGGCGGTCCTGGAACAGGAAAGACAACCACGATCCTAGCGTATCTGGTCAAATGTATTCAAGCAACGGATTCTCCTAATTCTTTGAGGATCGTTGTAGCTGCGCCTACCGGTAAGGCTGCTACCAGAGCTTCGAACTCGATCAAAGATGGGTTGGCCCGCTTCAACCTGGAAAAACCGGTCGAAAAAGCCATTCTCGAGATTCCCTGCCAAACGATTCATCGGCTATTGGAGGCCATCCCTGGAAAGAGCAGCTTTCGCCGGAATCAGAATCGGCCGTTAGAATGCGATATTCTTGTAGTCGACGAATCCTCAATGATCGATTTGCCACTAATGCGAAAGCTCATGGATGCCGTTCCTAGCGATTGTTCCATCGTTCTTCTTGGCGATGACAATCAGCTATCGTCCGTGGATGTTGGCTCCGTTTTTAGCGACCTGGTTAGATCCACAAATGACCAGAAAAGTCCCTTGTATGGAAAGTCGACCCATCTCGTGGAAACCTATCGTTTCACAGCCAATAGTTCCATATATCGGCTCTGCCAGGCTTGTCACGATGGAGACCCAGAGGCTTTCCACACGATCATCGGGGAGACAAAAGATGACCTTCACTTTCAAAGCATCAAGAAGACAGCAAACCCGAATTTGGCCCCAATTATCGCCCTGACGGAAGAGAATTTCGAATTCCGTATGAATTCGACGGATCTCGAGTCAGCCTACGCTCAACTATCCCAATTCATCATTCTTGCTCCACTTAACCTTGGTCCCTATGGAGCAAATGCCATCAACCGATTAGCAGACGAGAGGATTCGCTTAAAGCGGGACCTTTCAACTGATGACTTTTACTCCGGGCAACCCATTCTGTTATTGGAAAACAACTACGAATTAGGCCTCTTCAATGGTGACATGGGAATAGTCTGGCCCGATGAATCGGGCCATCTATTCGCTTGGTTCAACGACTCGGAAGGTACATTTAAAAAGGTAAGAACGACTTGGCTTCCCCGACACTCGACAGCCCATTGCTTAACGATACACAAGAGCCAAGGCTCCGAATTCGCGCATGTGGCCGGCGTGTTCTCGCCTGAGGACAGCGAGTTTTTAACCCGCGAGTTGCTTTATACCTGCATCAGCCGCGCGAAAAACAGAATTACCCTTTTCGGAAATACGGATGTTCTCTGCTCAGCGGTCACTCGGAGCGTGAATCGAGCAACCCGTTTGGAAGCCCAGATCAGGCAGGCAAGCAGCTGAGACGCCTAAGATAGCGGGCGATCTCCGAGCGCCTACTTTGAGTGGGATAAGATTCTAGCCTAGTTTTACCAAGTAGGTGGTATAACAGCTTAGAGGGCAACGGCTGACCTATTGTGGCAGCTTTTGCGCGAAGGCAGGATACCTGCCCTGCATGTCAAATGGGCGCTCGGAGATCGCCCACTTCCCTATGGACCTTTGAGGTAAACCAATAGCCTGGGGAGCCCCGGCCGGTCTTATCTAACTACAATATTGCTTCGGATGGGCGGCGCCTCGAATATTCAAATTCTAACGACGCTCGCGACCAATCAATCCACACGCTTGGTTACTTCTAGCAGATGGTAGCCAAACTGAGTCTTCACAGGGCCTTGGACTTCTCCTACTGGAGCGGAAAATACTACCTCGTCGAACTCCTTTACCATCATTCCGGGGCCGAATTCGCCTAGGTCGCCGCCACTACTGCCTGAGGGGCATTGCGAATGCTCCCTAGCAAGATCGGCGAACTCAACGCCTCCTTCTATTTTCGATTTAAGTGCTTCGCACTCGGTTTCCGTAGGCACAAGAATGTGTCGAGCTGTTGCTTTGGGCATAGTGTATCCGTTATTTTCAGGTTCAATCCACCCTTCGCCAGGATATTCGAGTCGTAAAGAATAAAAGGCCTAAAAGGGCAACGCATTAGATAGAACAGGAGATCTCACGCCTTCGCGCTGCTATGGCGGCGCATGCCAAGCGGCGGCTTGAGGAGAAGCAACCCTACCGTGTCATGCAGCATCGCTCATGGTAGGGCTGCCTTCTTGCCAGTCGTAGCCTTGGCGCAGACAGACCCCCAGGCAACCGCGCGCCATCTGCCTACGGAGATGTTCCACTGCTTTCTGAGTCGCAACTCGTCCTGACCAACCCAAAATAATCCTTCTACAAGCGAATACCCCAAACAGCTTGATTACGCAGGCGGAATTCCGCTAAGAATCAACCACACCCAAGCAACCAATGAATACTCGCAGACGATTCCTCTCCCTCTCAACCTTTGGCGCCGTATCCGGTTTCGGAACCCTGAAAGCATTCGGACAAACTAAACGCGTTGATGGACCCATCGTATTGTCGACCTGGAATTCTGGAATCCCCGCTAACGATCGAGCCATTCAAGTGCTGAATAGCGGAGGAAGCGTCCTCGATTGTGTCGAGAAAGGCGTTAACATTATTGAAAGCGATCCCAACAATCGGACCGTTGGCATCGGCGGATTTCCCGATGAGGAAGGGCATGTAACGCTTGACGCCTGCATCATGGATGAACGACAACGATGCGGATCTGTGGCTTTTTTGCAGCATATCGAGAATCCCGTATCCGTTGCCCGTAAGGTTATGGAGGATACAAAGCATGTTATGCTAGTTGGCCAGGGAGCCTTGAACTTCGCCTTGCGAAGCGGATTCGAGAAAAAGGTCTTGCTCACCGAGGAGACCTTGACCGCATGGAAAAAAAGCAAATCGGAAGCAAAGGCTAGCGAACCCGAAATCAACGTCGAGAATCACGATACGATCGGTTTAGTCGCCCGCGACAAGGACGGCAACCTCGCTGGCGCCTGCACAACGAGCGGCGTCGCTATGAAGCTCCATGGACGCGTGGGCGACTCCCCCATCATCGGGGCTGGACTCTATGTCGACAACGATGTTGGAGCGGCTGCCGCCACAGGCTGGGGAGAAGCTGTCTTGGAAAACGCGGGCAGCGCCATGGTAGTGGAATTGATGCGACACGGGAGAACGCCACAACAAGCTTGCGAAGAAATCGTCAACCGGATCGCCAAGAAATTCGAGAATTGGAGAAACATACAAGTCGGTTTCATCGCCTTGAACAAAGCCGGCCACATTGGAGCTTTCGCCATTCAATCTGGATTCAGCTATGCCCACCACTCCGGTGGAAAGAATCAGCTCATCAAATCAACAAGCCTCTTGAACAACGCCTAGTCCTTCACCCAAAACCATCTTGGCCAGAGCAGCTTAACGCTGCGATAAAGCTTTCTCTAAACATCATTGCAGCCTAGAGCCGCTCCTATTTTCCATAGAGATGACGGCAGGGTCGATTAACCCTAATCAAACGTCTACAGAGGCTAGAAGTAGCGGGCGGTCTCCGAGCTCCCGTTTTTTTAAAAATTTTGATGAACGTTCGGCTTGCGTCACCGAATCAGCGCAAAGCCGTGCGATCGGCCGTTTCCAGAAGCGCCGATAATTCGACCACCTCGAATCGGCATTTAAATACTCTAATTGCCCTTAGCTTCCCAACGCTTCATTAGAGCAATATTGTTCCTCAAAACTACGGTCTGCGCTCCGGGTTTCGTGCCTACATAGACCGCCATATCGCTGTCGTACATGGCCTCGGACTCGGGGCCCTTGTCGCCCGTCTTCTCGATCCAAGTATCTAGCATGCTGCGCATAGACAATAACTGCTCTGCAAAGGCTGGGTCCCCGGCAAGATTTCGAATCTCATGGGGATCGTTTCTCAAATCATAGAGTTCCTCTTCAGGACGCTTTGGCTGGAAAATGCGGGCCTGGACGTCAGTTAACTCGTTCGCTTCAAACATAGCCCTCATGGTCATGATGATGCTCTTTTGATCCTTGTAACGATTGGGCTGCATATGCGGCCGGTTGGGCAGGAAATTCCGAATGTATTTAAAATTCTCAGTACGTACGCAGCGCATGTATTCGACGGTTTCGTCACAACGATCGCGGGCGGAAAAGATGGCGGTTCTAGGCTGGTATGAATCGCTCAGGATATCTTGAGCCTGCATGTAGCCAGGAACATCGATACCCGCCAAGCCAAGCGACAATGCGGCTATATCGATATGCTCGACCAAATCGTCGCGAACTTGCCCCTTCTCGATCCCGGGGCCCGCGATGATCAAAGGGACATGAATCCCTTCCTCATACAAAAACTGCTTTCCACGGGCATGGCTGATCCCATGGTCTGTCATAAAAAGGACTACCGTATTCTCCAGATCCCCTTCCGCCCGTAGCCGAGCAACTATATCTCCCACGAACTTATCGGTCAACTTGACGCTATCCAAGTAGGCGGCCCAATCCTCGCGAATAACGGGGTGGTCCGGATAGTAGGGAGGCAGCGTCACCTTCGCCGGGTCCGTATTTTCCCCAAAGAGCTCCTTCATCCGCTGAGCAAACTGGCGGCTTTGCTCAATAGTGCCTCCCCGGTGCTTGCCGCCCGGCAAATGGATTTGCGCAAAGAACGGTTGACCGTCCTTCCGTTTGCTCCAATCAGCGCCATTATACATTCCCCGATTCCACTCGAAGTTGTAATCCGTCTTTCCCATCGAATCCCGGCCCTTGTTAGGCCACCCGGTAATTGACGTGTAGTATCCAGCTTCCTGAAACAATTCCGGAATGGGCCTTACCGGATCCGGCAAATGGATTTTCAATTCGCCACGCCCACTTCGGTGATGATGAGAGCCAATCGTCGTCTGGTACATTCCCGTGATGAATGCCGATCGGTTTGTCGAGCATACGGGAGCGGTCACGAAGGTCTTTGAAAAACGAAGACCCGACTCTGCCATCGCGTCTAAGTGAGGCGTCGCAATCGTCTCTTCCCCGTAGCAGGAAAGATTGGCAGACATATCGTCGATTATAATCCAAACAATATTGGGTCGTTCGGCTGCAGAGCCTGCCAAAGCGAACAGCCAGCCCAATAGGGACAAGGAAAGTATTCTAAAAAAGGGCATAGTTTACTCGGTTTGGGTTTCCTAGTGAATCGTATCCGAAAACCGAAACCCAAAAGGAATCCGCGACTCTAGCAAGCCGATTCGTCACAATCGTAGATCGGGATTTTCACCCACCAAAAAAAGAACCTGACGCTTTCCAGTGCGCGGCCCTTCGCATTCCGCTAATGCTAATCACTCCGGCGCGACAAGAGCTTCGGAACAGGTACCGAAACCCGTCGATCTGTCAGATTAGACTGAACAATACCGTTCTTCGACGAGTTATCGATTGCCGTTTGCCCCGACAGGAAGATACGGATGGACTCAATTCCATGGGTCGTCGCCAAATATTCTTTGACTCGATTTGCTAGCTCCTGCGCCGAGCGCGACAACGTTTCAGCCACGTTCCCTTGCAAAACGTTCTTCATGATGATGAGAGCGATAAAAAACCCGAATAGGACGTACAACAGATAGGCCCCTCCCAGAGCTATCTGGATCTTCATCCACAAAGGCTTTTTCGTTGGTCGACGCGTTCATATTTCTTCTGGCGTTCAATATGAATTGACGAGTCAAGTCACGTTATCTGTTGCCTCCAGCAACCTTTTTTACGAGCAACGAGCCCGTGAAATTCAAAGCTGTAATTTGGGATATGGATGGACTCTTGCTGGATTCAGAGAGGATCTCTCACAATTCCTGGCTCACCGCCTGCGCCTCCCTAGACGTGGAGATTCAAGAGGACGTGTTTCGAGGCATCATCGGCCTGAACCGACGAACCAGCCGGAAGATGCTGGAAGAACAAATTGGTTCGATCGTCGATCTAGAACGCTTGATTTACACTGCTAATGAGATCTATCAGGAGCGTATATCCCAAGGCGTCCCTCTAAAAAAGGGAGCCCGGGAATGCATCGTATGGCTCCACCAGAACGACGTCCTGCAAAGCGTAGCCACCTCGACGCAGCAGGCCCTGGCGAAAAAGAAACTTGGGCACCACGCCTTGGTAAAGCTCTTTCACTCCGTAGTGGGAGGCGATCAAGTGGAGCACGGCAAGCCGAATCCAGAGATTTTCATCACGGCAGCCCGTCGCATGGGGGTTGATCCTTCCGAATGCATCATTTTCGAGGACTCACGCCATGGCATCGCCGCCGCCAATGCCTCCGGCGGTCGGCCCATACTGGTTCCAGATTTAGCCATCCACGACGATGAAAGTGAATCCCACGCCTGGGAAATCTGGGATTCGCTCGAAAGGGGACCTGAAAAGTTCGAAGAATGGCTAAGGTGAAGATAATAAATTCGCGATCAAGGAGGCGCCGCTGGTAGAGCACGCAACCCCGCAACAAGGACTCCGCTGGCAATCCAATAAAACCGACTCTATGCCTTGATGCTTCTTTCCCGGCGACTACGATGAACAGCAACATGGAGTTTTCCTTCTCTACCGCAAATGAAATCCGCTTCGGCAATGGGATCGCTCAATCCATCGCGGATTTTCTACCCGATAGATACGAACGATGCCTTACTCTAACGGGTTCTTCTCCCGAACGGCACGACCCTATTTTGAAGAACCTATCCGCAAGCGGCAGGACGGTCGAATCCGCATCCGCAACGGAGGAGCCCACCGTCGATACGATAGACTCGCTCGTCCAGCAAGCCAAGCGATTCAGTCCGGATGTGGTAATCGGCATAGGCGGCGGCAGCGTTCTTGACGCTGGCAAGGCGATCGCGGCTCTAGTTGCCAATCCCGGCGACCTCATCGAATACTTGGAGGTCGTGGGCCAAGGAAAGCCGTTGGCGCATCCAGCAATCCCTTACATGGCCGTGCCCACGACCGCGGGAACCGGATCGGAAGTCACCCGCAACAGCGTTATTGGCGTACCTAATAAAAACGTCAAGGTCAGTCTTCGCAGCTCATCGATGCTCCCTCGCTGGGCCGTGGTCGATCCTGAGCT